>Ga0315908_10002022_pt1 | contig 15019 bp, 5 predicted proteins | sample LakEriMetagenome_12_FD_203520 | JGI IMG/M metagenome (GOLD analysis project Ga0315908, IMG submission 203520) | Freshwater fungal communities from buoy surface, Lake Erie, Ohio, United States - Buoy 4 MA124 | ecosystem: Environmental > Aquatic > Freshwater > Lake > Lake biofilm | place: USA... | reverse complement strand
GCCGGATTCAGCAGCGCCTCGCTGCTCATGCGCTACAACGACGGCTTCAAGGCATGGCTCAATGGATCGCCCGTGGCCTCGGCCAATGCTCCCGCCACAACCGCATGGAACAGCAGCGCCACCGCCAGCCGTCCGACCGACCTCTCACTCAGCCCAGCTGCCTTCAACATCACCAGCGCCCTGCCCAGCATGGTGAGCGGCAGCAACCTCCTCGCCATCCACGGCATGAATACCGGTCCCGCCGACAGCAACTTCCTGATCGCACCGGAAATCGTCGCCGCTTCCCTCCCGCAGCCACTCAGCAGTGCCTTCTACAACCGCCCCACACCAGGTGGCATCAACGACATCCCCAGCAGCCTCGGCAAGGTCGCAGACACGGTCTTCTCCCCACGCCGCGGCGTCTTCCCCGATGCCACCGTCACCACCTTCCCTTTTCCAGTCACCATCACCACCTCGACCCCCGGGGCGACCATCCGCTTCACCACCGATGGCAGTGAACCATCCCCCACCAGCGGCACCGTCTACAGCGCTCCCATCACCGTCAGCCAAACCACCGTCATCCGCGCCATCGCCTTCAAACCAAACTGGGAAAGCACCAACGTCGATACCCATACCTACCTCATTCCCGACGACATCATCCGGCAGTCGCCCACCGGCGAAGCCCCCGGACCCGGCTGGCCTGCCAAAGGATCGGTCATCAATGGCCAGGTCTTCGACTACGGCATGGACCCGGATATCGTCGGCAGCACGAATCCCGACATCGGCGGGGCCGCACGAGTCAAGGCCGCCCTCCGCGCCATTCCCAGTGTCTCCCTGACCGCCCCCCTCGCCAGCTTCTGGGACCCCGCCACCGGCATCTACGTCAACCCCGGCGGCCGCGGCCTCGCATGGGAACGGAAGGCCAGCCTCGAAATCCTCAACGACCCCGCCGGCGGTACCCAGGTCGAATGCGGCATGCGCATCCGCGGCGGATTCTCACGCAGCGGCGACAACCCAAAACACGCCTTCCATCTCTACTTCCGAGGCGAATACGGAGACGGTCGCCTCAATTACCCGGTCTTCGGACGGGGGGCCGCCGATTCATTCAATCAGATCGATCTGCGCACTTCGCAGAATTATTCATGGTCGTTCGGCGGCGACCCCAGCAATTCCTTCCTCCGCGAGGAATTCAGCCGCGTCACCCACCTCGCCATGGGCCGCCCGGAAAGCCACGTGCGCTACGTCCACCTCTACCTCAATGGCCAGTACTGGGGACTCTTCGAATTCGATGAACGCACCGAAGCGGACCACTGCAGCCAGTACCTCGGCGGTCTCAAGGACAACTGGGACGTGGTCAAGTGCGAGCAGTCGGAAGGATACACCACCGGCGTCACCGATGGCTACGAAGACGCATGGATCCAACTCGCCCGCCTCGCCAACCCCCTCACCGCCCCAGGCGTCTACACGCGGCGGCCGCTCACCGCGGCGGATTACTTCAGCATGCAGGGCCTCGCCCCGGACGGCAGGAACCTGAATGGCGCGCCGGTCCTCCTCGATCCGGACGCCCTCATTGATTACATGCTCGTGACGTTCTGGACAGGCAATCTGGACGGTGCCACTTCCGCCTTCCTCGGCAATGAAACGGCCAATAACTGGTTCGGTGCCCGCGACCGCACGGGCAACCGCGGCTTCCAGTTCTTCGTCCACGATTTCGAGCATTCTCTCTTCAGTGTCACGGAAGACCGCACCGGACCATACAACCGCACGTTCTCGGATGCCGCCTCCTACGTCGAGAAAACCGAGAACCGCTACAATCCCATGTTCCTGCACGCCGACCTCCTCGACGTGGCGGAATACCGGAACCGCTGGCACAACCGCGTCCAGAAACACCTCTTCAATGGCGGAGCCTTCAGCTCCAGCGCCACCACCGCCCGCATCAATCATCTCGCCGCAACCATCGATTCCGCCATCATCGCGGAATCCGCCCGCTGGGGCGATGCGAAAGCCACCACGCCCCTCAACCGCAATCACTGGATCGCTCAGCGCAATCTCATCCTCTCCAATTACCTGCCGGCCCGTTCGGGTTCGGTCATTTCCCAGTTGCGCAGCGACGGCCTTTTTCCAGGGCTCAACGGCATCAGCTTCATCCCTCCCGGGGGCTACTCCGCAGCCACCACGCCGCTCAATCTCTCGGGCCCGCAAGGCAGCCCATGGTACTATACCCTCGACGGATCCGACCCCCGCCTGCCCTCAGGCGCCATCAGCCCATCCGCCCGCATCTTCCAACCCAGTGGATCGGTCAGCGAAACCCTCGTCGGCGATGGCTCGGCCGGACCCGGAGCCACATGGAAATACCGTGACCCCAGCATCGACCTCGGATCCAGCGACATCGTCCAGGGCCATCCGTCCTTCAGCCCGGCCAACTGGAAGCACCCCCAATTCAATGACACCGACGCCGCATGGAAGTCAGGCGATGCCGAACTCGGTGGCGGTGATGGCAACGAACGCACCGTCATCAATATCGGCGTCGGCAACCCCCGCTTCCCGGTCGTCTACTTCCGCAAGTCCTTCCAGGTAGCCGACCCCTCGAAATTCGATGCCCTCGAACTCGATGCCCTCATCGATGACAGCGCCATCTTCTTCCTCAATGGACGCGAGGTGGCCCGGCTCAACATGCCAGCCGGACCCGCCGGCTACAGCTACTCGGGCCTCAATGCCCTCAACGAAGCAGCCTTCCTCCCAGTCACGGACCCTCGACTCGTTCCCTCCGCTCTCGTCCCGGGCACCAACGTGATCTGCGTCCAGGTCCATCAGGCCAACAGCACCAGCAGCGACCTCAGCTTCGACCTCCGCCTCCGCGGCCGCCGCACCACGTTCCCGGAACCCGTCCTGCTGAATCCAGGAGAACAAATCGTCGCCGCCCGCGCCTACGACCCCGCCAGCCAGTCATGGAGCGCCCTCAGCGAGGTCACCTACCTCGTCGATGCAGAACCCGCCAGCCGCGCCAACATCGCCATCACGGAAATCCAATACCATCCCGCCAATCCCTCCCCCACGGAAACCGCCGCCGGCTTCAATGACGATGCCTTCTTCGAATTCATCGAACTCATGAACACCGGCACGAAACACATCGACCTCATGGGTCTCCGCTGCAGCGAGGGCATCGACTGGGAATTCACCGCAGCCAATCCAAATCCGCAGCTCCTCGCCCCGGGCCAGCGCATGGTCGTCGTCGCCCACGAAGCGGCCTTCCGCCTCCGCTACGGCCCCACGGCAACCATCGCCGGCGTCTTCTCCGGCCAACTCGACAACGCAGGCGAAATCCTCACGCTGCGCGACGCCGCCGGATCCGTCATCCATTCGTTCGCCTACGACGACACAGCCCCATGGCCCGCAGAAGCCGATGGCTCGGGCGCTTCCCTCGTGCTCATCCGCCCGGAATCCCGCCCGGACCATGCCCTGCCCGCCAGCTGGCGCGCCGCCGCAGCCCCCGGAAATCCCGGGAGCACGGACGCTGTCCGCTACTCCGACTGGAAACTCGCCAACGCCCCGAACGCCGCCGACGACTCCGATACCGATGGCGATGGACTCCCACTCTTCGCGGAATACGCTTTCGGTGGATCCCCCAGCCAACCGGACGCAGACCGCCTGCCCACCGCCGCCACCGCCGAATTCCCCACGGAAAATGGCCCACGGCCATTCCAGACCATCACCGCCACCCTCGCCACCGGACGCGACGACGCCCGCATCACCCCTCAGTCTTCTCTCTCCCTGATCAACTGGACCGACGACCTCATCGAAGTCAGCCGCAGCCGCACACCGGATGGATCGGAAACCATCACATGGCGCTCACCTCGTCCGTTCCCGGACGCCGGACGCGAATTCCTCCGCATCCGCCTGACACCACCCTGACGAACTTCCGGCATGCACAAGGCCATCAATGCTGCCATCGCCAGCTACGGTCCACACCACCCGGAAACCATCGCACTGCGCGCCTCCCTCGCATCCTTCCTCAACGATGCCGGACGCCACAGCGATGCCCTCCCGCTCGTCCTCGCAAATCTGGAATCGGCTCCAACCCCGGAACACGCCATGGCGGTCGCCCAGACCCTCCGCGCCCTCCGCCGCCCCAGCGATGCCCTCGACCACCTGCGCCGCGCCATGACCCAGCTCGGCCATGCCACTTCAGCCGAATCCCTCAGCTACGCAGCCGCCCTCGCCGACTGCCTCCACGAATCAGGCGACGCCACCACGGCTCGCGCATGGTGCGAACAGATGGCCGATGCCATGAGCACCCATCCCACCCCCCCGCTGCCCGCCCACGCCGACCTCGCCTTCCGCCACGCCACCATCCTCATGGAAGCAGGCGAAACGGCCCGCGGCATCCTCATGCTCCGCCGCACGCTCGCCGCCGAAGAAGCCGCCTCGGGCCGCCGCAGCCCCATGGTCGCCACCCGACTCCGCCGCATCGCCAGCCTCTTCCTCGCGCACAACCGCCCCAGCGAAGCCAGCGCCATGCTCAGCCGCGCCCAACTCATCGCCGAAGCCGCCCTCGGACCACACCACCCGGATTGCGCCGCTATCCGCAAGGCCCTCGCCCGCCTCGCCCAGTGACTTCCGCCCCCGCGTAGCTCACTCTCCCTCGCCCAAGGGCTCAGGCACAGAGAAACTTCTCTCATGCCTCCCTCCCCGCTGCGCCGCCGCTCCTTCCTCGCTTCTCTCGCGGCTTCTCCCTTCGCCACTGCCAGCGAGCCATCCACCCTGCGCGCCGCCGTCATCGGCCACACCGGCCGGGGCGACTACGGCCACGGCCTCGAGAGAATCTTCGCGGATAGACAAGGCATCACTCTCTGCGCCATCGCCGACCCCGACCCCGCCGGACGCAGCCGCACGGCCGCCGCCACAGGAGCGGCCCGCAGCTACGCTTCATGGCGCGATCTCCTCGCCTCGGAAAAACCAGACCTCGTCTGCGTCGCCATGCGCCACGCAGATCAGCACGCGGAAATCATCACGGCCTGCCTCGCCGCCGGGGCCCACGTCTACGCCGAAAAACCCCTCGCCCGCGACCCCGCCGAATGCGACGCCATCCTCGCCGCGGCAGAGAAACACGGAAAACGCTGCGCCGTCGCCCACACCACCCGCCTCGCCCCACTCATCCAATCCCTCCAGCTCGCTCTCCAGCAGGGCTGGGCCGGCGAACTCGTCACCATGCAGGCCTTCGGCAAACAGGACCAGCGCGCCGGAGGCGAAGACCTCATGGTCCTCGGCAGCCACCTCATGGACCTCATGCGCTGCTTCGCAGGCAATCCCCTCTGGTGCTCGGCCCGCGTCCTCACCCATGGCCGCGACATCACCAGAAACGATGCCCGCCTCGTCCGCGATCACGTCGGACCAGTCGCCGGAAACGAAATCTTCGCCCACTTCGCCTTCCCCCACGGCATCAATGCCACCTTCACCAGCGCTGCCAGACTCCGCTCCATCACCGGCTTCTGGGGCCTCGAACTCACAGGAACCAAACGCTCCATCCGCATCGAACTGGATACCCCCGCACTGGTCCGCTTCCGTCCATCCCCACCCGCCGGATCCAGCAACGCTCCCACAGACACATGGGAACCATTCACCCCATCCGCAGCCGGCCTTCCCCCTCAGCCTCCCCAGACCACCCATGCCGTGACCGACTGGCTCCTCGCCATCCACGAAAACCGCGAACCCATCTGCTCGGCTCACCACGCCGCCCACGCCATCGAAATGGTCTGCGCCGTCTACCAGGCCGCCCTCACCGGCTCCCGAGCCTACTTCCCCCTCACGGAACGATCCCACCCGCTAGGCACTCCACACTGATTGCCCGCCTCACGGCTCCACGGTTGCGGTCCCGCCCTTCCTCTTCCACGGAACACCGACGCCCCGCCGCGCGCGCCCCGCTCCGGATTCCCCGGACGCCTCCTCCTCCGCACGGCCCCACCCGCGACCCACCTTCCACGTTCCCTTTCTCCATGTCCGCCACCCCCACCCATTTCTCCCGGCACGACCGCCTCATCGCCATCGTCGGCCGCCCCAACGTCGGTAAATCCGCCCTCTTCAACCGACTCGCCGGCCGCCGCATCGCCATCGTGCACGACCGACCCGGCGTCACCCGCGACCGCCTCTCCGCACCCGTCAAAGACGCTGCCTTCCCCCTCACGGTCATGGACACAGGCGGCATCGGAGCCACCCTCGAAGACGATTTCGCAGGCATCGTCCGCACCGAAGCCGAAATCGCCATCGCAGCCGCCGACGCCATCCTCTTCGTCGTCGATGCCCTCGAAGGCATGCACCCCATCGACCAGGGCGTGGCCGATCTCCTCCGCCGCCAGGGAAAACCTGTCATCCTCGGCATCAACAAGGCAGACGACCCCAAACACGATCACATGGCCGCCGATTTCGGACGCCTCGGCTTCCGCTCGGTCTGCGCCTTCAGCGCCGAACACGGACGCGGCATCCCCCAGCTCCTCAAAGCCATGGAAAATGCGGTCGGCCCACCAGCCGAAGCCCCGGATCCGGACGCCGAAGACTACGACCCCAACACAGACCCGCGCTGCGTCCGCCTCGCCATCGTCGGCCGCCCCAACGTCGGCAAATCCTCCCTCTTCAATGCCATCCTCGGCGACGACCGCGCCATCGTCAGCGAGGTCGCCGGAACCACCCGCGACGCCATCGACAGTTTCTACAACCACCGCGGTCATCCCTACCTCCTCATGGATACCGCTGGCATCCGCCGCCAGGCCAAAGTCGACGACGCCGTCGAAGCCTACAGCGTCCGCCGCGCCGAACGCTCCATCCGCCGCGCCGATGTCGTCGCCCTCGTCATCGACGCCGCCCGCGGCGTCACCGCCCAGGAACGCAAAATCGCCGGCACCATCGTCGAAGAAAACAAACCCTGCATCCTCGTCGCCAATAAGTTCGACCTCTACCACCCGGACGGCGAAATGAAGGCCCGCCTCGCCGAACTCGAAGAACACGTCCGCCGCGAACTCTTCTTCCTCCACTACGCCCCCCTCGTCGCCGTCTCCGCACGCCAGCGCGACCGCCTCGGCAAAATCTTCGGAGCCATCGACAAGGTCCGCGCCGCCAGCGACGCCCAGATGAATACCGGAGCCTTCAACCGACTCCTCCAGGACGCCATCAACCGCACCCCTCCCCCTGCCATCGGCGGCAAACGCTTCAAACTCTTCTACGCCACCCTCGCCCGCGAGGAAAAACCCCGCCCCGTCAGCGCCCCTCGCGTCGTCCTCTTCGTCAATCACGAAAGCCTCATGACGCCCACCTACCGGCGCTACCTCGAAAACATCGTGCGCCAGCACATGACCTACGAAGGCCTCCCCATCCGCTTCGATGTCCGCGAACGTGAACAGCGCTCCAAAGGCAAATCCCAAAGGCAAGGCCGCCCGGATTCCCCAGCAGCCGCCACCACCGCAGACGAACCCACCACCGCCCGTCCCGGAACCCGGCCGAAAACCGCCACCACACCAAGGCCCAAACGAAAATCAGCCCCGGCCCCGCAGGATGCCAGCCGTCCCTACAAACTCAAGAAAAACGAACGCCCCGGCAAACTCAGCAAGACTTCGCGCCGCTCGCTCGCCAAGAAAAAGGCCAAGAAAGCACCACGCCGCGGCAGCGGACGCAGCCGCTGATTCCACCGCCCCCCGCACGCGCCATCCTCACCCATTGAGACGGTGAAACGCAGCCACCGCCTGCGACCGCGAATGCACCTGCAGCTTCCGGTACACACTCTTCAGATACTGATTCACCGTCCCATAGGAAATTCCCAGCTGCAGCCCGATCTCCTTGTACAGCAGGCCCTCGGCCAGCAGATGCAGGATCTCGATCTCACGCGGACTCAGACTGGTATCCGCCACCGTTGCGCCCGATGCCGCCACCGCCTTCGGCCGCGTCTTCAGAAACTGAATCACCTTGCGCGCAATCGTGCTGTCCATCGGAGCCCCGCCATTCCGCACATCAATGATCGCCTTCTCCAGTTCCTCGTCAGTCGCCGTCTTGATCAGAAAACCAGACGCCCCGGCCAGAAACGACCGGAACACACAGTCGGCATCGTTGTGAATCGTCAGCATCACAAACTCCGTATCCGGCATGATCGGCTTGAGCCGGCTCAGACACTCAATCCCGTCAATCCCGGGCATTGAAACATCGACCAGCACGACATCCGGCCGCAGCCCCGGAAGCCCCGCAAACGCATCTCCCGCAGACGCAAAGGCTCCCACAAACTCGCAGTCTGGAAACCGTGCCACCTTGCGCGCAAAGGCTTCCCGCAGTCTGGACTGGTCATCAATCAGGGCTACTCGTGTCTTCATAAGCTCAATTCAGGGAAATCTGTCTGTCCTTACCCGCCGCACTCGTCCCCGCGGCCACCTTCGCTCCCGCCGGAGCCGGCACATGGAAGGTCACCGCAGCCCCGCCCTGCGGACTCCGTCCAAACTGCACGGTACCGCCGGCTTCAGCCATCCGCTGCCGCATGTTGCGCAATCCATTACCCCTCTCCTGCGGCCCACCGTCAGGGAAACCACTCCCGTTATCCTCGACCCGGATCTCCACCGCTCCCTCCCGGTGCTCCATGACAACATGCAACTCGCTCGCCCCGGCATGACGGATCACATTCGTCACTGCCTCCCGCGTCGCCAGCAGCAGATGCTGCCGCAGCGATGAGGGCAGCACGCAGTCCGCATCGTTCACCTCATTGCGGATCCGCACCGCCAGCCCGGCCCGCCGCCCCGTTTCCTCAATCGTCCGGCTCAGATACCCCACCGTATTGTGCCACGTGTCATTCCGCGGATTGATCGCCCAGATCGAATCGTTCATCTCATCCACGAGGCCACGCGCACAGTCAGCCACCCGCTCAGGACCACCGGCATCGGTACTCCCCCGCCGCAGCTCATCCCCAATGATCACCAGCTCAGCCAGCCCGGCACCAAGCTGATCATGCATGTCCCGGGCAATCCTCGCCCGCTCGGCCTGCCGCGCCTCCGCAATCGCCACCTGCTCCTGCAGACGCCGCATTCTTGACCGGTACACCGCCCGGAAGGCCCCCTGCACCCCGACCGCAAGGACTCCACCACCGATCACCCAGAACCATGGCCGCAACCACACCGGAGCCATCACCTGAAACGGAAAACTGGCCGGCTCAGCCGCCTGGCCAAAACGGTCGGTCGCCCGCACCTCAAAGACATAGTTCCCATGGTGCAGATGCTGATAATCCACGGTCCGCTCCGACCCTATGGGTGTCCACTCCTCATCCTGAGGCGCCAGCCTCACTTCGTAACGCACCCCGTCGGGCTGCGCCACCCCGGGCAGGGTAAAATGAAACTCCGCCCGGTTCACCTCCCCACTGAGCCGGCAGTCCACCTGCGCCAGTTCCCCGTTGATGCGCACTTCCTCTATGAAAATCCGTCCCGGAGCCGACGCCTTCCGATACGAATCCGGATGCACCTGCACCACCCCAATGCTGCTCGTGAACCACAAATCCCCATCTGGCGTCACCGCTGCCGCCTGCCCAGCCTTCCCATACCCCATCTGCCCGCCAATGCCGTCGGATTCCCCGAACGATATCGCCACCGGAAACGTCCCGCCATTCGCAAACCACTCCGCCAATGGCTTTTCCTCGATCCGGTGGAATCCCTTCTGACCGGAAAACCACAGCGCTCCGAACTTGTCGGCCGCCATCGCAAATACGTGATCGGATGGCAATCCGTCAGCCTCGCGGCAAGACCGCAGCACGCCCTGATGATACCGCCAGAGACCACTGCCGTCAGTCGCCACCCAGACGGCTTCCCCCAGCGGCACGATCGAACGCACCGCCATGGGGCTCCCTCCAGCGTCGGCCATGACCTTTTCAACCTTCCCTTCCTTCCATCGGTACAAGCCATCGCTCTCCGTGCCAATCCACAGCCAGCCATCCGCAGTCCGCGCCAGCGCCCTCACATCGGATTCCCCCTCCCGGAAAGGCAGCGCTTCATGCCCGGAAGCCGACAGCCGCACCAACGGCACCGCCCCGCGCCGTCCCATATAAAGACTGCCCTCGGAACCCGGCAGCAGCACATTGACCGATGCACCATAGTCAGGAACCCCGGTAACACCGTGGGCCTTGCCATCTTTGCAGAAAAGTAATCCGTCGCTCTCCGTCCCGCCGAAAAGTCCACCGTCAGGCCCCGCCGCCAGGGCCGTAAACGGCATGATCCGATCACCATCACTCGCAATCAGCCACGACCGGGCAAAGCCATTCTCCAGCAGAAATGCCCCACTGTCTCCACACGAGGCCGCCACAATCCCATCCAGCATCGTCACCAGAGCCAGAACCGCGGTCGTCCGGACATTCCGGCGGCTGTCCCACCGGGTGAAAACCGCCGGCTGAATCCGCGATAGCCCCCCATTCTCGCAGCCCACCCAGAGGTGCCCATTACGATCCGTCATCATCGCAAGAACATTGACCCCGCCCAGACCGGCGCTCGTCGCCAACCGCTCCTTTGAACCATCCGGCAAAAAGGCCAACAGTCCCTCGCAGGCCGATCCCAGCCAGAACGCTCCCGCCCGGTCCACCAGACCCAGCCTGACATGCCGCGCACACCATCCCGGGGGATCAGTTTTCGTCAGTTCCTCCGGAGCCGCACCTTCCGCAAACGAAGTGAGCACCCCCTTTTCGGAACGCCATGCCCGCGGCCCCGCACACAGCCATTCCCCAGGCTCCCCAGGCCGCACAATGTAAGGTTCCAGCCGACCAGGAGCCCCACGCGAAAGCCCAGACGCCCCGGCAATCACCACCCCTCCCGCCCCATCCGCCAAGGCCCGGAACCCCTTCCCTCCACGATCTTCCCACCGCGCCGAACAACGGTCCAGCTTCCCTCCCGCCAGCACGGAAACAGACCCGTCCGCCCCCGTAATCCACAGCCGCCCCGCCCCATCCTCCACAAGAGACGACACCCCTCCCGCAATGCCCCCAGGATCCACTTCCCGACGGACCTCCCCTCCCTCCCATGCCACCACACTCCCATCGGCCCCGCCAATCCACAGCCGTTCCGTCCGCCCCCCCGCCAGCGCCCCAATCCGTACCAGCACCGGATCCCGCTCGACCCCGAAAACCGTAAAGCGATTCCCATCAAACCGCGCCAGACCACGCGCGGTAGCCGCCCACAGATACCCATCCGCCGTCTGCGCCAGCGCCGTCACCGACGGCCCCGGCAACCCCTCGCTCATCCCCCACGTCCTCACCAGAAACTTTTCCGAGTCAGGTGTCGCCACCCCCACCTGAGGCGCCACCAGCGGAGCCGCCCGGACCACCACCGCCACAGCCAGACTCAAAACCATCAGCACTCCCAGCCCCCGCCCGAAAACCCCCGGAACCATAAAGCTCCCTAACATTTTCGGTTTCTCCATAAGGATTTCAAAATGAATCGGTGACGAGCTAATTCGAAGTTTCTGCGGTTTCCGGACGACACCGCCGCGACCGGTTTTTTTCCCGCATCGCGGACCAGTGAACCCATGCTTAAAGTCAACTTTCCCTCTACGCCTGACAATACTCTAGTTCTAGTTACGCGCGAAAGTTTCCTCAGCCTGCCGCCTCTTTCCATTCCGCAAATCTGGAATTGACGTCCGGAAGCGTTTTCCGGCATCATTCAGGGACTCTCCCCCCCCCCGGAGCCTCCCCAATCACACACCACTCTCATGAAAAAACGTGCCATCGCCCGGCTGCGCGGGCCCAAGCGCCGCAGTCTTGAATTCTGTGTCCTCTGCGCCCTTGCCCAGCAAAGTCCGGCCCAGGTCCAGATCGCCGAAAACCTCCTCGTCAATCTCGACTTCACCACGAAACCAATCGGTGCCCTCCCCTACATCGCCAATGCCGGCACGGCGGGCGGCGGCTACGAGGCCATTCAGGGCGGCAATACGGTCCCTCTCATCCGCCATGCCCCGGACGGAACGGTGAAGGCCCTCTACCTCGACGGCACTTCGTTTCTCATGAGCGTCGCCGGCGAAACGGTGCCTCCCGCCGCTCCCAGCCGACTCAATGCCCCCACCGGTCTCGTCGGCCCGCAGCCGTCCCGCTCAGTCGAAGTCTGGGCCTACAACGAAGCCCCGCGCGGTCTCAATGGATCGAACGAGGAAACCGTCCTCGCATGGGGCAAACGCGGCGGCGGCGAAGGCCAGAATTTCGGCTGCCTCTACGGCACCCACCCGACATGGAGCGCCGCAGGCCAATGGGGCGGACCAGACCTCAACTGGAGCCCCTTCCCGACCGCCGGAACATGGCGCCACCTCGTCTGGGTCCACACCGGCCCCGGAAACGGTGGCGACGTCCCTCCGGACACCACCCAGCTCTACGTCGACGGCGAACCGAACAATTCCGAAAGCGGCTTCCTTCTCAATACCCACGAAGGCCCTATCCTGATCGGTGCCCAGATGGAACCGGATGGCGTCACCCCGACCGCCCCGCTCCGCGGCACCATGTTCCTCGGCAAGGTCCGCATCCACGACGGTGCCCTCACCGCAGGCCAGGTCCTCCAGAACTACCAGGCGGAAAAACCCCAGTTCCCCACGACCACCCCAGCCACCACCCTCGCCAGTGGCCCCATCCACCGCTGGAGCTTCAACCAGCCCGCCGGAGCCGCCCCAGCCGCCACCACGGTCACCGACAGCGCCGGCTACCAGCACGCCCGCATCCTCGGAGCCAATGCCTCCTTCACCGGCACCTCCGTCTCCCTCTCCGGTGGTTCCTCGGCCACGGAAAGCTACGTCGACCTCCCCAACCGCCTCATCAGCAACCGCGCCCCCGAACTCGGCGGCTCCGGTGAAGTCACCCTCGAAGTCTGGTTCACCCACACCGGCCCACGCACATGGGCCCGTGTCTTCGACTTCGGCAGCTCCAATAACGCGGAACTCTTCGGCCCCGGCGGCGGCGGCGAAGGCCGCGACTACCTCACCCTCACCGCTCAGGTCGGCGATGACATCGCTGCCAACCGCCTCGAACTCCGCAACGTCGACCCCGCTGGCAATGGCCCCGCAGGCAACGGCGGACCCGGCATCGCCGTCACCGGCGACTTCGGCGTCCCCATCAGCGTGGAACGCCACCTCACCGTCGTCTGGCGCAATGGCGTCGGCATCTGGGTCTACGAAGGTGCCACCCCTGTCACCGAAATCCTCTCGGCAGGCGTCAAACTCGCCAATCTCAATGACGTCAATAACTGGCTCGGACGATCGAACTGGACCGGCGACCAGAATACCCAAGGCGAATTCAACGAATTCCGCGTCTACGACCGCGCCCTCACCGCCGCAGAAGTCGCCCGCAACGACGCTGTCGGCCCAGACGCGGTCCTCCCGCCCCCCACGGACTTCGATGGCGATGGCCTCCCGGATTGGTGGGAAGCCCTCTACGCCGGACCTGGCGTCAATATTGCCACCGGTGGCCAGGCTGCCCTCGACCCGGATGCCGATACCCGCACCAACCTCCAGGAATTCCAGTCAGGCACCAACCCGCAACTCGCCGACACCGACGCAGACGGAGCCAATGACGGCGTCGAAGCCGCCATCGGCACCAATCCCCTCATCCCGGACTCGGACGGCGACGGGCTCAAGGAAGGTCAGGAACTCGCCATCGGCACGGACCCACTCGACACCGATACCGACGGCGATACCTACTCGGACGGAGCCGAAGTCGCCGCCGGATCAAATCCGCTGAGCGCTTCCTCCATCCCCGTCATCTTCCTCAGCGCCCGCTACAGCTTCAACGAAACCTCTGGGCCCAAAGTCACCGACACCATCAGCGGCTGGCATGGCCAGGTCCGCGGCGAAGGTGCCACATGGACCGGCAGCACCATCTCCCTCCCCGGAGCCGGCTGGGGCGGCAGCAATGGCCCCGCCGCCTACGTCGACCTCCCCAATGGCCTCGCCTCCCGCTTCTCGCGCGACCGCGGCGGCCGGGGCTCGGTCACCTTCGAAGCCTGGGTCACCATCACCCCACGACCCGATGGCGCATGGCAGCGGATCCTCGACTTCGGTTCCACCTACCCAGGCTACGCCCTCGGCGAAGTCTTCTCCAGCCAGCGCCTCAATCAGAACAATACGCGCGGCATGGACTACCTCATCATCACCGGTGCCCGCGGCGACGATGTCAACCTCCGCCGCGTCGACTGGACCAATGATGACCCGTCCGGCGGCACCGGCAACAACTACGGCGTCGATTTCAATGCCACCGCAGGAACCGTAGGCGCCCCGCTCCACTTCGTCCTCACCATCGACGAAACCACCGGGAAACTAAGCTACTACGAAAACGGCGTGGCCATCCCCACCCCGGGCACCCCGCTGAAACTCAATCAGCTCAACGACGTCAACTGCTGGCTCGGCCGCTCGAACTGGGCAGGCGACGGCAGCCTCGCCGGCGAATTCGACGAGTTCCGCGTCTACTCGGGTGCCTTCACCCCGAATGACGTCCAGAAGAGCTTCGCCAAAGGACCCGTTACCCTCCCCACAGGCACCAACCCAGCCACGGACATCACCACCCTCAAGGTCATGCACCCCAGCGGCTGGCCAGAATGGTACCTCGACCGCAACCCGACCGCCCCGGCTCCGGGATCGGATCTCGATGGCGATGGACTCACCGCCCTCAAGGAAATGGGGCTCGGATCGGACCCCACCAAGGCCGATACCGACGGCGATGGCCTCAGCGATGCCGTGGAAACAGGCACCAACCTCTTCGTCTCAGCCACGAACACAGGCAGCAGCCCCACCAATCCGGACACGGACGGCGATGGCCTCGGCGACGCCGCAGAAATCGCCGCCGGATCGGATCCATCCAACCCGGATTCGGATAACGACCTCGCCCTCGATGGCTCGGACCCCATCCCGGCCAGCCCGATCGCCACGGAACGCACCATGGCCCACCGCTGGACGTTCAATGAACTGAACGGCGATGTCGCTGACGGAACCACCGTCATCGACTCGGTCGGCGGAGCCCACGCCGTCGTCCGCGGCTCAGGAGCCACCGCCAACGGAGCAAGCCTCT
>Ga0315908_10002021_pt1 | contig 15022 bp, 9 predicted proteins | sample LakEriMetagenome_12_FD_203520 | JGI IMG/M metagenome (GOLD analysis project Ga0315908, IMG submission 203520) | Freshwater fungal communities from buoy surface, Lake Erie, Ohio, United States - Buoy 4 MA124 | ecosystem: Environmental > Aquatic > Freshwater > Lake > Lake biofilm | place: USA... | reverse complement strand
TTTCTATTAAAATATTTTTTTAACGTGAATTTATTTATGAATAGATCATGTATTAGCTGCGATGAGGTCTTTGTAGTGCTTCTGTCTTCTAATGATTTTCTCTAGAGTGGTTAGGATGTTAGATAGTTAAGGTCTGTTAGTAGTGTCGCTTTTAATTTTCAGCTTAGAGAATTATATTTTGAATTATTCGATTTTTTCTGAGGTTATATGGTTGGGCACTTTAGGATGATATGTGGAATTTAATTTAATAAAATTAATCTTAATATCAATATTATTTTTAATTAACAATCTATAATAATAATAAAACTATCATTAATAATATTCAAATAATATTTAATAATTTTCTCAATCTATCTTTTCTAGTTGGATCTTTAAGCAGGATCGCTCTTCTTTACAAAGCTTTTTTAAATAAAATAATTTATTCTGTATAGGGCTATTAAACTATTTATAATGATAATTTAATTACATTTTTTATGCCTCGATTGAAATATTTCATTATTGTCAAGATCTTAAAATTAGAGATTAGTATTTTTATACTTCTAAACTTACTCTAAAATCTGATTTTGATTTTGATAATTGTTTTGTGTATTATTTGTAATTTTAATCTATTATTAGTTTTATTTCTATCTTATATTGCTGAAATCAAAATTAGCATTTTATTCAGTCTCTTTTTTTAACTCTGCTGCCTTATTATTATTATTATTATTATTATTATTATTATTATTATTATTATTATTATTATTATTATTATTATTATGAAAAATATTATTATTCATTTTTTAATTTTATGTCTTTTCTTATAATATACTTATTTATTCGTCTATATTCTTTTAATAATTCAAATCAAAATTTCCCTTCATTTCTTTTTACATCCTTTATTTGTAATATTATTCATTTGATTAAATATTTAATTATTATTATTATTATTATAAATATTCTTATTAATTTAATTATTGTTATTATTTATATTAATATTGGTTTTCTTATTAATTTGATTATTGAAATTATTATTATTATTGTTATTCATTTTAATATTTAAAATGACTGAATTAATTATTTTAATAAAATTAATTTACTAATTAGTTTTTAATTTATTCTTAATTTTAAGTATTTTATTAATTTTTATTTATTTACTAATTTGGAGATTTTTAATTATTCATTTATTTTTTGTTATCTATTTAAATCTGATGTTAAAAATTTTAGTCATTATCAAAATAATCTCTATCAATATTTTTTTATAATTTATTATATTTCTAACTGTTTTAAGGTGAGTTTTAATATTTGTCTTTTTATTTTTAATAAATTTGTTATTTTTATTTTTATTATTATTATTATTGTTACTATTTTGATTACTAATTTAATAAATTATTTTATTAAGGAGAATAATGTTAGATATTATTAGAGTTTATATCATAATTGAGAATATTATTTTAAGCAGCTCATTAAAATACAAGTTGTTCTTATTGATCTTAATTTTATAAAGGATTTATTTGGGATTTACAGTTGTCATAATTTCAATATTTAATTTCAATTTCATCCATAAGTTAAATAATGCTCTTTTTAGATTAAAGTTTTTCCTAAGAAAAATACATTGGCATTTAAGAAAGAGGCATAAAATCAACAAAGCCTTCCTCAAAAAGGTGCCTGTTTTTTAAATAGAAATCTGCAGACATTATTTTTAATTTAAGAATTAAATATAAATTTATTATATTTATATTATTGTATTCATTTCTTTACTTAATCAAACTAACTTTATCTAATATGATTGAAGAACTTGATAAGTTTCTAATTATTCTTAACGATTCTAGATAAAATAATATAAAATATACTTTAAAAAGTCAGTGACAGTATATCTTTTTTCCTATTCAAATTTCAAATCATTTTAGATGAAACTTTCGATAAGATCGGTGTTGATTTCATCATTTATTGAGTAAATTTTATTGGTAGCTGATAATAAGGAATAAAACATGAATTCAAAATCAATTGAAGATAAAGACTCCAACTCATTCAAATCAAATAAGTCGAATAGAAATCTTAAAGTATCGTCTAATTTTGCTTCTGAAAATAAAGCCATTCCGCTGAATAGTTCTAATGCATCTATTAAACCATTATTATCATGATCCCAAATTACAAATGCACTTTCAATTGCATTAAATATCTGTTAGAATTCTGTTAAATCTATTGAAAAATTATCACAAAGAGCTTTGAACGTTGCATGGTAATCGCATAATTTTGATAATGATGCTAATATTAATTATTATTATGATAACCATCAATATTTTTAATATCTATTTATCAAAATTATCAAAATTTATACTCTTTTTTCATTTTATATATTTCTTCTTATTATTATTATTTTTATGATATTATGTTTAAATTTACTGTTTAGCAGAAAGTTGTTGTTTTTTTTCTGATTAAAATACTTATCAACGTTATCTAAATAATTGCCCATAATAATGATTTGAATGAAAAAATATATAAATAAAAAAATAAATTAATTTTATATATTAAAATAAAAAAAAATAATGAATAAAAAGCAATTAGTTTTAATAAATTGGACCACTAGTGTCCTCCAAAAAGATATTTAAATCACGTTAATGAGACAAGTCCACGGTAATCTTTAGTAAAAGGCGAAAGATTAAATCGTTATGAACTCAACTCTGTGATAAATTAATTTTCTTTTATCTCTTTAAATATATATTAACAATTTTATATTTTATGGGATATTTATTATATTCAATTTTATATATATAAATTTTATTAATGATATTAATTTATATAAATTTTATAAACTTTTTGATTTATGTATTAAAATAAAAATATTTAACATTGTATAATTATATTTATACATAAAAAAATGTTTAAATCATTTTAATTTAAAAGTTCAAGAAATATTATTTATAATTTGACTTATCTAAAATTTATTTTGTGATTTATTTATTTTATCTAATTTTAATTATTAATTTATTATATTGTTCTATTCATCTTTTTTTATTATTAAAATAGAATCTTAAAGTTTGAGTTTAGCTTTTATCTCGTTAGCTAAACTTTTACTTCTAACACTTTTATATTCTTAATTTTTACAGGATTAATTTTTTTCTATAATAATTATAAAATATTATTTACCTTCTATGGCAACTTAAAATTATTAATTTTTACTTAAATTATCAAAGTTATTTTTTTTTTAAGATTAAGAAATTTTAGGTAGAATTTAGCTTTTATTTTCAATATAGTTACTATCATTAATTTGCTAATTTATTAGTTAATAAGACCTTTTAGATTTGCTTAAATGTTCTAATTTTTTTTTTTTATAAACAATAAATAATTCTAATTCATCAATATAAAAAAAACTTTACTCAATATAATGTAATATTAATTCAATTTATTCATTACTAATATTATTAAACTTTTAATTTTTAGTAATAATTAAATAACTATCTATCTGTTGTTTATAATAGTTAGACATTTAGCTAAAAAGGTTTAAATTTTGATTTAATAAATTTTTTTCCAAATCATAATCATTTGCTGAAGATTTTAAATATTATAAAAAAGGATTTGAATTAAACTCTATTTATTTTATGAAATATTGCATATTTTTTAATATTATAACAGAAATGTAATGAAATTAACATAAAATCTCTTCTATTAAAATATTGATTTATTTTTTACTTTAATGGCTACATATTTCAAAAATCTAATTTTAATTTATAATTTAAATAAATAATTTAAATAAAAAAACTATATTACCTCATATATAGTAATTCAATTGCATAGAATATATTTTAATTTATTGATTTTTTTGTCTTGATTTAAAAGATTTTCTAATAAAATTAGCTTTAGTTATTTTTATCTTTAAACATTTTTAATATTCTATTAATATTTTAAGCTCTATTAAAATAAATTAAGGTCTTGAATTAACTCGTAATTTTATAAATCTAGTATTTTTCTTTACCTTTTAAAATTAGAATTATTATTTTAATATTAAATATTTTAATTAGTATTATTAATTTAAATGTTAAATGATTTTTAATTTTTTTTAGATAAAGAACTTTATATTATATTTGAATTATTGATATTTTTATAAATAATTTTATTTGTAATACGATTTTTAATTTTGTTTTATTAAAACAATATATTGTTAATATTTTCATTATTTTAAATACTGTTATTATGTTATTTTATTCTATCAGTATTTATATTAGAATTAATAATAGTATTTTTTGGAATTTTTAAATAAAAATTATTTTTATTCGCACATTATTATTAATTATTAAATAAGATCTATTCTTTAATATGTTATTTAAGTTTTGATTATTAAGTCAATTCTACTTATAAGTTTTAAGATTCTTAAAGATTTATATCATTGAAAGATTATATATTATCATCATTATCATTGTGGTTTTATTCAATACTTTAAAAACTATTATTTTTCGTAGCTTCAATATACTATTTTTATTAAGTAATTTATTATTTCATCTGATAAGATTAACTATATTCATTTACTAATTAGTCACATAATTAATTATTTTATTATTCTTATTAATTTTTTAATGATTTTTATTTTTTTGGCTTTATAACAAAAGTTAAACTTTCTATTCCCCCATCTTAGTTTTTTTTAATTTGATTTATATTTTAAAAATATTTTTAATATTTTTGAATATGAATATCTTATTTATTTAACATTTATTCTTTGAATTATTCTAAATTTTAGTTTTTATCATTAAAATTATCTCTAATTATTTCCATAAATGTATTACTTTTTATAATTTTAGAATTTTTAGTTTAAAGAAGAACTTTAGAAACATGTTTTAAAGTATTTAATCTAGTTACTAGAATTAAAAATAAAAATACATAATGACATTATATTATTAGAGTCGTTCTAAATTTTATGTTCATTTAAATCTTATTTGTTATCCATTATTTCTATTAATCTATTTTTTAAAATATAAAATTTAAAATAAATTCAAATAAATAAAAATAAATCCTTTTAAATAAAACATCAATTATATAATTTAAAAAGATAATATTTTAGTATATATTATAATAGTTAATCAATTAAATCATTCTATATTAATTAAATCACGATTTAATCCAATATTTAATGTTTATTTGAGTTTCAAGTTATTCTTATTTGGATTTTCATTTAAATTAATGAATAAAAGATTGATATGTTCACAAAACTTTCCACAATTTTTTTCATGTAATTAGATTTATTTGATAAGAAGAGATTCAAAAATTAGATAAGTGGGCATTTTAAGATTGAGAAGAAGTGAAGAATTATTAATTTATTGAAACATTTGACTAATTAATTAATATTTGGTTAAAAACTGATTGTAAGAATTTAAATTTTATTTTTCCAGGAGAAATTGTAGTTTCAAATTGTTGAACTACTACTCGTAAATCTTAACATTTTCATTTCAGATGTTTTCTATAGACAATTAAGAGTTACTCCATTTATTATAAGTATTGTTGAATTTCTGAAAATCTTCTGTTTGACTCATGCTTCTTACATATTATTATTTCTCATTCTTTTCTATTTTAAATTATTCTTACTTGTTTCTCTTATATTCATTTTAATTTGCTACTCTATTGTTTATTTTGTTTAATTTATCAGTAATTTATTTTTTTATTTTAAATTATTGTTATTACAAAAATTTTTGTCTAACATCTTTACTCTCAAAATCTATTTTTATCTATTTTTACAAGTTTTTATTTTGATCCTTTAGTTACTATTCAATTTAGTTTTTCTTTTTGAAATTTATATTTTGAAAATACTTATTTTGAAAAATTTAATAGTTTTAAAATATATTTTCATAGACATTTTTTAATAAATTAACAGAAATTGATTGATCAAATTTAATTAAATATTCTAATATTTTTTTCAAAGACTCTATTTAATCGAAGTTTTCCATTTAAAAATTTTAATATATAAAATTAAGAAAATCAATTTATTCTTTAAGAGCATTCTTTGATTCATTATTAATCAATTATATTTTATAATTTTAATCATTATTATCATTTTATATGCTATCATAATTTATTATTAATTAATCTTAATTTTCTTCAAATTATAAGTTTGATCTTGTATTTTTTCTTTGCTCTGATAATTATTTGCTATAATTTTAATTATTTTCATTTTTTTCCAAAACATTTGTAAATTTTTTTATTTTACTATCATTTTAAATATCTATATTACAATCAGATTAATCTTTTTAAATTACTGATTGAAAATATTTTGTTTCATTATTGTTATTTAATTCATTTTATTTGTAAATTTACAATTATCAATTTAATTCTTGAATCACTAATAATTATTAATTATTTTAATAATTTGACTTGAAAATTTATTAGTCAAGTTTTCTATGTATTAATTTATAAGTCATATTTTCTATGTTTAATTAATTAACTGTCTTGGCTTATTCTTGAATCTAATTATTATTTTAATCATTTTTTAAAACTGATTTTTTTGAAATTTAATTTAATTTTTAATTTTAAAGCTTATCATATTTATCAGTTAATATTTGTATTTTCTATTATTAGAATTATGAAAAAATTTAGAGAATAAATATAAAAAATATATTTACATTTTGATATATTTTTAATTGACTATTTAGTTGATCATTTTCTTAGATTAAAATTTCGTTTTTTTAATTAATAATAATGTTGTTTTCTTTATATTTATGTAAGCTAACTTACTAACTTTGAATTTTTACATTATAGTGAAATACTATCTAATTAAATTGTTATTCTTTTTCTTTGTATTTTTCAATTTGCTCGTTAATTTATTCAAGAGTATTTAACACTTATTTGTAATTTAATTGATATTAAGTTAACTTTTGCTAGAGACTATTGAAGATTTATTTTTCAAATTCATTTTAGCTTTACTAATTATAATATCAATATTATTTTATTTACTATTTATTGAATATTAGTTTGATGATACCAGAGGTTATTTTTTTTATTTTAAATTTCCTCTAAAATTAAATTCATTGATTGATGAAATATTTTGTTTGTTATTTTATCAAAATCGTTTTCAGGAATCTCTAGTAATGAATATAAAATTAATTACCTAACATAGAGATTTGAATAAGGTCTTTAGCTTTTTTAAGTTGATTTGTTAATTAAATAAATTTTTCATCTATTTTATTAAAATTCACATAAGTAAACTTTTAAATAACTTAATCATTTTTTTAAATTTCTAAAGTCTTTTAATTAAAAATTTTATTTAGAATTGATTAATTTTTTATTCCATTATTATTCTTATTATCTGCTAAAAATATTTTTACCTCACTTGGTTATTAGGGTTTCTTTATAATTTATTCATGAAAAAAATCATATATTTATCTTAATATTTATTATTTCTTTTCTTCTGTTAGTTAAATTGTTTCAAAAACTTAACTTCCTCTTGTTTATTTATTGTTATTATTATCATTTAAACTTTGTAAATTCTAGTAATTCTAATTAATTTTCATTATAAAATTTATTAAATTACTATTAATATATTCTATTTTTTAATTTTATTATTCTAATTATTATAATTAATATACTAATTCTTAAATTTATAATTCTTTTTATTAAATATCTTTTGTTCTTATTTCTATCATATAATCTTAATTTTTTATTTGCTATTTTAAATTATTTAAATAATTGGTGTTTAATTATTCTTTCATATTCATAAACTTATTATCTTTTAATAAATCATTTTAATCTTACACCTTTTCAAGCTCTATCTAATAATAAATATTATTTACCTTCTTCAATTTCTTATTTCTATATGAAAATTATTCTATCATAAAATATCTGAATTTATTATGATTCTTTTTTTAAATTTTCTATAATTATTTTGAATAAATTTGCAAAGACTTCTAAACCAATTAATACTAAATCTTATTAAACTTCATTAAGAAAGGAATCCAAAATTTATTCTTTCTATGATTATAATTAAAATAATTACTGATTTGATGATTTTTTCTAGCTTCTATTTTTATTAATATTGATCAAGATCATTATAGTTAAGAGAAATATTGTTATTGGCTTGCTCCAACAAAAGGATGAATGGGTTATACTTGTTTTTAAAACTAAAAGTAAAAATAAAAAATTACTCTAAAATATCCTTCTTGATAGTCATATCAATAATACTCTTATTAATTTGTAATTTTTCTCTATCCTAAAGATAGTTTTACATCAATAATTATTATATTATAATATACAGATATTTAATCACTATTATTTTTTATAATTTATCGTTATTCCGTTTTACAAACGAATATTATATTCATCCCTTTTACTCATCAATGTCAAATAATTTTTACCCATTCCTAAATCTTCAATTGGTTTTAAAAAACTAACACATATTTTTTCTATTTCTCCATTTTTAAAATAAAAGATTGATTTTCCCCAACACTCCACTTCCAATATGCTTCGTGGACTAATTGTCAGTCCATTTTCTCCACATTTTCTAGTTATTTTAAATTTTAATTACATTTTTTGATTTCTTGCTTTTTCAATAGTTTCTTTGACATAAAATCCAGATTCATGATTTAATTCTGCTTCTTATTCATAAATTTTTCCAATTTAGTATTCTATGGATCCATCATATATACTAAAATATTTATCTTTGATTTTTGCTACTTATTTAAAGAATCATCTGGATTGGTTTGGTTCAATTTAAATAAACTCTTTTTAAAATTACATTAATAAATAAAATAAAAATTATATCTTAAGTAATAAGAATGAGCATGGAATATTTAAAAAAGAATAAACAGAAACTGGAATTAATGAATTACTATTTGAAAGTCCGAAGGAAGGAAAAGAGTGAATTTAATTTGGACTAATCGAAGTTAAGATTGAGAGCAGGTCAATATGAGAGTTTACATGATTAACATTTAAACAACCATTTTTCAAAGATGACAGTGTAGAGGAATTTAATGAAGACAGGAGTCTTAGACAAGGATGGAAAATTATGAGAAAGTAGAAGTAGAAGTGTTATTAGTTATTCTCGTAAAGAAAAATACGATAGTGCTCAACAGCTCCATTCCTAATTTTATCATAATCAAATCATCTAAGACCATCAACTTAATGACTAAATACAGTTTACAAGAGGACTCAATAAATTTGATAATACTTTCAAGTATATTAATCAAATCAATTAATCTAATCAAAACAAATCTTACTCTAACAATTTCTTCAAAATTAATACAAAAAAAAATTTCAATAATTATAAATAATCTAATTTCAAAGTTACTTAATGATATTTAAATATTTTTTTATTATATTTTTTTGTTATCAAAATTTTATGAAAATAATAATTAAATATTAAATGATATTTATAATATTATATAATTTAAAGAATAATAAAATTAAAATAATATTATAAGTTAATTTATAATTCATACTGATAAATGTATTAATTTCATCAAACTTATTTTAAAAGAATTTAAAGTCAAGATAGCTAAAACTATTAACAAAAATCTATTTTACAAGCAAGATAAGAAAGATTTTAAAAAGAAATAGAAACAGAAAAATTATAAAATAGGATTAATTTACTTATTACTTAATAAAATAGTGTTAATTAAAAAATTAAACTATAAAAAATACAAACAATGAATATTTTAAGGGAAAAATATTAAATAGAATAAGAAAAAGATTAAAAATAATAAAGATATAAATTGGACAATTAATAAATTTAACATTTAGTTTAATAATGTAAAATAAAAAGAGAAAAGTAATTAGAAAGTATTAAATAAAATAAAGAAGCAATAATTCTTAACAAAAAAAGAAGGAGATAGGAAATAAAGAAAGAATTATAGGAAATCGATTAAAAATGCAAAATAATATTTGAAAATAAGATAAATGAGAACAAAATTAAAGCTAATTTTGTGAAAAAATAATTATTTTAATAAAAATAGAAAATAGATGAATTTTGGAATTTAAAATAACAAAGTTTTGATTAAAACAGATCTTATATTTTAAATGAAATGGAATTTCATGCTTCATTAAAGCAATAGAAAATAAAAGAAATGGAGTAAAAAGAGTAATAAATGGCTTAGACATTACGAGTAAAAATAAATATAAATAAAATAAATAGGATACTTGATATTCTAATAAAGAATAATCAGAATAATTGGAGTCAGTCAAATATTTGACTAGAAGATAGTTTAAGTAAAAATATCCAGAAGAATATAAAAAAATGGAAGAAAATATATAAAATAGTTAAGTACATTAAGAAGAATCGTTTTCCAAAAGCTATTAATTCTCTAATAATTAAACTATTAATAATTCCAATTAATAAATAATTAAGAAAAATAATGAAAAAAAAAATCGCAACTTATCATCTATTTATATGAAAAATTAAGATCCACTCAAAATATTAATATGAAAAATAATTATTATTACTTTTCTTATTTTAATATAAAAATTTTTTAAAATTACTAATTATTTTAATAGTCGATGTTAATATTATATAGAATTACTTTAATCTGAATAAAATATGTATAGTATTTCAGTATCTTTTAAAATAAATATTTTATTATTTTATTTTTGTATTTTATCATATATTTTATTAAATTTGATTTAAAATTTTTAATTTTTATATTAATATAATAAAAAAATATATTATTGTAATTTCTCCCTCTAATTTAATAATTTATAAGATATAAATAATTTATCTAAAAATTGGTATGATTATAATAAAAAGCAAACTTTAATTGATTAATTCAATATTGAAAATTAAATAAGGGAATTTTCAGTTAATTATTTAAGGAATTAGAAATGATTATTTTATGAAGTTTTTTTACCTGAAATTCTCCAACTTTAATACTTTAGTTATTACTTCTGTTTAAATTTATTTCTTTTGTTTAATTATTACTTTTTTCCTTTTAACCATTTATTGATATAACTTAACCTATGATTTTTACTTCTTAATGTGTTAATTTTCAAATAACTTTACCTCTTTTAAAACCTTCATTACCTGAATAAATTAGAATATTTAATCCTCATATGTAACTAATTAATTTTTATTAATCTGTTTATTTTTTATTTTTTTAAATTTATTCTTTCTGATTGACTAATAATTAATCAATTTTAATTTATTTTTAATCCTATTTATCATATTATTAACACTATTCAAACATGTTGATTCTTCTCTATTATCTGTAGTAATTTAACCAGCTAATGTTTTTTTATAACATTTATTTATATACTTTTTAAATCTATTACCTTTTTAATCTGTTTTATCTGAATTTCATATATTTTAATACCATCTCTTAAAAAAATTTATTTTTAAAAAATTTAATAAATTAATAATATAACATTTAAAATAATGCAAAATAAGATATCTTTAATAAATTCATTTTATTATTATTGATGTTATTATTATTATTATAATATTAAGGATCAGTGTAAAAATTGATTTTTGCTTCTAAAAATCCTTATTTTTTCAAGCTGAAATTTTCTGGTGGCGTTTAGATTTGTTGCATTTTGAAAGAATAATCTGCTGTAATTTTTAAGATAATAATGTTAGAAAATGGATGTTTAGTTCAATTACTTTTTTGTTTTTATAAAGAGTAAGAGAGCTAAAGTTTCTAAACTGAGAGTAATTAAGTAAGCTAAAAATAATAATTAAATTATTATTATTACCTATAGGTTCACAAAAATCCCACCCATAAACTTAGAAAGTTAAATAAAATAAACTAATCCATTATATTAACATAGCTATTATTAAATATTTGAGAACTTTATTAGATTAGTCTTTACATTCCTAATCTATGTTGTTGATTTGATTCTCAATATTCTATAGTTACTAGTTAGCCGATTAGATAAATTGAGTGTAAATTTGCTACTAGTTAGAATTCTAACTTTTAAGTTCTTTGATACTACTTTCAATAGCATTTTTAAGTTATGAGTTAGAATATTAAGTAACTCCCGGATAAATAAAATTCAGTTATTTTATCAATGTTTAATTGAACTGAGTTATTATCACAGCTTCATTGTGAGGAATCTTTAATTCTTGCATAGCTCCATCCAAATCTGAGTCTTAAAAATATGCCAGTTCATCTTTATCAATATCAAAATTATATATTTTCTTATTTATCTCTATTTAAAAATCCAGCAATTAATTAATATTAAGCACAAAATCTTTTAATAAATTCTAATTCAAATTCTCTATCATTTCATATTTATCTTTATCATTTTTTATTAAAAAATTTATTTATTTAAATTCACTATCTGATTCTTATAATAAAACTTTTAAATCTTACAAACTTGTAAATTAGTTTACAATGTATTTTCTTTAAATTTAATCATTAAGGTGTAGGTTTAAAGGAAGCTTAAGTTTTTGATTAATTGTTAAATTAGAATTGGAGAAGCTGAATAACTTTTTAATGATTTATGGTCTCATTTTTATTTGTATCTATGTAATATGAAATAAATATTATAATATTAGATTTATAAGAATTTAAATATATTTTAAAAATCATTTCCAATCTCTTGATGATAAGGTAGGTAAGTCTCCAGTTTTAACTGGAAGGAATCTGGCGTCTCCGCTATTGATTTTTTCGATTGTAGAGACTAAAATATAATGATAAATAATTACGTATGGAATTAAGATCAATGTTGTTATCATGTAAAACATATCTCTTTCTCCTTCCAGGATTAAGGATAATGAGAGTGGGATATGATTCTACATTAAAGTTATTTGCCCATACTTTCTCCTTAAGAGAGTCAATCCACATGAACTTGAAGTTGCTTCCCCTCTGGACTTTCTTGGAATATCTTTTTGCAAGTTCTATGAGAGTTTCCTTAAGAGCACCTTCAGGTTTCTACTCTGAGAACAAAATGGCACATAGGAAACCTTCAAGATTAACACAAATATCTCCTAGACTCTTCTCATGCAGTTCAGGTAATAACTCAGTTAACCATAACTTACTGGCTGCACTGTCTTAACTACTTCCTCCTCCACTCACAAAAGTTTCACTATAAATATTGATGAAATCAAATATACTCTGATAATTTATTTCTCCATTGTATACTACTGGTTTCCTCTCAGTAGCCTTTACCACCAATATCTGAGGAAACTTCTTCACATTATATTATTTCACTAATTATTCATCTGATGATCTAATGATTCCAAAGAATAGTTTCTTCTCAAAGGCTACACTCAATGCTTTGAATATTAAAGGGACACCATTAGGTTTATCAGTGAAGAGAATAGCTTTAGGTACAGAAGGACTATCATTGATGAATGTGTCTACATTCTATTGATTGACTTCCAAAACATTAGATTGGATGAATCTACTGGCCCAATTGCTCATCTTCTTAGATTCAAGAGGTCCTTCATAGTCCTGAGCTGGCTATGGGAAAGGAGGGTACACTCTGAATGTAGGCCATTTCCCAACTTTCTCCTTCTCACATAATTATGCTTCTTAAACACAATCTACTGCACCTATTCTCAATATCCCTTTATACTCTTTTGCCATTTAGTCATAATGCTATGCAAAATCTCGACTGTCATAATCATTTGATTTATAAAATTAAACTAATGATATTTATTTTGTTGTTTGTCTTATTTTGTTCACTTAGTTTTCCCAGTTTTACTTTCCTAAGTATGTTACGTAACTTTTCTTGTGATCGTATATTTCAGCTGCTTAAAAAAAATATACACATAACAATAATAAATATATCAAATTTTTTAAAATCCCCATTTATTAAAGTAAAGATATTCTATTATTTTTATAGAATGTTCTTTATACGTGTTAATATATACAATATTTATTATACTTTATTTTTATTATATTTTTATTTTTTATTATATTTTTATTTTTTATTATATTTATTTTTTATCTTATATTAATTATAAAATTAAATATTGAATTATTTAGAAATTAAATCTATTATATTTAAATAATAATTTTTGAAATTTAATTATTAAAAATCATACAATAACTTATTTATTAATTTATAATGATAATCTAAGTTTAAGACATCTTAAAATATTAGCGTAACTCCATGTTAAGGATTTAGCACTTTTTTAATATCCTTAATCTCTATCAATTTATTCATCAATCCTGAAGTTGTCATTTTTAATATGGCTAAACAAATTTGTCATAATTGAATCTCCAGCTTAGACTATAGTATTCAATACCTATTCTTATGAATAATCAATATTTATATCAAGTAATCCTGATAAAGATTCTTACTAATTTAAATAATAAATATTAATTAAATTAATAATAAAAACAATTAAATAATAAATAGATAAATAATAAATTTTATATTAGTGATAATTATAAAGTATTAATAATTTTACATCTTATTGTGTGAAATATTGTGTTTATTAGATTTTTTCAGCCATTAGATAATAGATTTCAGCATTTACTGAAGTCAGCAATTGCCAAGGATTTCCTCCAGCATAATGATCTCCTGGATACCTTCCGTATAATAATCCTGGCTGATTAGCCTTAGTTGATTTTTGATTAATATTATATTCTTTACAAAAGACAGTGTTAAAGTAATTAATGGTATTGATGACTCTTTAATCAGTTAAAGAAATAAAGCCAGGGAATGAAACTAATGCATGGATTACAGCACTGTCAACTGGTCTATTAGAAGATTAATAAAAGTATTATCCATTATAGTGAGAATTGATCTTGATTTCAACTTAAGATCGGACATTATCATACTTTTTTGCTGAAGATTCATCACTCATAGATCTAGCGAATTTAGCTGCAGTAAAGAGAGTGTGTCTATAACTCATTAAATTCCAAAAAATATCATTAGATTAAACTTCTTCCCACAAATCGCATCCGTTTTGTTGCCAATTATTTACCACCCAATCTAAATCAAAATTAATAGCACCTTGATTGTTATTACTGTTCCAAAGATTTTACCTAACATAATCTTACTATCCACTTTCCATAGCAACTTCAGCCCATATTATTAAAGCATAGGCTCTTAAGGAAGGTCCATCAGTTTAAGGTCTACACCATCCTCCAGTGTATGGATCACCTGAAGGAATATTAAACTT
>Ga0315908_10002020_pt1 | contig 15023 bp, 9 predicted proteins | sample LakEriMetagenome_12_FD_203520 | JGI IMG/M metagenome (GOLD analysis project Ga0315908, IMG submission 203520) | Freshwater fungal communities from buoy surface, Lake Erie, Ohio, United States - Buoy 4 MA124 | ecosystem: Environmental > Aquatic > Freshwater > Lake > Lake biofilm | place: USA... | reverse complement strand
TAACAAATAAGTTTTATTATTTATTTTTAAAGTGATTATATATAATATATTTTTAAAAATTAATTAATTGAATTTTGATTATATAATTAAAATAAAATTTGATGATTATTTTTAATATTCTTGTTTACTTGATTTTAATTATTTAAGCCAAATTAAATTGTTAAATTTTTATTTAGAGCAAAATAAATTATACTTTAGATTAAATACAAATTATTTAATAAAGAAAATTAAATTTATAATGATAATAAAGTGAAAAATTTATAAATTAAAATTGTATTGAAACATAAAAAAAGATGGAAATTTAAAATAATTTTAAAAATAAAATCAAAGAAAAACGTTTTTAATTAATAGATAGAATTTATACAGTGGACAATATAATATAACAATAAAAAATAAAAATGATAAGAATAATAGAATCAAAGAAAAAGATGGAAGATATCTTTTTAATCTGTTTATTAATGAATAATTCAGTAAAAGTTATTGATTTATATCGGAATATTACGATAGAAATAAATTTAAATGATGAATAACCATATCATCTAATCACTAGTAATTATATTGGTTCCAACTATTTTTAACTTATAATTTAAAAATAAAATAAAATTTCAGTTTTTTAATACAATCTTATTAATACAATAAATTAAAGTCTATAATTTAAATAAGAATAATTTGAAATATCCCTTTTAAATTAAACTTCTTTTGACTTTATAAACAACTACCTTTTTTAAGGAATTCAATACATGTTTATTGTTTAATTAAATTAATTGTCTATATATTAATGGAGTCAATTAATTAATAGATAAATATATTTTGATTCTCAAATTTAAAAAATTGTGAAGTAAAATTTTGATTTTTTAATTATTACTATTTACCATTTATACATAATCAAAGGAAAATATATATAAAATTATTAGGATTAAAATTGAATTTAACAAATCAATATTTAAAGATGTTTAAACTTATAAAATATCTAAATTATTGATTTTGAAATTGATGCTGATGAAAATTAATAATTTTACTTAGTTTTATCTAATAATACAATTTAAAAGTATTTTTATTTTTAAAAAACTGATGATACTCTATAATGTAATTTATTGAATACTTATTTTTAAAAATAAAATAAATAATTTAAAAGAGGTTAATCTCATATTTATTCAGTTAAAAAGGAGTTATTTATAATTCATGAAAAAGAACTTTTTTAAATCATATTTTTAAATGATACAAATAAAAATTATTTTTTTTTTTTTATTTATATAAAATATTTAAAATAAAATTCTCTTTAATAAAATATATTAGACATTTAATACTAGTTTTTAAAAACTCAATAATAAAATTTTATTCTTCAAACTATTAATGGTAATAATTTATGGGTTTATAAAATATTTAATTATGCTGATAAAGAAAGCGATTAGTAATATTATTATTTTAGATTACCAGTAATTTTATTAAGTATCGTTGTAGCATTTATATATTAAAACTATTCAAATAAAAAAAGAAAAAATAAAAAGTTTGCACAAATTTAAAATTTAGAAAAAACAATTTCCCAAATAAAATAAATTGAAGAAATTTAAGAAAAAGAGAATTTAAAATATATTACATGATAATGATTTATTAAATTTACATAAAAATTATGATTTTAATAAAATTGATAATTTTTAATAATAATATTGAGTAATAATATTGAATTTAAAATATAATAAATGATAAATATATAGAAAATATTGAAATAAATATAGAATTAATAAAAAGATTATTAATATCATACTAAATGTCTTATAGGGTCGAAATATTTATGCTTCATAGCTTCACAAGGTAAGATTCTACATCCCTAAAAGTTATATATAAAAATATACTCTATCATATATTAACATTTAACTTAGCAAATCGATGGCGTCTTATTTGCATAAATCTTAATTTTTAGGATTAATAAAACTGCTCCATTATTTTTTAGGGTAGCTAAAATATAAATTTAAATATACGTTCCCAATATTCCATTATACTAAGGATCAAGTTTCAAATTGTATTTTTTAATATACTTTTATAAATCTTCAGTTCCTAATACCTTAGCAATTTTTACTAACTGATCATAATTATCACTGCCTTAAAAAAATGGTTCTTTTTTAAATATCTAATCAATAAATAAGATAAAATATAAATGATATCTGATTTATCAAAAATGATAGATATATGATAAATAATGAATTATAAATGTTAATAAACGAGATATAAAATAGATAAAATAATAAAAAATTAATGAAAATAATGAAGAATGATGTTAATTAATATATGAATATGTTGAATTACGATGCCTGCAAACATAGCACCTGTAGACCAGATATCAAGAGAGTAATCATAATAGATATCATCAACAAGCAACTCTGGTCCTTTAAAATATCTACTAGCAACTCTGACATTATAATCCTTGTTTGGATGATAAAACTCAGCGAGTCCCCAGTCAATAAGTTTAAGGATTTTGTTTTGATGATCCACAATTATATTCTAAGGCTTGACATCTCTATGCATAATTCCTTAACTATGAGAATAGTCTAGAGCCTTCAAAACTTGATACATATAATATCTTATATCCATGTCTGAAAGTTAAGGAAATAATTGTCTGAAATCCTAATTGTGAAGGTACTCAAAAATCAAACTAGGAGTCTTAGAAGCTGGGTCTTTTACAATATCTAATAGTTTTATTATGTTATGTCCTTTAGATAAAGATTGTAAAATTTTTATTTCTCTATTAATCTTCATTTTTTTAACTGGCTTTAATATTTTTATAACTATCTTTTAATCATTCTATGAATTTATACCTTCAAAAACTTCGCTATATTTTCCTCTTCCTATTTTCCTTATTATTTCATAATCATCTTATTATCCCCATTCTGTCACTTCGTAATTTTCATAATCCCAATATTCTCGTGATTTTTTAGTATTCACATCCCAATACATTCTTGGATATTTATCATTCTTACTTTCTTAATTCATACTAAATATAATTTATATTAATATTATAATTAATTAAAGATATTTTTATTAGATATTCATAATAATAAATATAAAAATAAGGCTAATAAATAAAATAAAATTGAAGGATCAATATTAATATTATTAATAAAATTATAAAATATATCCCGCTAAGAATAAATATAAAATATAATTAAAGTATTTGGTATATTATCAGTTAAGAAAAATATATAAAAGTAGTGAGTAATCGTTAAATATAATAATTAAGAAAAAATAAATAATGAGGACTTAAATGATATATCAAGAAGAGAAAAAGAGAGTTTTTGGTAAGGACATAAGCAACTTAAATGGTATAAACAACAACAATAACAACAATATAATATAAGAAGAAGGGAAAAAATTGAGGATGAGTAGAAGGACAATGTCAATGAATTAATAGTAATAAAATCAAAATGATATATAAATAATGAGCTAAAAAAACATGAATAAAGGAAGTTAAGAAAGGAAGGAAGTGTATGAAATAATGGAGATAGAGGAAATAAGTTATGATTAAAGAATGGATAAATATAAAGAGGAAGTTTAAAAGTTAAAGAAGACAGTGGAATATGAAAATATAGTAGGATTTTACTTAAGTGAGATAACAGAATACTTGATATTTTAATAAGAAGATTACTAAGTGGAGAACGAGTACATGAAAAGACAAGATGATATAAACGAGAAGATGAGAAGAATTTTAATAGATTGGTTAGTGGATGTATAAGTAAAATTCAAACTTTAAAATGAAACGTTACATGTATGTGTGAACTTGATTGATCGATATCTTTCTATGGAGAAAGTGGAGAGATAGAGTTTGCAACTAGTTGGAGTGAGTTGCATGTTCATAGCAAGCAAGCATGTAGAGATTTATGCTCCAGAGTTAAAGGATTTCGTCTATGTTACTGATAATGCTTATTCTAAGCAATAGATCCTTGATATGGAAGGCAAAATCCTGAATTAATTGTAATTCCGACTCAATTTGCCTTCAGTCCTAATCTTCTATCATCGTCTATAACTGTTATGGGATGATTAGAATCACAATAAACATCCCAACAAGATGGATTGTCTAGCTAGATACATTCTTGATCTTTCTCTCTTAGACCTCAAATTTGCCAAGTACTCTCCACTCCTTCTTGCCAGTGCAACTATCTACCTTGTTAATAAATTATTCAAGATCACTAATACATGGACTTCTAACTTTCTCAATCTTACTCATTTTACCGAATCTGCCATAAGGCCTTGCGCTAAAGAACTTTGTATCATGTTGTAAAATCTAGATCCTCTTTCTCCTCAGTCTGCTGTTAGAAGAAAATACTAAGATTCTAAATACCTTTCCATTTCCAATATCAAAATCGAAAGAACCAATTGAAAACACATACTTCATTATGATTAATTAATAATATATTATTAAATCACATTCACTATCTAATATCATTACTTATTTTTTATATTATATTTTTTTATCATTTAAATTATCATTAATATATATTATTTATATAATTCCTTTAAATTCAAACGTTTTTTAATTATTTAAATTATTAAATATATATTATTATTTAAAATCTTTTTATAATTTTAAAAAATTTAATTTGCTTCAATCTATTTAACGTAAAAATTATGCTCTTATAGATATTAAAATATTTAAATTAATAAAATGTTATAAATATTTTAAACTTTGAAAAATAAATTTATTAGAATTTTTATTTTTGTCAATAAAATTGAAACATTTTCAAAAAAAATATATAATTTATAAAAAAAATAAAAATATAAACAAACATAAATTTAGCCAGGTTTTATTAATATTTTAGTTTTATTAATTTTATTTTATATTTTGAAAATATATATGATTATTAATATATTTTTTAAATATATTATATATTTTAATTACATATTTTTAAATATGTATATAAATATAATTTTTTATTATTCTTATAAATAAATATACAAATATATTGGAGATATTAATGTGTAATATAATATTATATTAATAAGATGAAATTGAAAATCACAGAATATAAAAGAATTAAAGATATAAATAGGAGATATTAGATATAGTGTTTATAATTATTATTAATAATGAAAAACAAGCAGAACTAGACTCTAGATCCAGGTATTGGTCCCCCAATAAAATAGGAAAGAAGAGAATAGAGAGAAGAACTTACAACAAGGGAAAATGAATAAGTAAAATTGTAAAAGAGCAGTGAGCTAAATATTGAGGAAATAGATTGGAACAAAGATGAAGAATTCAACTTCAATAACTATTTTAACAAATCTTTTTCAGATTACGATAACTAAAATGACTGTTAAAACAATCTTTTCGAAGATTCGGCAGAAAACTAATCTGTGATAACTTAAACAGGCAACAAGTAATTTGTATTAGATGATTTATAAGATGATTATCTATTCACAAATAACAACTAAGATTACACTTAATAACATATCGGGCTTTGAAATCTTGATCAAAATTAAAGATTATAATCATCATTATCTTTAAATTCCAATTAAATAAATATCTCTCATTCTATCGTCAGAGCCGATAAAATTATTAAGAAAGTCAAAAAGAGTTTTCCTGAAAAAAATATTTGGAGATATTTGATAGGAGCCATCATTAAGAGTATAGAGAAGAGTAGGTATTAATAAGAAATAGAATAGCTCTGTCAGAAATATAACTACGATTTTCACCAATTCATGAAGTTATTCAGAAACATAAGTTAAATTCATAAGTTGACCTCAATTAAGTTTATAAAATAACTCTGGATTTGGAATGTCAATGATAATAAAGACACCTTGACTTTCAAATTTATTTATAGTTAAATTTGTTAGTAGTTCATCGAAAATGATGCTTTTAGTTATATTATGAATAGTGATAAAATCAAGGATAAATAATTATATATTAATTATAATAATTAAGTCTTAAGGTTGGCAGTTAGATATCCTCTTTAATGGAATTCTAATAAAATGATTAACTAATTCTAATTTTAATAATGATTTATTCTGTCTCTTAATTATAACTTACTTATTTACCAATTTATTTTTATACTTTCCAATTTATTCTATTTTATTAATAAAATTAATAAGATTAATATTTTTTTAATTTCATAATATTTTTTATTTATTATTATTTAAATATTAGATTTTTAAATATATTATTTTTATAATTATTTTGTCATATTTTTTAATATTTTATTTTTAATTTATATATTTGTAATGGAAATAGATATTTCCCCTTGGGAATCTGATGAATAAATATTAACTTAAATTGTTAAAAATATTAATTAAAATGTATTAATTAAATAATAAAATTTAAGAAATATAATAAATATAATGAATTAACAAAAAGTTAAATAATTAATCATGATATTAAGGAGGAATTAAATAATGATCAATCATTTTATAATAATAAATAACCAAATATTCAAAATGATAATTTAAATAGTTGAAAATAATACATATAAAAAATTAAAAAAAAAAGAACTTATCAAATTCTCTAATAATAATATTAATTAAAAAATAATGATAATTTATAAATTTTTATTAAATAATAGTATCCATAATCAATTAAAGATAATTTAAAAAATAAATAATTATTTGAAATTGACTTTTTTAAGTATAATTTAAGTGATTCAAATAGTGTTTCTGAATTATCTAAAACAGAAAAGAAATTCAATAATAATTCAATATAAACAATAGAAAAAATAAATTATGAGTAAATTTATTTGAAATATTATTAAAATAATCCTAACTAAATAAATAAATTTATTAAAAGAAAAATTAAAACATGATTTTAAAATAATAAAAATTATAAAAAAAACAATTAATAACTAGAATAAAATTTACCTTTATAATTTTTTGTTAGAAAGATTTCTTAAAATAAAATATAAGATTTGGATATTAAATAAAATCAAAATATATAATTATAAAAAGATTATAAGGAATTAAATAATAATTAAGAATAAATATAGTAAATATAGTAAAAAATAATAAGATAATAAAATAATTAAAAAAATAATAATTAAGAAAAAATCGGTCAATAAATATCTAACTTTTAAAACAATAATAATAAAATAAGTAGGCAAAAATTAATAATGATAGAATAATAAAAAGATAATTATGAAATTAATTAAATTAATAAATCAGACCCTCACAGTTTGTTTAATATAAAAAAAAAAATTGACTAGAACAATAATTAAATGAAATTGTCTTTGAAAACAAAAAAATTTTTAGATAAATTATAAAATCATAACAGTCATAATTAATAATTTTAAATAGGAAATAATAAGTAAATTAAAATAGATGGTTTTAAAACACCTTAAACTAATAAAAGTAGTGATGTAAGATTTAATTAAATTTAAAAAGATATTAATTATCCATCTTAATTTAAATAATTTTTAAATTCATCAAGTAGTAATTTTTTTAATTAAAGAAAATAACAATATTACAGATAAAACTTATCTTAAAATTCTTGATTTTATTCAGATTTAAATAATCAAGATATTAAATAAGAGTTGTACGATAAATTAATTATCGATTAATAAAATTTTCTAAATTAAAATATAAATATCATTAATTAAAATAATAGTAAAAAATAATAATCTCTATATTAAAAAATAAATAAATAAATGAATCATATTTAATTTTCTTAGTTCATTTCTAATAATCATAAAAATAATAAAATAAATAACATGCAGATAATTCTAAAATAAAGAATAAATGATAAGTAAATATAACAACTTATTATAAAATAAAAATTGTCATGAAAAATATAAAAATATACTGAATAAATAAATTTTGTAATTGATTTTATGATAATAAATTTCAGTTATTAAAAATATTATAATTATTATTGTTATTATTGCTGAAATAATTATTTGATTACTATTTATTTTCAAAAAAATTATTCAATTATAAATTAATTTAATTAAAGTTATTGCTATTCATAAATGCTCCAAAGTTATCATTATTGACATTTTGATCAATAAAATGTTTATTTTATACTTCATTTAAAAGTACTTATTCAAGAGGTTCTATTATATTATTATAAAAAGAATACATCCATCGACCTCTAGTTTAGCAAGCTTCGAGTAATTCCAATCTATTGTTTTCCTAGTGATTCTAGGATTTTATGAATCAATATTCCTGATAAGATGAGAAATATTGAACTAAACGGGTTAAAAGTTTCCATCTTGATCATAATAGAGATTAGTATATTAAGGATCTATAAAATTATGAACATAGTATCCACAAATAAAGAAATCTTATTTCTAATAACAACAAGTGATAGTAAGGACATTTATGTTGATTAGATTCTTGATTTTGAGAAGATTGTAGTCAGGAGGATTGACTTCTATCTAGAATTGCATTGTGCCTTTCTAGAGAGGACCCATACTAAATTAATCCAAAATTAAATCATTCTACACATTTATAGGATCCGAAATGAATGTTACTGTCCACTCCAACTCTTCATTTAAATCCATCAAACATTCAAACTCAATTGAGAATCTCATCAGCTCATTGAATTAACTCTAAGGTTAAACACAATAAATGCTATTTATATTTACTCCACTCATTTATTATCTTTATATTTTTAATTATTATTATTCACTCAATTCAGCAATATATTTATCATAATTAATTCTGTATATATTATATAACTCACAACTTTTTTTGATCTAAAATATTTGTATTATTAACAGAGGGAGTGAAGAAATAAAAAACTTCATTTCCAATACAAATTTGAGTTTTGTTGTGAAGTCTGGCTGGCCTATCACTATATGTGTATGTTACTTTATTCACTAGAATTGGGTACTTTCTTGAAATGCATTTTATTTCAAATTATTACTCCGTAAAGTTATATAGAATCACCGAGTGTTATCTGCTAATTTTCTTACTGTTCAAAAAGTCTACATCTACTATCCATTTTTATCTTTTTTATTTTTCATCTAATTATATATTTTATTTATTTTATTGCATATTTATTTTTAATATCTTAAAAATAAGATAGCATATTATAAAATTATTCTAAATATCTAATACAATTATAATTTATATAGTCATTTATATATTTATAATAAAAAATAATTTATAATATTATTTTTATATTTATATATTTATAATTACTAGAGTCCCTATTTTGAGAGGATCTTCCAATAATAACTTAGAATTTTTTGATATAATAGAGCCAAGTTTTACCCTTCAATAATGAGAACCCCATATCTTAAAATGAAGAAATATGATATTTGATAGGTTCTTTGTATTTCGAATATGATTCTTGAGGTGAATTGATCTAAGGAGTATGAATGATTTTGTTTTTGTTGTTGTTATTATCTACAACAGGTAATTTCTTGTTATGATTATTTAAATAATTATTGTTATTGTTGCTATTATTGTTATTATTATTATTATAGTTTAGATCCTTGAAAACGTATTTTAAATAGAGAGTTTGCTTGAGATCGATATCATTAATTTTAGTGTTGAGAAGAGATGATACATTATACATATAGTTAATATTCTAATATGAGAGTCCAAGAGTGTTAATGCAATCAGGGCCTGTCCAGAGAATAGAGTCATTAGCTTCATTGCGGTCAATAAGGTTAAGGGATTAGAAGAGAGTTATAAGATCATTCTATAAAGGTTTCTGTTATAACTCTTTACAAAACTAACTGTATCTCTAAAACACCAATTCCAATTCTACTTTCTCCATCATTCTTTCTGGACTAAGCACTAACATAGCCACCATCTGTTCACTTATCATCATTAGAAACACACTTGTTCGGATGTTCCACTTCTTTTTTTCTATCATTATCTCCTCACAGAACATCATTTCTTCTCTAATCATGTATTCATATTCACTCTTCAAATTATTACATACATTCTCTCTCATATTCTCACGCAATACACCTTCACTTCTACCATTCTCACTCATTTTCACATTCTCATTCATTTTTACATTCTCACTTATTTTCCCATTTAAATTTGCAGCCATTCCTTTAAATCCAGTAAAAATAAACTTATTTTTACTAATCCTTGTTACCATCCCAACTCCACATAAAAAGAAAACAATGTCAAACATTTTTTTCAGCTCTGAAAAATAAGGGGATAAATCTTTGGCTAGCTTTAATATTGATAAAAATAATGATAAGATAAAATACTTATTATATTTTAATAATTTGATTTGACCTATCAGCAAAATATTTAAGTAATCTTTTTGAAGTAGTTCCTAGTTTTTCTCTAGTGTGAATTATAGAATGAACGCTGTTTTTACTATTAAAATTATGATAGGTTGGATCCATATTAAATATAAAAATATAATTAATAAATTATAAATCAAATGAAATAATTAGAATCCTTTAAAAAAAAAGATTAAAATATAAAATGAAAGTGGAAATCATAATAAATGATGGAAAAGAAGGAAGTTTAGAATATAATGATAAAATACACTTTATTAGATGGAGTAAATATTGTCCTGAATTAAAATAAATTCTTTTTGTAGTTGAGTGGAAAAAAATTAAAAAGAATTTAAATAAAAATTTAAAGCTCATTCTTAAACCTAAAAGTTCTGTTGTAAATCATAAATAGCTCAGAATTTATGATCCATAATTATTAATAGATTATTATAAAAAGAAACTAAAATATATTTGATAATTTAAATTTATTTAAATATATCAAAAATAACTTATTAAAATTAATAATAAATATATAAATTAAAAGATATAAAATTATAGAAAAATTAAGATAATATCTAGTATAAAAATATTTAATAATATCTAATATAATTATTAATCGTAATAATGTAAAAGCACTATCTAAGGAGCATGAAAATAATTTGATGTACTCTATTTCACCGGTGCTAAATAATTTATTAAAATTCAAATGCTAAAATTTAATTTATAGCATTATAATTTTGATAAGACATTCTTATTATTAACATTATTTATTTTTCAAATGATGTATAATTTATGGATTATGAATATAAATGATTATATCCATAAAAAACACCATCTTTCGGGACTGATTATCATTAAATATATATTAGGAATATATTAATACATAAATTTATATTTTAATCAAAATTGATTATTCTTTTAATATTTAGGGACTTAATTTGAAATAAGAGGAGGGATATTTATATTATGATTTGAGTTTATTTTGTTTATTTTATCTTTTATAAAAGGGCTTATTTTTTGATTATCTAACTAAGCGTTCCCTTAAAAGTCAAAAAGTTTAGGCTATATAAAATTTCCATTTTAATTTCCTAATCTATATATTATATTATAATTACTACAAATTAATGCTTTATTTATTTAATGACTGCTTTTAATTTATATTTTATAATTTCATATTGTTATTGTTATTATTATTATCTTTATTACTATTACTATTACTACTGTTGTTTATATTTGCATTATTTAATTATAATTATAATTGTTTAATATTAATATTAGTTTTATTTTCATTTTTTAAATTAAATAAATTTTCTATTTCCATAAATTTTAACAAATCTTATTTAGGATTAATTTATCTTGAATTATTATTTCAATTGCTTATTTATTTAGCAATAAGTTTTAATCCTAAAGTATCTGGCTAAAGGGGATTTTATTATTAGTGAAGATAATTTAAATTGTTTTTAAATTAAACTTAATTACAATTTTCTTAATTTTAAGATATTTTATTAATATTCAGATCATTATATTATTTAGTTACAATTCTAAATTAGTTTTCTCTACTATTTAATTATCCTCTATCTTGTTAATTATAATTTTAAATTTCTTATTATTACTCTTCTTCATTTTAAATTTATTACTGATATATCTAATTATGAAACTCATTAAAATCTTCAGGAAGTAATTATTCTTCTTCATTTTAATTAATTTCTTGTTATTCTTAATCTTAATTTTCATTTTTTTTATAATGAATATTATGACATTAAACTTTAGACTTAACATTTTCATATTTTTTAGAAACTTTAAGTTTGTTTTATTTGGAATATATTTTTTATAATTCTTCGTTTTTATTTAATAAATTAGACTTATCTTATTAATTAGATTCATTATTTTTTTTGATATTTCTTCTTATATTGGCTCCGGTAGAGTCTTAATAGATTTTTAAAGCATGATTTTAAAAATCTATATATTATTCTAATAATTATGTTTGATCTGGAGGATATATTTTAATAAAGCCTTTAGAATTAAGAGACTCATAGTTATCTCTTATAGATTGAGCTTACTTTTAAAATTCTTGTTTCTATTCAAGAGTAAGTTTCTCCTTCTTTCCATCAATGACTCTCTTTTAAAATTCATTTTTGAGATTATTTTTAATTCTGACTTTGTTTTTTCCACTGATATCTAACAACAAAAGAGCATCCCTAATGAGATTCTTTTTAATGACTTTGTCCAATGGAGTGTCAGTGGTAAAACTAGGAGTGTGATTTACTTCCAACAAATAAGGTTTTAGATTCGCATCTAACAAGATGTCCATTCCTAATATTTCGAAACACATGTTGTTCATGTAATTATCCGGTTAACATGACTTATAAATGTGGCTCAATATTGGTTAAGCACAACATAAAGTCTTTATAAAAATATCGTGAATCTCTTTCTGCAACTTATCCACGTCATGTCCTAATTCTTATAAATGTCTCAACACAAAACTATAAGATCTTTTATGACCAATATCGAAATTTTGACTGTCATTATTAAAAATAAATTTTTCACTATTTTTATTAACTGCATAATTTGTCAAATGCATATACATATCATTTAAATTCTTATTATTTGGAGCTATATATTCTTCTGTTGCAAATCTACTTAGTCCTTCTTTATAAACATATATTCGCAAGGGATCACATCCAGCAACTAAAACATATATTCTATTTAATATATTTTTAAATATTAATCCAATATTGTTTTATTATTATTATTTTATTTAATATTAATATAAATAATGTATATAATAAGCTAAAATTAATAGATGATAATATAAATTATATATTTTACCTTAAATCATACTTTAAATTTTCAATTAAATGAGGTTTGTTTTTGTAACTTTAAACAACACAATGTTCACCTGCAGGAATATCTTCATAATTTCTTACTAAATAAATTCCTTTACCTTAAGAACCACATTCTGGTTTTACAATATAAGTTCTTAATTTTTTCTTTTTATTATTATTCTAATTAAACTAGTTTCTAAAATCTCCCAAATCTGTAGGTAAAAGCCAAGTTTTTGGGAAAAAGTTATACTATTTGGGAAACTGCTTTCTCATCTTCATTAGATTTTTGCCGAGATAATTTTTCCTTGCTAAAGAATACATTCCTGGAAAATGATTAATTTTTTGATATGGCTTCATTTTTGATAATTATTCTGGCTGAACTGCATTATCAGTCCATAATAAATCCCAGTCATCATCTAAATCATAAGATAATTTCCATTTAAATACCTTTTTCCCAACTGCTTTTATTACTGGATACTAAGTATCGATCACATTCATTATTACCTTAGGGTATTTTACTTTCTTACCTTGTTATTATTGTTATTATTATTGTTATTATTATAATTATTGTTATTTTTCATTGTTTACTTAGGTTTCTTCAGATGTAAGTTAATTAGTTTCACTTTCTATTTATTTTATTACAATATCCTCCTTATTACTAATATTATATTATTCATTAGGAAATATTGGTTTAACATTTTCAGAAGAAAATTCATCAAGATCATCATTTTCATCATTTGAAGATAATTATTATTTTTTAGTAGCCATTATTATTGAATATATATTATTATAACAATAAAAAAGTTTAATTGAATTTGAAATAAAATCCAATCATTCTTATAAAATATCTTAATAAATTATATAGTTTTAATTATATGGATTAAAATTCCTTCGATATTAAAAGCAGTACTTTATGAATTTAATTTTATAAATTTTAAAAAAATATTGATTAAGAAATTTAGAATAATGTTCTTTTAAATTAATAAATTAATTAAATTTAAAATATTAATAATAATAGTTAAGATTACAATAAAAAAATAAAAACTTAAAGAAATTAATCAATAGAAACTATTTAAAGCTAAATAATTTCTGTAAATTAAAGATATTTAAATTAATAATTTAAAATATATGTTAGTTTTGAGAAAAAAGAATGAGATAAATAAAAAATTAATAAAATTTAAAATATGCTAGATTAATAAAAAGATTTAATTAATAGTTAACTAATTAATTACAATAACAACATAACATAAAATTAAACTAATTTGAAAAACAGAAGTTACATTATAAAATTAAATAATTCATAAATATCTTGAAACGAGTAAGATCATTAAAAAGTCATTTATTTTAGCTTAAAAAGCAATTTTTACAATATAAATCTTAAAAATTATTAGACAAATAAAAATAAACAAGATTAAATTTTTAAGTAATCATAAAAATATGAAAACAATTAATAAAATAATTAATTATAATTATAAAATCAATTACTTGATTCTTTAAAAATTAATTTATAATAAAATAAATAAATTGATAAAGTAAATAATCATAATTTTAATTAAAACTTAATGAGACAAAAAATTAAATAAATAAATTATTGATAAATTTCAATAATTTTTATTATATCTTTTAAAAACTATGAATTAAAAATAAATGATTAAATTTAATAAAGAAATTTATGAATGAAAAAATAATTAATTTTATTTTAAATTAATTTAAATAAATTAAAAGAATTTATTTCTCAAATAAAAATAAATATTAAAAAAATATTGAGAATTAACAATTAACGTATATTAATTAAATCTATTAAAAAGAATAATAAAATTCTTAAATTGATTAAATTAAATTTGAATTTGATTAGAAATATTTGAAATTATAAATTTAATTATATGAATTATAAGAAGCTAATAAATCAAATTTAGATTAAGATTTAAAAATATAAATTAGTTTTCAAAATAACTAATAATTAATAGATTAAAATATTGAATTACTAAATAAATAATCAATTAATTTAGAAATTATTAATACTTTTAAAAAT
>Ga0315908_10002017_pt1 | contig 15026 bp, 17 predicted proteins | sample LakEriMetagenome_12_FD_203520 | JGI IMG/M metagenome (GOLD analysis project Ga0315908, IMG submission 203520) | Freshwater fungal communities from buoy surface, Lake Erie, Ohio, United States - Buoy 4 MA124 | ecosystem: Environmental > Aquatic > Freshwater > Lake > Lake biofilm | place: USA... | reverse complement strand
TGACAGCTGGATCAGTGATGACGCGCTTTTGGCCAACCCCGGCCTTATCAAAACCATGTCAGTGCGCCCGCCGATGGGGCAAGGCAAGGTGCGGCTTGTGCGGATTGGCGACGCCGAGAGCCAGATCGACCTACAACCCTGCGGCGGCACCCATGTCGCGCGCACTGCCGAGATTGGCGAGGTTGAGATCGGCAAAATCGAGAAGAAGGGCAAGCTGAACCGCCGCGTCAGCCTGATCCTGTGCTGATCAGAGGCGGATCCTCGTATCATCACGGGCTGACGCTGACGAAATCCTTCGTGAATTTCAGCCTCCTCCCCCCTTGAGTGCCCCCGCACTTCCCGCTAAACACCCCGCAACGGATCGGTGGCCGAGTGGTCGAAGGCGCACGCCTGGAAAGTGTGTAGGCGGGGAACCGTCTCTAGGGTTCGAATCCCTATCGATCCGCCATTTAACTCATGCCAAGCGTTGATAAGTAAGCGATATTTTTATGGGGAATGGTGGTTATCCCCATATCTGTCCCCAAGTGCGTTCTGTTGTGCGTCCTGTTGCTGAGCAAGCGATTTGAGCGGGCAGCTGGTTCGCGGCGGGCAGGTTGCGTAGAAAAAAGCGCCAGAGCGACTGGTCATGTGGCGCTTGCTCACCCACCCCAAAAGCTATGCCAACATCCGCGTGACCCCATATGGGGGCTCTGTCAGAAGAAACTGGCTTGAGGCGGGCAGGACGTCTGCGTAGCCTTTCGGGATGATCCAGCGCTTACCTTTCCGCTACTTCAAGACGAGCCCAGAGATCATCCGCTTGGCAGTGATGCTCTACATTCGTTTCCCGCTGTCGCTTCGCAACGTGGAGGACCTCCTGCACGAGCGTGGGATCGAGATCAGCCACGAAACAGTGCGGTACTGGTGGAACAGGTTTGGTCCGATGTTTGCCACGGAAATTCGGCGCAAGCGGGTAGAACGAATGCGCGGGAGCAATCATTGGCGCTGGCATCTCGACGAGGTGTTTTTGAAGATACGCCGCGTGACGCATCACCTCTGGCGTGCTGTTGATGATGAGGGGGAGGTGTTGGAAAGCGTTGTTAGCAAGACCTGGGACCGCAAAGCAGCTCTGAAGTTATTGAAGAAATCCATGAAGTGGCATGGGCGACCCGAGAACATTGCGACGGACCGCCTGCGTTCTTAAGGCGCGGGCCTGAAGGACCTGGGGCATGGCGATGACCGCCAAAAAAGGGTGATGGATGAATAATCGGGCGGAGAACACGCACTTGCCTTTACGACGACGTGAGCGGGCGATGTTGCGGTTCCGTCGGATGAGAACGTTGCAGAAATCCGCGTCTGTCCATGCCTCGGTCCACAATCACTTTCCAGCGGAGCGCCATCTCCTAAACCGCGAAAACCAAAAACAGTCATGCGCCGCCGCTTTTGCCAAGTGGCGCGGCCTTCTCGCGGCCTGATACCTGAGTTGGGTTGGGCAAACGAAGATTGATTCGCATTTGTCTGACAGCACCCTGCTGCTGGCTGTCTTGCTGCACAAACCAAGGTCCATGTTCATTCTGACCAGGGTTCTCAGTTCACTTTCTATGAGTGGCAGCAGTTCTTCGAACAGCACAATCTGGACCCCAGCATGAGCCGCCGCGGAAACTGCTGGGACAACGCTGTGGTGGCAAGCTTCTCCAACCTGCTCAATCGGGAACGCATCCGCCGCAGGAAACACAAAACCCGCGAAGAAGCCCGCTAAGACGTGTTCGATTACATCGAGTTTTTCTGCAACCCTCAGCGCAAACACGCTAGGTACGGCATGCTGTCACCGATTGCCTTCGAACAGCAGCAGAAACTGAAATTGCAAGGCCTCTAGCAAACTGGGGGCCATTCAGACGTTTGAATCCCCAAGGCTGTCTCACCACCTACAAGCACATCCGCAAATTCTGAAAATCGGAGGTGGAAAGCTTTATCCTTAACCCGATCGACTTAATCCAAAAACTGAATGCTTAATGTTCCTCCCGTTGCAAGGGCCCACAGAGGAGACATCTGTTGGCTTGTCGCTCCAGAAGACAAGCTGGTTTGTCTTTGATACTTCTCTCGCACTTGCGCGGAGATCCCAACTTAATATGTGGTATGTAAGAATCCGCCTCATCAAAAGATGATGAACTTTATCCAAAGAGTAATTTAATGAATCTCCTGAGGCGAAACGCGATCTAGGTTGGAGGCTTTGATCGGCAGAATACTGATTTTATGCGCTGAAAGATTAAATCTATCTCACTCAGCTGAGTAGGATTAACGGGCTACTGTTGTCTTTAATTTTTTATCTTCTAAAGGTACACGATAAGGATAAGGTTATGAGATACCCGTATGGACAGCGCCAAAGAGTTAGCTTCAAATCTTGACTGCAGCCTCCCTATGGTATCTGTCGTCGTTCCCATGCTGGACGAAGCCGAAAACCTTAGCCCTCTAATAATAGCCATTTTTAATGTTCTTGCCCCCTTTTGCCGCTTTGAGGTGGTGTTGGTGGATGACGGATCAAAAGATGAAACTCGGGCTATTGCGCTGGATCTCGCCGGGCGATTTGGTGGCATCCGCGTGATCGGACATGCCAGTTCGGCAGGCCAATCGGCAGCGATCCATTCCGGCGTGACTGCAGCGCGCGCTGCAATCATCGCGACTTTGGACTGTGACGGCCAGAACCCGCCCGAGAACCTGACCAGCATCTTGGCACCCTTTCTTGCAGCCCACCCACCCAGCCGACTGGGTCTCGTGGCGGGTCAACGCGTTGGGCGCAAAGACAGTTATTCGAAGCTAGTGGCATCGCGCTTTGCCAATAAAATCCGGAGCGTAGTGCTACGGGATGGAACACGGGATACCGGCTGCGGGCTGAAGGCGTTTCGTAAGGACGCCTATATGGCTTTGCCCTTCTTCAACCATCAGCATCGTTATTTACCTGCCCTGTTTTCGCGTGATGGCTGGCAGGTGGCCCATGTCGATGTGACCCATGCACCTCGCCTGCATGGCAAATCCAAATACGGCAACCTTGGCCGCGCTTTGGTGGGCATTACCGATCTAGCAGGCGTGGCATGGCTGATCCGACGTCGAAAAACTGCAACCCCGCGCGAGTTTACGGTCCATGCAGCGCAGGCTCTTCCTGCTGATGACGTCAATACGGCTACACCGTCTTAAGAGGAATCCCGCTAATGCCCGAAATACTGTTGTCTTGGTTTCACGTCGCCACATGGCGTGAATTTGGCTGGATCATGGTCGGCTTAACCGGACAGTTGCTGTTCACGGGGCGCTTTTTGGTGCAATGGGTAAGTTCCGAACGTGAGAAACGTTCAGTCATCCCGGTTGCGTTTTGGTACCTATCACTTGCGGGGGGAATTGTTCTGTTCACCTACGCCGTGTGGCGGCGTGATCCGGTCTTTATTCTGGGTCAGTCGATGGGACTGGTGATTTATGCCCGCAACCTTTGGCTGATCCACACTGAACGGTTTGCGAGCCGTGCCAAAGTCTGATCCGCCTCCAAATTCTGCGCGGCACGACCCCGTCTATGACCGCCTTCTGAAGGCCTTTCTGCTGGCCGTTATTGTGGTACAAGCGGGCTTTGCGGCCTTTCCGGTCGTCGATCTGGCCGTCTCGCAGCTTTTCAGCGATTCTCAAGGCGTGTTCTGGGCAAACCTTGGGCCATGGCCCGTGGTCAACGCTGTGAACAAAAAGTTGATGGAATTGGTCGCCGTGCTGCTGGTGATCGGAGTGCTTCTGGGCGCTGCCACCGGTCGGTTGCGGGGGGCCGATCTGCGTTGTTGGGCCTTTGCCGCTCTGAACGTGGTGATCGCGCCGGGCTTAATTGTGAACCTTGTGCTGAAGTCACATCTGGGGCGCGCGCGTCCGGACTATGTGGCGGAGTTCGGGGGACCCGCCGCCTTCACCCCGCCCTTTCAGGTGACGGATCAATGCGCAACCAACTGCTCGTTCACCTCGGGCGAAGTGGCGCTTGCCGCCAGCCTTGCTATCTGCGCGGTGGTGATGTTGTGGCGAAAGCTGCGCATTTCGGGCCGAGTGGGTGCGGTTGCCTTGGGCACGGCCGTCATTGTGGTGGTGGCGATGCTAAGGATCAGCCTCGGCCGTCACTTCCTAAGTGACGCGGTGTTTTCCGTGATTGTGTCGGCAGCGGTTGCGATGGCTCTCTATCCGCTTTTGGATATCCGTAGCGCAAGAACTACCTTTACCCCTCTTGCACCGGTGTTTTGGCTGCGTGGGCGTCTCATCACAGGCTATGCCATCTCTGTCGCGCAGCTGAGGAACTGGTTAGCATTGTGACAACGCGCATCCCACTCATGGGCTGGATCGGGATTTGCGTGATCGCCCTTGCTATATTTCTGCCCGCCGTGACCAGCCTTCCGGTGACTGACCGCGACGAGGCGCGCTTTGTCCAATCCAGCCGCCAGATGGTGCAGAGCGGTGATCTCGTTGATATCAGGTTCCAAGACCAACAAAGGATGAAGAAACCGGCGGGTATCTATTGGCTGCAGGCAAGTGCGGTTCTGCTGAGCGGTCAGGGCGACCAAGCCCCCCTCTGGGTCTATAGGCTACCCTCGGTTGCGGGTGCGGTTGTCTCGATCTTGCTGCTTGCAGCGATTGGCACTACACTTTTTGGGCCAAGCCCGGCCCTTCTAGCCTCGATGCTTTTCGCAACCGGGCTGATCATCGGTGGCGAAGCCCGGATCGCCAAGACCGACGCGATGCTGCTGGCATCAACCCTGTCAGCTATGCTTGTTTTGGCGCGGCTCTATATGGCTGGCGGCACGGTCCGGACACCCCGGCGCTATGCCTTTGTCTTTTGGCTATCAGTCGCGGTGGCCATTCTCATCAAGGGGCCGATTGGGCCCATGGTCCTTGCGCTCACGATCGCTTGCCTTGCGGTTTTGCGCCACCCTATGAACTGGCTGCGCCCCCTGATGTTTTGGCAGGCCGTATTGGCTGCGACCGTTGTGGCGTTGCCGTGGTTTCTAGCCATCACATGGCAGAGCAGCGGCGCGTTTTGGCAGGGGTCGGTGGGAGCCGACCTCATGGCGAAAGTGGTGAGTGGTCAAGAAGGTAAAGGCGCGCCGCCGGGCAGCTATCTTGTCGCCATGTGGCTGACATTCTGGCCCGCCTCGGTGGCGCTGATCCTGGCTTTGCCGCAGATCTGGCAGGCGCGACAGACCAAAGCGGTGCAATTCCTGTTGGCCTGGATCATCCCCACTTGGCTGCTGTTCGAGGCTGTGCCGACAAAGCTGGTTCATTACACATTGCCCACCTACCCAGCCCTTGCCTTGCTGGCGGCCGCCTTCGCGCCAGTTGGTTTGGCAAAAGCCGGTTTGGGGCTGCGCTGGGTCGCCATGCTGGCGCTTCTGCCGGGGCTTGGCTTGGGCGTGGCGGTTCTGAACCTTGCGATTCGGACAGACGCCGAAGCCGTCTGGCCCATGGCTGTGGGCTTGGCCTTGGCTTGCGTCACCGCTTCCGCTGCGGCGCTGGCCATCCTGCGGCAAAGGACGGCCCGGCTCGGCCCGCTTCTTGCTCTGACCGGGGCTGCGCTGATGTTGGGGCTTTACCCAGCGCTTGCGCGTCTGCCCGTGATTTGGCCCGGAGAGCAGGCGTTTCAGGCGGCCATGGCATCAGCCGCGAGCCAAAGTTGCCCATCAACGACGGTTTCTGGATGGGGCTATGCTGAACCCTCGCTGGTCTGGCAGGCGGGTGCCGAAACCCAGATGTTTTCGGCGAAAGAACACCTACCCCCATCTATCGCAGCCGCGCCTTGCGCCTTTGTCCTAAGGGCGGTGGTGCAGGACCAAGCGCCAGCGCCTGCAAGCTGCCAAACCGTCGCCACTGTCTCTGGCTTTGCGCTGGGGGCTGGGCGCTGGATCATCTTGGACGTTCTGTCCTGTGGAAAATCGAAATGAAGCATAGTAGCGACCTTCCGCATCCGACTGTCGTGCCGACGCCCAAGATCATTGCGCCGATGCACGCGCCGGTGGGATGGCTACCGCTTGTTTCCAACCAAAGCGGCTTGTCAAAGGCGGCCGCGGTCGCGGTTGGCATTGTGGCACTGTCGCTGGTCGCTGACGATTCACTGCGTAACTTTGCCTTACAGACCGATCCGACGGTGAAATCCGTCTTGAGGTATATCACAGAGATAGGAAATTCGGCATGGCCACTCGGCATCGGTGGCCTGCTTTGGGTGGTGCTGGCTTTGCTTCTGCGGCAGCGCCACGGTTTTACCAAGACGGCGCTGCGGCGCGCGCGGGCTTGCGTGCTGTTGGTGATGGCCTCTGTGGCCTTGAGTGGGCTCTTGGCCAATATCCTGAAGCAAGTGATCGGGCGAGCTCGTCCTATGACCGATGGGGGCGCTGAGGTCTATCAGTTTAACCTGCTCGCGTTTGATCCGGCCTGGGCAAGCTTTCCTTCGGGGCATGCTACGACGTCAATGGCGATGATGATAGCACTCGCGATGATCCTGCCGCGACACGCCTTGGCCTGTATTGCAATTGGGCTGCTGGGGGCCGTGACCCGTGTGCAACTGGGAGTGCATTGGGCATCTGATGTAGCCGCCGGGATTACGTTGGGCGTGGCTGTGACCATCGTCCTGCGCCAGCGGCTCGACGCAGGTCGCCGTCGTGCCTTGATTCCGTATGGGACGGCGCGATTGCTGCGGCGCTGTCTCGCTTCGCTGGTCCAAAACACTTTGAAACATCCCATCCAGCTTTTCGGTGTTGTTCTTAAGAAACTGCGATAGCTGGGAAATCCATCCATGGATTGTTGAGGCTACTGAAAGCCAAATACTTCAAACTGGCCGAGGACTAGAGCTCGATCTCGGGTCATGGGCAGAATATGATGGTTGCGGCGAGCGTGGAGAGGAAGTCCTTGGGCCAATAGTCATATTGGGTGGCCAACCTGCGATAGTCCTTCAGGTCGGCAAACATGATCTCTTTATGGAGCGGCGCTTGTCATGCCTGACGAGTTCGCCGCGTGGCTTCTGGCCCGGGATGCAGGGCCGTATTTCCTTGTCTTTCTACGCATCGCTGAACCAGTCGGCGTCATAGCCCCGGTTGGCCAGAGTGTGCCTTCATTGGGTGGTCCAGTTGATATGTTAGTGCCTAGTAGTCTTTGGTCTATCAGCATCATGCTTTCTGGTGCCAATGGCCCAGCGCGGGCAGCGCGTCTGGTTGAGTATGGCGCCTTGGGCCGCTCGCCGCATGGCTGGGCGAGGGGGGTTGCACCTGCCGTTTCGACGATCAATGTGCAGTGTCGCGGTTAAGCACGTTGCGATCCTTGCAGGAGCTCCCGCCAATGTTGGCGTTGCGTGAGGCGAAACTCTGATCGCGCGCCACGTGTCGGCTCGCGACGGCGCGAAACAATCTCGCATTGCCACTGTTGCCGCGCGGCGCGCCCTGAGGCTTACCCACGCGAAAAGCGCCCGTTGCTCTTTCGCCCAATGTCTCCCGTGATCACATCAGCCACGATCATTCCGCCCAGCACCGAGACAAGAAAAATAATCGCCCCCGGGGAAAACATCCCGGCCGCAGCCAAGGCTGCCAATGGGATGTAACCTGCGAGGCCCCAGCCGAACCCAAACAAAAGGCCACTTGCGATCGGCTTCCAGCCTGATGTGCCATCGATCGGCTCGGCCTGCCCGCCCAGAAGAGGTGCCTGATGTTTGCCCGCTAAGGTCACGACAATGGTGGCTGTGACCACGGCAACAAGCAGGCCAAACCCCAGTGAAAGGTTCCAGGACGTCCCCCGCATCAGGAATGATTGCAGCAAAGCGGGGTCATGAAGGCCGGACAAGACAAAACCTGCGCCACACAGCAGGCCGCACGCCAATGCGACAAGACGGATCATGCGACACCTCCACCGCTTAGCAGTCCTTGCAGATAGACCGCGACTGCGGCACCGGCCACAATCGCCCCCCAAATGACACCCATGCGCCCCGAGCGCCTTGCAGTTCCGGTTAGGGCGCCTCCCAAGCTGGCGCCGCCAAAGCGCACCCCAAGTCCGATAAGGACACCGCCGGCAACAAGAAGTGCCCAGTTGGGTTCGACAGAAACTGGGATTCCAAACCCAAGCTTGGCCATAATCAGCGGGGCCGCCATAGTGCCCCCAGTAAAGGCAATGCTGGTTGCTGCTACGCCTTCGGCGCCACCAAGAAGGCTTCCAATCATCCTGGAAGCGCTCATGGCCCGGCCTGTCAGAACGGTCAAAAGACCTGCTGCGAGGCCAATGAGGGTGCCTCCTATGAGCAGCGATCCAAACGCAGAGTCTAAGTCACCCAACACGACATCCTCCCTCTATTGAAGCCAGTTTGGAAAAAACAAGTTGGTAAGCCAGGCGTCAAGCGTGGAGCCCGTCTTTCTGGCTGTCGAAGCGAAACATCTGCGCTGGCCCGGCAGCAGAATCAGGGCGCTGCTCTGCCATGCCTTTCCGGAGAGTTTTGCGGCAAATTTGTGGCATGGACTCTCGGGATCGTATAGTGGGAAAAGCGAAATTTCAGCAAAAAGATAACTTAAATATTTGTAATATAACAATAAAAATTCAAACTTGCCCACCCAAAGTCAAGGCTGCCCGAAGAAATGTAAACCAATGTATACACTTGAAGCTGTAAATAGTGAGTGACATAGTGACCCTGGCCCTTCAGGTATTTCGCGAAACGGTTGCTTGTCCGGGCTGGGCAGAGCCAGTGTCGTCACTCTGTCCCTCTCTGAAAGTGACGACGAGGGCACGGAGGAACATCGATGTCCAACGATCCTGACAAGGTCTGGCCGACCGGCCTGAACTTGAGAGAAGCAGAAGAAGTCCACAGCTACCTGATCGACGGCACGCGCGTGTTCGGCGTTATCGCCCTTATCGCGCACATTTTGGTTGCCGTTTCGACCCCGTGGCTTGGGTGAGGAGCACATCATGAACAATGCAAAGATGTGGCTCGTCGTGAAGCCAACCGTTGGCATCCCGCTGTTTTTGGGTGCAGTCGCCGTGGGGTCCTTTGCGGTCCACGTCGCTGTTCTCAGCAACACAACTTGGGTTGCCGACTTCCTGTCCGGTAAGCCGATCGGCGCGGGCATGGCGTCAGCTACGCTTGTCTTGCCAGAGGAGGAGGCCGCCAAAGCTTCCTACACCGCTTCGGCAGGGAAAGAAGTGCTGATCACGATGCCAGATGGCACAACGGCAATTGCAGTTCTGCAAGCGCCTGACCAGCTGGCGTCGAACTAGGCTGATCCGCCCTGTGCCAGGGGCGGCGACTGCAGGTGTGAGGCCCCCTGTCCTCCGGCATGAGGGTCTCACACCCTAATTTCCGCATGGGGTGGATTTGTCCCCAAGAATGGTCGGGTCAGCCGATGTTCAATTACAAAAGCTACGCGCTGCGCAAGATCTCGGGGGTCGGGGTCCGCTATCTGCCTTTCGCCGACGCGGCATCGGATGACGTGCCTTTGTCGAGACTGCTGCGTCTGTCGCTTTTTCAAGTTTCCGTTGGCATGGCCTTGGTCTTGATGGTTGGCACGCTGAACCGTGTGATGATTGTCGAGCTGAAGGTTCCTGCAGCGCTTGTGGCTGGAATGTTGGCCTTGCCGCTGCTCTTCGCCCCGTTCCGGGCGTTGATTGGCTTTCGGTCTGATCGGTTCCAGTCCGCGCTGGGGCTGCGGCGATTGCCATACATCTTCAAGGGCACGATGCTGCAGTTCGGCGGTTTTGCCATCATGCCCTTCGCGCTTTTGGTGCTGTCAGGCTATGGCGAGGCGATCAACGCGCCGCGCTGGATTGGGCTGAGTTCGGCCGCTTTGGCCTTTTTGCTGGTGGGAGCGGGGGTGCACATTGTGCAAACGATCGGGTTGGCCTTGGCAACCGATCTGGTGCCGGAAGCGGATCAGCCAAAGGTCGTTGGGTTGATGTATGTGATGCTGTTGGTCGGCATGATCGTCAGCGCCTTTGCCTACGGCGCCCTTCTTGAGACTTATACACCGGGCCGCCTGATCCAAGTCATCCAAGGCTCGGCGGTGATCACCATTGCGCTGAACTTCTACGCCATGTGGAAGCAAGAGGCGCGTGACCGCAACCGGGCGATAACGCCTCAGGGCCCGCAGGTTGGGTTTTCCGAAGCTTGGGCCCGCCTGACCGAACGGCCGGGCATGATGCGTCTTTTGACAGTCATTGCACTTGGAACCGCGGGTTTTGGCATGGCCGATGTTCTGCTTGAGCCGTTTGGCGGGCAGGTTCTGCTGATGAGCGTGGCCGAAACCACAAGACTGACCGTGTTTCTGGCCTGCGGCAGCCTTGTCGGTTTTGTGATGGCGTCGCGATGGCTTGGCGCGGGCACCCGTCCGATTGAGATGTCGATTTTTGGTGCTGCGGTCGGTATTCCGGCCTTTGGCCTGATCGTATGGTCATCAACGCTGCTGTCCGTTCCGGTCCTTTGGACGGGCACGGTTCTGGCGGGGTTTGGTGCGGGGCTGTTCGCGCATGGCACATTGACCGCCACGATGCGCTCGGCGCCGCGTGACCAGATCGGGCTTTCGCTGGGGGCTTGGGGGGCTGTGCAGGCCACCTCTGCCGGAGTTGCAATCGCCCTTGGCGGGGTGATCCGGGACGTGATTTTGGCGAAAGAAACGATGGGTGCCTCTGCCGCGACGCCCTATACATCGGTCTTCGCGCTTGAAGCAGGGCTCTTGACGCTTGGCCTGCTGCTCGCATTACCTTTGCGAGGAACCTTTGCGCGGCGCAAGAATGAACTAGATGACGCCGAGATATCCTATTCGACCGGCGTGAAGGACGCGAATGCCGCCGTGCCGCCCTTTGCGGATGGAAGATCAGGCTGAACGACGATTACATCAACCGGTCCTTACGGGCCTCCCAGGACAAAAGGTGAATTATGACGACCATCATCACGCGACTTTACCCGACCCAGTCCGCCGCAAATGCCGCACGGGCGAGCCTTTTGGAAAAGGGTCAGACCGAAGACACGATCCAGATCATTCTGGGCGGCAAATCCGAAGAGGCCGCCGCCGCGATGAGCGCCGCGCGGGTCAGCAAAGCCTCGGCTGCGGCCTATCTGCAGGCGATGACAGGCAAGCAAGCACTCTTGGTGGTGCAAGCCCCCTTCAACCCGATCGGGACGGCGCAAAAAGCCATGCGGGTTTTGCAAAAGCATCCCGCAATGGATGTGGGCTTGGCCGATGAGGACGTCTATCTGCGTGAATACCCGGACGCACGGTTCTCAAACAGCATCATGAACGACCACCCGCTGTTCATGTCCAATCCGTTCCGCCGGTTGTCCCATGGGCATATCTTCGGCAGCAACCCGATCATGGAAAGCAAGCCGCGCACCTCGGCGATGCGGGGCGGCGGTCATATGTCTCGGATATTCTGGCCCATGAAACTGGTCTCGCCGCCCAAAGAGCGCAGCTCGGCCATTCGCGGCGGGCGGCTGTTCTCCTCGCTCTTCGGTCTGCCTTTGTTGACAAGCCGATGGCCGTCGCGGGACGATGTGCCCACCATCATTCGGTGATCTGCTGACGTCAGCCCACCACCCCGCCCACCAGATGGGAGTGTTGCAGGCGTGATGGTGGTATCTCGCTGGAAATCCCAAGCGCCCCTGCGAAGCACGGGGGCGATTGAAGGCGTGGCGCCTGCTGGTGCTCGACTGTCTGCCGCACGTCAGACCAAGATTGCGCCCAATGGCAGAGGCCAACAGCCTGGATCGTCGGTCTGCAAGGCCTGGCTTTTGGGCCAAAACGGGCGTGTTGTCGCTGTCTGGGCCGAGATGACGCCATTGATCGGATCAAGGGCGCGGGTCGAGGCCGACCCTGATCCGTTGCCGCGCTATGACATCGCACTTGGGATCGCCACGGGTCAGTCCAAGGCGGATGCCGTGGCGCGCATGATTGAAGGGCCGCTGGGCGCGGATTGCCCCGCGACCGCACTTCAGATGCACCGGCAGGCGACGGTGGTCTTGGACGAAGAGGCCGCGTCAAACCTGCGCTTGCGGGATTACTATGAAACCGTCCATCCCGCTGGGGCCGAGGCGCGCTTGCCTTAACCCCTGCTGCACAAGGGTTTGGGGCGCTGAGATCGCCGCAGGGTCGCTTAGTTCGGGCGCAGCCGCCGTGCTGCCAGCCAACTGGCCAGCGCCATCGCACCAGCCGTGGTCAGGCACAACGGAAGGCCTCCGATTTGGTAACTCAGGCCCGACAAAAGCGTGCCAATCAACCGCCCCGCCGCATTTGCCATGTAGTAAAACCCAACATCGCGCGTGATCCGATCGTCCGAGCCAAACGCCAAGATCAGGTAGGAATGAACCGAGGAATTCACCGCAAAGACAAAGCCGAACAGCAAGAGCCCGCCGATCAGCGTGGTGGTTAGCCAAGGGGCAGGCCCATCTGCCGCCCAGGCCGCCGCCGCAAGCGCGAAGGGGATCGGCACCAAAAGCCCCGCCCAGGCAATCGCCTTGCGCGTGGTCTCGGCCTCAGGCTGGCCCTTGGCCCCCAGAATTCGGGGTGCCATCGCCTGCACCGCGCCATAGGCGATGATCCAAAGCGCAAGGAAACTGCCGATCAGAAAGAACGCCTCGCGCCGCCCCTCGGCGGTGCCGTCTGACAAGACCGCCTGAAAATAGACCGGAATGCCGACCACAAACCAGACATCCCGTGCCCCGAACAGGAAAAGGCGCGCCAAGGACAGGCGGTTCACCCGGCTGTCCTGCGATCGAAAGCCCCCCCAAGCCTCGTCGGATTTCATCTTCCCCGGCAGACCCGCGGGCAGGAACAGCACCACGGCGATGAGGATCACCGCCAAGACCCCCGCCATCGCCCAGACCGCCGCCTGAAACCCCGCCAGCGCCAAAAGGGCGGCCCCTAGGAAAAACCCCAACCCCTTCACCGCGTTCTTTGATCCGGTCAGTGCCGACACCCAGCGGAAGAGGCCGCCATCTTCTTTTGGCGCCAAGAGTTTGACCGCCGATTTCGAAGACATCTTGGCCAAGTCCTTCGCCACACCCGAAACGCCCTGAACCGCCATTACAAAGGCGACCGAGGCAGCAATGCCCCAGCCCGGATCAAGCTGCGCCAGCGCCACCAGCGCGCCGATCTGGAGCGCAAGCCCACCATAGAGCGTGGCCGCCAGCCCAAAGCGCGCGGCCAGCCAGCCCGCGCCAAGGTTTGTCACAATCCCCGCCGCTTCATACAGCAAAAACAGCCATGCCAGTTGCACCGGCGTGAAGCCAAGACTGTTGAAGTGCAACAACACCAGCATCCGCAGCGCGCCATCCGACAGCATAAAGGCCCAATAGGCCGCCGTGACGGCGCTGTAGGCCCGCAGCGGGCTGTGTTTTGCGGCGTCTGTCACAGCGACCCCGCCACCATCCGTGCGACATCCGCCAAACGGCAGGAATAGCCCCATTCATTGTCATACCAGGCGTAGATCTTCACCTGCGTGCCATTGATGACCATGGTCGACGGCCCGTCGATGATGGATGACCGCGGATCATTGGTGAAATCACAGGACACCAGCGGCCGGGTTTCAAACCCAAGGATGCCTTTCAGCGGCCCTTCGGCGGCAGCGGCAAACAGCGCATTCACCTCTTCCACCGTGGTCGCCCGCTCCACCTCAAACACGCAATCGGTCAGTGACGCGTTCAAGAGCGGAACCCGCACCGCATGGCCGTTCAAGCGCCCCTTCAGTTCGGGGTAGATCAGCGTGATCGCGGTGGCGCTGCCCGTCGTGGTCGGGATCAGGTTCATCAGCGCGGAGCGGGCGCGGCGCATGTCCTTGGCCGGGCGGTCCACGATGGTTTGGGTGTTGGTCACATCATGGATCGTGGTGATCGACCCATGGCGAATGCCAAGCGCCTCATGGATCACCTTGACCACCGGGGCCAAGCAGTTGGTCGTGCAAGACGCCGCCGTCACCAGCGCCTGCGAGCCGTCGTAAAGCTGATGGTTCACGCCATAGACAAGGTTCAACGCGCCGCCATCCTTGACCGGGGCCGAGACGACGACCTTTTTCACCCCGGCCGCATAATAGGGCGCGATCTTTGCGGCAGTTTTGAACACGCCGGTGCAGTCGATCACCAAATCCACGCCCAGTTCGGCCAAGGGCAGGGCTTCGATGGTCTTTTCATGCGTCAGCCGGATGGTCTGGCCGTTCAGCACCAACGCGCCGCCGCCATAGCTGACGGGCGTGCGCCAGCGGCCATGAACGCTGTCGAACTCCATCAAGAGCGCGTGCTGCTCAGCGGTGCCGACAGGGTCGTTCAAAAGCACGATCTCGCCGCCACAGCCGGTGTCGATCAAGTCGCGCAGAACGAGTTTTCCGATGCGGCCAAGGCCGTTCAGGGCAATCCGTGTCATGGGGGTCAGGCCTTTATCTCTGTGTCTGTGCCGATGGCGTCCACGCGGGATTGCAAGGACATGCGGCTGAGGCTGTCGAAGGGCAACTCGACGAAGGCTGCAATCCGGCGGCGCAGCGCGGCATAGGTTTGGGCAAAGACCAGCGCCTTTTCGGCGTCGGTTCCGACTGCCTTGACCGGGTCAGGCAGGCCCCAATGGCCCGTGATCGGCTGGCCGGGCCAAGGCGGGCATTCTTCGGCCGCTGCCGTGTCGCAGACGGTAAAGACGAAATCCATCACGATGGACCCCGGTGCCTGAAACTCCGAGATATGTTTCGAGCGCAGCTCTGCCGTGTCATGTCCATTGCGCTGCAGGATCTCAAGCGCAAAGGGGTTCAACTGGGTGTTGGGCCGCGTTCCGGCGGAGAAGGCTTGGAACTTTCCTTGGCCAAGGTCGCGCAGCAGCGCCTCGGCAAAGATCGAGCGGGCGGAATTGCCCGAACAGATGAAGAGCACGTCAAAATCTGTGTCGCGGTGCAGGGCAGTCATCGCAGCAGCGTCCTTTTGCGCACAAAGCAGGGGGGGGATTAAATCAGGCCGGGCGCGGCCGACATCAAGGGCGAGGTAGCCGATCAGCCCCTCGGCCGCGTCAAGATCGACCGCGTAGAACAAGGACCGCCCCTGCCGC
>Ga0315908_10002016_pt1 | contig 15048 bp, 4 predicted proteins | sample LakEriMetagenome_12_FD_203520 | JGI IMG/M metagenome (GOLD analysis project Ga0315908, IMG submission 203520) | Freshwater fungal communities from buoy surface, Lake Erie, Ohio, United States - Buoy 4 MA124 | ecosystem: Environmental > Aquatic > Freshwater > Lake > Lake biofilm | place: USA... | reverse complement strand
TTTTTGAAAAATTTCTTTAAAGATTTTTAAAAATTTATATTATAAATTTAGAAAATATTGATTTTTCTCTTTATAGTAAGGATATTCAAATGAATAATGTATATTTACATACAAATAATTTGTAAAAAATTTTAAATTATTATTTATTATAATAAATCCAAATCGAAACAGTTTTAATTGAAAAAATGTAAATATAAATAGGTTGGTCTTAAATAACAAAAAAATAAATATAAATAAAAATAACCAATTTAAAAATTGATATTAATATTTTAAACTTAAATCAACAATAAGAATAAATTTTTGAATAAAACATTAGATAATTGTTTGATTTGAATAATATAGATCTTATAGAAAATTATGATTAATCCTATTCATAAAAATTATTATAAAAAATAATAAATAATTTAGAAATAGAAATCAAAAGTTTTTAAATTAATATTAATATATAAAATAATAAAATAATCTTATTTTTTGAAAAATTATATTATCTCAACTTAAATGATTACTAATAAGAAAAATAATTACTTGATAATCCAAAAAAAACAATTTGAATAACTTAATTTTCAATTAAATTCTAAGATAATTTTATTTTAAATAATAATAATATTAATATTGAAGTGCTAAAGAATCAAAATGAATTTTTTATGAATTTTCATTTTTCTGATAGATTAGATATTAATTTTAATTTGAAATTAATAAAAATATTTTTAAATTTTTATAATTAATATTAACAAAAATTTAATTTAAAAAAAATCAAATAAAACTTTGAAAAAAAAATATATGTATATAATAAAGAAAATTATAAAACTAAATTTAGTTTTAACTTTTTTGAAATAAAAATAAATTTTAATGATATTTAATAAATAAATAATTTTTAGATAGATTTAATTATTGAATAATTTTAATTTGATATTTCATTTAGTAATAATTTATCAAATTTATTAATAAACTTCAAAAATTTTTAAATATATATATAAGATTAAATTTTAATAGCTATGAATTAAATTAAATAATTAATAAAATCAAATATATTTTAATATGAAAATTAATTTTAAAATTAACAAGACAATAAATAGAAAAATAAAATTTAAATTTAAATAAATAATTTAGAAATAAAAATTACGTATAATGTTCTAATAGATAATTTAATGATTATTTTATAAATTCAAAAATAATTTTAAAATAAAGTTAATAATAATAATAATAATAATTAAAAAAGTTTATTATCTTTTAATCAAACAATAAATTACTCAATAATTTTATAAATATAAATTTAATAATAAATAAAAGGATATTAAAGTGATTTTATGGTTGATTCAATTTTAAATTATAAATAAAAATTATTTTGCAATTAAAATTTATAATATTTAAAAAATATATTGAAAATAAAATAATTAGAGTTAAAAACCTGTGAATAATTTTAAAGTAAAAATATTTTTATATTTATATAGTTATGTAGATGAAAAATTTAAATTTAATTATTGATTAATAAATAAATAAAACCATTAGTATAAATTTAGATTATTTATTGCTGAATATAAGCATAAAATTAATTGATAATTTATCACAAATTTATTAACAATCTATTTAATAATACTATATTTATTTAGCCTAAAAAAATAATATCGATATAATTTAAGATAAATAGTATTAAAATAATATAATTTAATTTTCATTAAAAATTTATAAAATTAATGTTTTATTTTGCTAGGAAAATTTATTTTAACATTATTAAAATAATATTATGAGATTTAAAGTCAAATAAATTAATTATGATTATTAATTTCAAATTTAAAAATAGATAAAAGCCGATTTTGATTTGAAAATATTGTTTTATAATAATTTAGACTAAAAAATCATAAAATTGATTGATACTATAAATATAAAATTCAATTTATTTAGTAATTAGAATTATAAAATCGAATTATAAAATTAGTTGATAATTAATCTAAATCCTTAAATAATTTAAAGAATTTAATCCATATTTGAATAAAAAGAAAATAATTTTATTGTCAATTATACTAATGATTTAATTTTAATCAAATAAAATTAATTATTTTAGAAAAGAGATATATTAATACGAATAAATGAAAATTAAAAATTTCCAATTATATTTAATGAGCATTAGATATTTTCTTTTTAAATAGGAATAAAAAAAAATGATAAAATATATTTTAGTTAATAAATAGCGTTACTTTAAAACTAGTTCTATGAATAAATTATTAATATAAATATTTAAGATGAATATTAATATTCATTTGTTGTTTAAAATAATTAAAATAATCATAATTAAAAAATTTTAAATTAAATATAAATTTTATCTATACTAAAAATGTAAAATTTAACTAATTAATAAATTTAATTTATTCATTTAAATAATCATTAAATACTCAATAAAATACAATTAAATGAAAAAATAATAAATATATAATGTTTGTAAAGCTTTTATGAGTAAATTTAAGTAAATTTTTATTAATATATTTAGAATAATAAATTTATATTAAATTAATAAATAAATTTTAATTTAGAAAAAAATAATGCAAACAAAATTAATATTAAATAAAATTTATAAAACGAAGATTTAAAATATTATAATGTAATTCAATAAATCAAACTATAATTTGATTAAAATTTACTGAAATTTAATTGCAATAAAATAACAAATAAGACTTAATTTAAATTAATAATTAATATGAAACAGGATTAAATATAAATTTAAAAAGAAATTAAATAAAATTAAAGTATAGATTTAATTGACGAAAAAATTAATTTTAATAAAAACTTTAAATTTAATTTAATTTATTTTTTAGAGGATAATTTATATTAATCTGAATTCTAAGAAATAAATTTATCTAACTTGATTTAATCAAAATGTTTTCCTATTAAAATAATTAATTTAATTTCTCAAAAAGTATTATTATTTATATACAGATAAAATTATTAAAATATATTTATCTTGAAAATATAATTTAATTAAATCATTAGAAAAAATATTAAATTTTACAAATATTTGATTAATAAGAAGATGATCAAGTTATTAATATAATTATGAAATAATAATTAAAAATAATAAATAAATCAAACTTTGAGATTTAAATTTTAATAAACTTATAATTTTAATATACAATTTAAAAATAATAAACAAATTAATTTTGTCATTATTTATAAAATGATGAAATTTTAGAATTTAAACTTTAAAATAATAATTAAAAAGAAAATAATAATAAAATTTAATTTCAATTCAAATAAATTTTAGACTAAGAAAATTATTTAAATCTTATGAGTTTTAATTTTAATTAAGAAAAATATTGAGATTTTTAAAATATAATTTTATCTATTAAATATTAAACTAATAATTTAGTCTAAATTATTTAGATTTAATCTTTTGTATAATTACTAAATTTAACTAAATAATTAATTATCAAATGTAATGATAATTATCTATTTCATGAATAATGATAAGATTTGGAATTTAATTTTTCGTTAGACGAAAAATATAATAATTAATTAATATAAATATAAAATAATTAAATAGAAAAAAATTTAGAATAATTTCTTATTGATAAATTTTAAGATTAAAAAAAAGAAAATAATAATTTTATTCTTGATATATTTAACATTGAGGATTATTCTAAAAATTAAATAGAAATAAAATAATTAATATTTTAGGATTAAATATAAATAATATTTAAATAATATTCAATTTAACTATCATTTTTAAAAAATTTTGATATATAAAACTAATAATTTGTTTTTATTTTTGTATAAAATTTGATATATAAAAATAATTATTATAAATTTATTAATAATTATTAAGAAAAATTAATATAAAAATTTGAATTATAAAAATAAAAATATTCTTTATTAAAATTGTAAATTTATTATGATTATTTTTAGTAATTTATATGATAGATCTCATCAATAATTTAATTAATTAATTATATCTTAATAACATAAAATAATTTAAATTTAAAACATTTCATTTTTAGATTAAGATATTATAAATATTTTAAATAATGAAGAATTAATTAATTAATAATAATAATTCCAATTAAATATTCCTAAAATTAATATAAATATTTTTACAAATAATAGATAAATTTTAGAAGTAGGATTTGATATATTTTTGAGAAAAATTTAAAAAAACTAGTTAGATTTAGTTACTAATTATTTTTATGTAATTTTATAATCAAAATTTAAAAGGTTTAAGTTTAAAATTAAAAAGCAGCTTAAATAAATATCAAACAAAATGGAAATTTTTTTTGTTTAATTGTAATTTATTATTTTTTATTTAAGGAATATGAAAATTTAAGCTATTTTAATTTTTTATTAATAAAATAAATATATTTAAGAATCGATAAAATATCTGTAAAAATTACAGATTAAATGATAAAATTTATTTTAAATTTTTATTCAGAAATATTTTAAGATAATATTTTGATTTCATAATAAAATTGTATATAAAATGATTTTTTAATACGTAATTTTTTTATATATAATTTTTAGAATTGCGAAAACAATTAGAATATTAAATTTTTATTAAAAATTTAAAAATAGAACAATTAGAATTTAAATTACATTTAAATTTAATTGAAAGAAATTTTTAGGAATATATAATAAACTTTAATTAGTTTGAAATAAAAAATAGAATAACAAACAAATAAAGTCTTTTAAATGAAATTTTTTCTTTTTATATTGCAAATATGCTCATAAAATTTCCTAAATTTAAATTTGCTTATTAATAAATGTTTAAAAATCCAATCTAATTTATTTTTTATTTAAAAAATATATCAGAAGATTAAATATAAAATTAAAGTTATTTCTAGTAAAATTTAAAAACTAAAAGCAATTTTATATTTGATAGCTTTTAATATACTTAAATTTATTATTAAGTAATTTTATTTTTTTATTTTAGATATTTTATGTTCAATAAAATAATGAAAAAATATATTTCTAACATAAAATTAAAATATTAAATTAAACTTAAATTATAAAAAACATATTATTAATTACAAACTTTAAAATATATTTTATAAATAATTAATAATAAACTAATTAAATTAATCTTGAATAAATAGATAAAATTTAGATAAATTATGATTAGGATTTGATGTAAATAATCTTTTGAAATGAAGATAAATTAATTTTATAAGGATAAAAATAGTAAATATAAATCTATTATATTTAAGAAAATTAGAATTAATTATTAGTAATATATAAAAAGTATTAGAATGATTTATATTTATTAAAAATATTATATTTTTTTTCAATATATTAATTAAATTATTGCTACTATTATAATATGAATTTGAGTTTCCCAGTTTATAAATTAAATTAAAAATAAATATATTGGTAAAACAATTAAAACAATAATTTTTCTTTTTTCTTAATCAATTAATTATAATTTTAATTTTACATTTAATATAAAAAAAATAATTAATATTAATTAATAATTATTTGGTTCTAGATTTTTTTATATTATTTTAAAATTTTATGTAAAATTAAAATTTTTGCCTTATTATAATATTTAACATATATTTTAACTATAATCTATTTTTTGAGTAAATATTTTTTAATCAAACATCTAATATAAATTTTAAAATATTACCTAAATTAATTTTATTTTATGTAATTCTTTTATTGTAAATATTTAAATAAATTTTCATAATATTAAATGTAATTGAGTTTAAAAAATATATTTTGATAACAAACTTAAGTTTAAAAAGTTTTCGTAAAAATTTAATTGTTAAAAATTGATTTGAAAAACCCTAATTGTCATAAATATTATGTTAAATAAGAGCAATATTCTATATTTTTACATGATAAAAAAATATAATTATAATTTAATTAATTTACATAACATTGTTTAAGTTAACTAATAATATACTGACAAATATAAAATTTTAAATTATTAAGCAATATTATCTTACTAGTTTTATAATAATTAAATCATTTTCCCATAAAATTTTATAGTAATCATTTAATTTATATACAAAAATTTATAAATAATTTTCCTTGAAAACTTTCACTCTATATAAATTTTTTCTTTGTTCAATATACTTTTTTATATTTTTATTTGTTTAAATTTGGTACAAAAACATATTTAATATCAAATATAAAAATCCCATAATTGTAATTATTCTAAATAACTAATCAATTAAATTTTGTTAAATGTTGATATTTTATGAGTTAAAATAAAATTCATAATAGTAAGTTATATTTACTGCAATAAGCAATAAAATTACTATGTTTCTAATTAATATAATTTAATAAATACATTATTTTACTATAAATAGCATATTTAAACTTTTATCTATCTTAGTTAATTAAAAATATTAATATTAAATAAATGATTACTATTAAAATTAAATCAAAAAATTATATGTTTTAATCTAAGCCTAATATTTTAAATATAAAAAATTAATTTAAATCAATCATAAATATTATGATCAAGAGAGAAATTTATAAAGATTAGTATTTTTTAATAAAATTAAATATTACTACTTAAAAGATACTTATTATCAAATTAATAAATAATTATTATAAATTCAAAATCTTAAAATCAATTCCAGTTAAGTAGAAAACAAAAAAAAGAAAAAATTAAATTCATTTATTTTAAGTATTAATCTGAGTTTTAAAAAGGGGATAAATATTATAATGATTAAATAGTTATTTCAAAATAATAAGTTAATAGCTTTTTAAATTAATATCTATAAATTAAATAAATGAAGCCATAAATATCAAATAACAAAAGTATGATTTATTTATTTGAAATATATTCGTCTTTTAAATATCGTATTCATAATTTTTTATGTTTTTAACATCAATTATTATATTACTTTAAACTTATTAATCAATTTTATTTTATTTTAATTAGAAAAAAAGACATTATTATTAATTTTATACATTTATTAGATAAAAACTGAGAGATAATAAAATTAATATTAAAATAGATTAATTAGATGAAATTCCAAAATATGCTAATAGTTTTTATATTAACATCAATATTAAAATGTAAATTGGAAATGTATCTTAAAATTTAAATAATTTTTTATCTATTTAATAATAATCAATATAGTTTTAAAATATTTATGTTAAAATTTCTTAATATTCATTTTCAATTATCATAATAGCTGTTATTATTTGGCAAAATGAAATTAATATTGAGAAGATAATTTTATATATTAATTACTTAATAATTTTATATTTTATTTACATTTTCTTATAAATTCAATTAATAAATATCAATAAGCAAAAAAATCTGAAAAATAAAAACAAAAAAAAATAGTTTAATTAACATTTATAATATAACAGTTAATTATATAATATTAATTAAACAGTTATTAATTTATTTAAATTATATATATTTAGATGTTCTAAATTATAGATTAAATATATTATCAATTTTTAAACATTTTATTCAATAAATTAAACAATAAAAATATTTTTAAAAATAAAATAACGATTATAATAATAATAATGATATCTAATGATATATAAATCAAGATATGAATATTAATTTATTTGTTGGATCTTAACTATAATCATTGAAAAACAATTAAAGAACATCAGATTAAGTTTGATTAGATTCCTTTAAATTATAAAATTTAATAGAAGGTTATTTAAACTTATTAAAAACCTATGCAATCTATTTGGGTTCTCCATTTTAGATAGACCAAGAATATAAATTAGGATTAAACTTATTCTTTCCTTCTTCTTCTTCCTCTTTCTTCTCCTCTTCTTCACCTTCTTCTTTCTATTAAAATATAATTATTATATTATTAATATAATAATAATAAACATGATAATGATATAATCATATTAATTTAAAAATTTAATATAAATTGTATAATTAATATAATATATAATATATTAAAGATGTAATAAATATGATTTTTAATATAATAAAGATATAATAAATGTAATAATTAATATATATTTTATGATTTAATACCTTTTCCTCTTTCTTTTCCTCAAGAACAGGTTCCTCAAGCTAATCATTATATTCATAAAGTTAAGAACCTTGCATTTACAACAAACAGGTAAAACTTCCTACAATTTCCTCCAAAGCAATCATCTCCTAAATAGGCCTTTAACTATTCTTATTTTCTGATAATTAAGGATAGCCAAACAAAACAATATCCCTCTACTAGATAACCTCCCTACTGATCTACTATTTAATCAATAAACAAACCAATTCTTAACTATACTATTCCAATCTATTAATCTTCATCCCACTCTACTTCATCTACCACTCTTCGATAATCTTATCCTTCAAACTACTCTAATTCTAAGCCAATTCTTGATCCAACAAATCTTACACTACTATCAATGTCATGTTATTATTATAACATAATATCTTTATCCAATTACTATCTTAGAACCCTACCAATCCTATTATCTTCTTCTAAAAAATACTCACAATATTCTTTAACATCTTTTATAAACCAGTCTATACTTATACACTATAAAAATCCATATTGAAAGTATTCTAGCTAAGATCTTCTATATAATTACAATAAGCATTCAACTATCCATTGTAAATATCAATAGCCTATTAATCCTCTTCAGTAATCTCTGCTTCCGCATCCATTTCCTTCTTTCTCTTATAGGCTATTAACTATTCCACCTTATCTACTTTCAAATTTATAGTCCAAGTTGGTTTCCCAACTATCATTATAAACTATTTCAATTAATCTTCATTGTAATTCCAACCATCTAATATAAACTCAGTCTTGTTATTATTCAATTCTTAGAAATACTTTATTATCTCTTTAAATGGCAGCTCTTCTAATGGTCCATCATCTCCTCCCAGCTTTTCCTTTAATTAAGCTGTTAATTAATCCCATTCAATTAATTTCATTTACTATTTTTAAGATAATAGACGGGCAGTTTCAGTTTTTCCTACTCCTATTCCTCCTAAAATTATTCCGTATTTGTTACGAGATGTTATGAATCCTTCAAATGTTTATACTGATTTTTGAAACTCATTAAGGTTTAGTCTTATGTGTTTTTAGCATTATTTAAGTTCTACTTAAAGGTACTTTTTGTTTATATCTGTTAAATGCTTTTTATTGAAATCTATCAACAATTTTATTTCTCCAAACTGATCTTATATATCATTAAAAGATAATTTATCATTATTACTAGTCTACAATAAAAATTTAGTGTTGTAAGGATTATGATGAATAATAGCTTATAATTACTTTATATTACTAATAGTGTTAAGCTAAATATTGATAATATTGTGATGATTATAAAGATACTAAACAAATTATTAATATTTGTCCTCACTCTCCTCGTGACTCTAATATGCAAAATAAATCTAAGGTGAGAAATAATTAATAATATTGAAGCTATCACTAGCCTTCAGTATAACACAAATATTATCTTTCTATAACTAATCCAATAGACTCTTCTTGTTTTCCATGTAAATATCAAACTATTTTTTTATATTTTCTTGTAATTTATCGTCAAGATGTTTGATATTATTGTAGACTTATTCTTTAGTCTGATCAATTACAAATACTCTTGCTGGTTTGCCAGAAAATTCTTTGAAAAGGTTATATTCCTAAAGAGTATTGAAAAAACCATCAATAATTATGTTTTGATGTTTTTTGGATTCAAAGTGACGGATTAGAAGATTAACATAATTTGGATCTTGATCTTGAAGCTCTTTTAGTTTCACGCAAGAATACCCTGTGTATTCTGAAACTAGTTATGAAATTTTTGATTTACCCACATATGGAGCACCTATTTAATATTATATCATTTCATTATATTTTATATTGTTATTTTATTCTATATTTATACTAATTTAATATATTATTAAAGTATTATATAATATAATCACAGAGATATCAAAATAATATAAAATTAATATAAATATGATATTATAATAATTTCATAATAATTAATATAATAATAATTTATATATAACGCACCCATAATAAAGTAAAATTTCTCTTAAACTGCTTCTAATAATTATTAAACACTATTATTAATTTAAACTACTAAACCTAAATGATTAAATTAATTTATCATTTCTCTAATACCATTGTAAAACTTCTTTTTGATATCTTCTTATTTTTCATTTATTACTTCTACTTTTTTCTAAGCATTTTTAATATTTGAACTATTGTTTTGTTGTTAAATTGTTTCTTTTACATTTATTATGCTTTTCACTCTTTCTACTCCAAAATCCTTCATTTGTTCTGTATATCTTGGATAATTTAATAAAACTATCTTTCCATTTAAAATTTTCAATTTTTATTCTACTAACTCTTTTAATGTTTTATTATCGATGCTTTCTCCATTTTTGTATTCTTCTTGTTTGCCATTCTATTCCATATATTCTTCTATTATTTTATCGCTATTTACTACTTTGTAATCATTTTCTTCTAGCTTTTTTCCTAATTATTTTATAGTTTCCCTTTCTCCTAATACCAATGTTATCTGTTACATTATTTGTTTTATATTATTTATTATTTTTATAAAACATTAATATTTATTATTTATTTTATTAATTATTATAATAAATTTCATATTCAATATAAATATTTTATTGCTTTTTATATATTATTTTTTCATTCATCTAAATTTATTTGCTATAAATTATTTATTTATATTTTTAAATGAACATATTGACCTTTGAGAATTTCATTTTTTTAAAATTCTTTTTCAATATTTTATTTTACAAATTATATTTAATTTTATAAACTATTAATTAAGTCTTAGTTATTTAAATGTTATCTCATAAAATCTTCTTTTAGGTCTTCACAAACTATTATTTTTAAACTTAAAAATAAAGAAATTAAAAAAAAAAATTATATGAACTTCATTATGTAAAAATTTAATTAATTTATTATTATTAAATATACTCAATCAATTATTTATATATTCTGGAGAATTTCTGACTTGAAATTTCTAAAATAAAAAAAAAAAAATATTAAATATTTAATAAAAATAATAAGTCTAAAAATTACTTTAGATGATTCAGGACTTCTTTATAATATTTCATACCTGTCATGATTCCATTTATTTATTTATTCTTATTTTTACTGTTTCTATTTATAAATTAATAAAAAATACATAAACTTCTTTTTTAATTCTATTAGATCTTTAATTTTTAATATCATATTTATTATAAGAATAATCATATTTTTTATGAGAATTATCATATTTTTTAATATTTTATTGTATTTTTTTATCAATTTATTTTAATTTATCATTTTGTTATTTAATATCGTTTCTATCCCAACCACTTAAAATAATTAATTATTTAATAATTTTTACAATAAGATAGATTATTTTTCTGATTATGTTATATGTCCTCTACCTTTTACCACTATTTTATTATTATTATTTTTTTCTTAATTTTATTCAGTAAGTTTTTCATCATTTTTTTATTCCTAGATATTATTTATTTATTGTAATTCTAAATCCTATTTAATTATATGAATTTTATTCTCGATATTTTAATAATTATCTTAATTTTAATTACTTTATTTGCTTTCATCATTATTCTTTTCTTTAGTTTAATTTTTAGAATTGTTTTTATAATTTTTTTCTTTAAATTCTTTTTCTAAATTATTATTTATTGATAATTATAGTACTTTCTTTTTGAGAATCTATTTTACTATACTTAGCTTCATATTTTGATTTAGTTTCCTGTTTTTCTTTTGATTTCTTTTTTATATTTAATAATTTATACATTTATTTCATTCAACTTATTATTATTTCTATATTTTTCTCTAGACCTAGATCTAGTTCTTGATCTTTTGAAAATATTAAATAATTTCTACCTTCTAAATCGTTATTTATTATTATGTCTTTTAATTTCATATTTTTTTTCTCGACTTTCAGATCTGCTTCTTTTACTATTATAATATACAAAAATTTACCTTTTTTTTTAAAAATCACTATATTTTTTACTGTTATTTTCTTAAGCCTATTTATTTAATAGTTCTGTTTTTTTACAGTCCTTTATTAATTATTAATAATTTAAATAAATTACTTTTTCATATTTAGGTTATATATTTCTTTAATTATGTTTTACATCTGATTAAGAAGATGATGAAGATGAAAATGTCGAGGATTAAGATTCACTAGAAGAATCTGAAGATTTTCTTTAAATTTTAAATTTTAATGTACCTTCTATTTCTATTTTTGTTTCTTTATTTATTGATTCTTCTATAAGAATATGAACTGCTAGATGAATTTGATGAGCTATTTTTTTTTAATTATATTTACGATGATTTATCTTTACTCATTTAATAAAGGTTTATAATGAATATTATATTTCTTTTTTATTATTTTTTTTTATTTTTAATTTTAATATTTATATATTGTAAAATAATATTAATTATTTGATTTTAAAATTTAGAATATTAAATAATATTTAAATATTTATTATAATATTGATCATAAAATTAATTGTACTAGATTGGATTAGAATAAAATTTAGAAATATTAATTATTTAAAAATAATGAAAGAGATAGTTATAGAAAGCTAAATAAAAAACTAAGTAAACAATAATAAAAAGTGCTATCATGAAAAGCAATTATTTAATTTATAGTTTATTATTGAATGATTAATAAATTAAGAAATAAATTATAATAATCAAAAGAATACATATGAATTATTAGAAAATATTTATTAAGAACTTATTTTAATTATTAAATTAGAAAAATAAGAATATCAACATTAATTAATCAATATTTTTAATTCCCTTTCTATTTTAAAAGAAATAATAGATTAAAAATAAAATAAGCAAAAAATTTAAATTATTAATAAAATTGAATAGTTAAAAAAAAAATTTTTGTTATAAATATACTAATAAAAAAAATAAGATTAAACTCTGATTACATATAATGATGTATCTAGTATAGATTCAATTTTTGAAAATTAGAAATATTAAGACGATTTAAATAATCAAGATGTTGATACTGATATTTAATCTAATACAGATTAAGAAATTTTAAATATTAAAGATTTAAATAGATAATATTATGAATATAAAGATTCAACTAGAGAATCCGAAAATAATAATTATATTATAAAAAATAAAAATACAAAAGAATTAAATTAATAATAAACAAAAAATTTAAATAATTAAAAATCCTGCTTAATAAAATTAGATTTAAGGAAAAAAATTTGTAAAAAAATAAAAAATTGTTTATAAATTTTTTATAATTTTGATGAATAAAATGCTAAGGATTTATCCATTATTTACGAAAAACAAATAAGATAATTTGATAATAAAATGTCATTGATTTATAAAATGTATTGTTATAAATTCATAAAAATTCTCAAAGTAATTACATATTAAATATTTTTAGTACAAATTATTAAATCATGAACATAAATTTTATTTCGATAAAAAAGAAATTAATAATATTTATAAAACTATTAGTTTTAATTTTAAATGATTCTTAATTTATAAAAATAAACAATTTAAATATCATAAAATTTTTTTAAATTTAAAATGGGAAATAATATATAAATTAAGAGTATTAATAAATAATATAAAAAGTATTATTGATAATTTATAAATATATATAGATCATAAGTCTTCTCTTTTTTCAACAACTTCTTCCTTAACTTCTTCAGTGGCTAATCCTTCTAAATATTCTTTCAATCCTGGGACTCTATCAGCTAACCATCCTTCCATAGATGAAGCAGTTCTTCCAGCATCATAATCAATAATTTATGAGTTTTCAGGAGCAAACAACTTAAGAGTTGGGAATCCTTGAACGCTTACTCCTTCCACTTCATTTTCAGTTGAGTCAACCTTAGCAATTACCAAGTTTTCTATCATTATTATTATAAGATTTGATATAATTATTACATATTTATATTAATATGTATAATAATTATTAATAATATAATAATAATAACGATATTATGAAGACAAAAGTAATATAAAAAATACCGAATCCCTTAATTCTGGCAGCAAGAGCTTCATACTCAGGTACCAACTTCTTACAATGTCCACACCAAGGAGCGTAGAATTCAACAAAAGTAAATCTATTAGGTACCTAATAAACTTCTTCCTTGAAATTTTTTCCAACCAAAACTCTAACACTTCCATCATGACTTTATTCAGGAACTTCAGCACTCTTATAAGTCCTCTTTAACTCTTTATTTTTCCATTATTGACTAAACTCGACAATATTTTCAACAGTGACTTCTTTCTACATAACAAACTTGCTTAAGTCTTCTCCCTAACTGAAATCTACTAAATGAACACAAGGTAAATCAGCAGCTTTAATACCCAAATAATCTCCTAATCTCTATCCAATATCCTTCCTAATTTAACTGAAAGAAACAATCAATCCATCAGCTCTAACTCTATCACTAGCTTCATTCAACATTTACATATAAACATCATGTACTCCTTCCTCAATGAACAAGATTAATGAACTTTTCTATCCTCCGAAAATGTATTAAGCAGCATCTTAATCGAACTCCATAACTCTTGCTACTCTAGTTTAATCTACAAATGATTACATATCACTTACTGTGGAACACTCTTCACATTTTACTTAAGGCTCATCAAATTTTCTAAAAGCAATGAAATCTCCAGCATTATAACCTTCAAGAGATTCAATAGCCACTACAGTCAAATCCTCTAATTAATTTGCTAACTATTCAGTCTCAGTTTTAATATCTCCAACCTAAACATAGAAAACCTTCTCACTATTTTTCAAACTATTTAGTTTATCTTATCCAACTTATTAGACAGCAGGTCCAGTTTTTTTCATTAACCATGATACAATTTCTGATTAAGTCCTTCCTCCTTTATATTCATGATCCTTTCCATCAATAAAGAACTTCAAAGTAGGATATCCTTATACTCCAAATCTAGTTCCTAATTCTTGATTTTCGGTAGCATCAACCTTAACTAATTTTATTAATGAACCTTCACTGGCTAATTGTTGGGCTGCTTTTGCGTATTCAGGGGCTAATGACTTGCAATGACCACACCATGGGGCATAGAATTCAGCCAATACGTGTTTATTTGATGATATTATTTCATCAAAGTT
>Ga0315908_10002014_pt1 | contig 15051 bp, 14 predicted proteins | sample LakEriMetagenome_12_FD_203520 | JGI IMG/M metagenome (GOLD analysis project Ga0315908, IMG submission 203520) | Freshwater fungal communities from buoy surface, Lake Erie, Ohio, United States - Buoy 4 MA124 | ecosystem: Environmental > Aquatic > Freshwater > Lake > Lake biofilm | place: USA... | reverse complement strand
GGATGGAAATGAAATTCTCTTTCTACCACGCACCGATCCCCTTCGTGACGACCCCTCCGCCGGCATCGACCGCTACCTCGAAAGCACAGGCAAAAGCCGCAGCATCTCCGCTCTCATCTACCCCGACCGCCGAGGGGCTGGCTATGGTCTCTCACGTCACAACGACGACCCGCGCTACGACTTCACCCGCATCGAGAATGAGCCAGACGTCCACTTCGCCCACGCACGCGGTTTCATCGCTAAAACCTCGGCTGTGGAGATTGCGCGCGTGAAGCAGTTGCTCGCACTGGCTAGGGTGTAGCAACGCCAACGCATGATGGAACAAGTCAAACGGGCGCAGTCAGCACTGAGTCGTCCGCAGGCATCTTCATGACGGACCCCGCAGTTTGGGGTGGCAGAAATAGGGGCGGCAAATGACGAGATTGATTCTCCTGCCAGACCAATCAGCATCTAGGCCTGAAGGGCGTCAGGAGCAGCCGGATGCTCTAATCCAGGTTGGAGTGGCTCTAATCTTCGTCTTCATCTCGGCCGCCGTTGACGCTGCGCTTTTTCTTCACGGCGGAGATGTTGCGGTGCACCCAGACGCTCTGAACCATGCCCATGAGGAAGAGGGTGACGACGACGAAGGTGCCGCCGTAGCTGACGAAGGGCATGGGCAGACCGATGACGGGGAGCATGACGAGATTCATGCCGGCATTTTGAAAGGTATGGACGAAGAACATGGCCACCACACCGACGACGATGAGCCGCCCGAGCTGGTCGCGCGCACAGAAGGCGACGAAAATGCCCTGCAATAAAAGCAGGGCCATGCCGGAGAGCACGAGCACGGAGCCGCGGAAACCGAACTCCTCGGCGATGACGCCGAAGATGAAGTCGTTGATGGACTCATGGGGGAAGAAGGTGCGGTGGATGGAGGCTTGATCCGGGACTTTTTTGGACTCCGGCCCCTTCCCTTCCAATCCTCCGGTGGAGACGGCGATTTGCAGGTGCTTGGCCACCCAGCCCTCGTTTTGCAGGTCCACCTTGTCGAGCTGGTTGGTCATCATGTACCAGGTGGAGTTGATGCGGGCCTGCTGGTAGGGCTTGAGGGCAAAGACATACACCAGCGGCACGAAACTGGCGACGCAGAGCACCAGGGTGATGAGGTAGCGCAGCGGGATGCTGCCGATGAGCATCATGGACAAGAAGACCGGACCCCAGACGAGGCCGGAGCCCAAGTCTTCCTTGATGACCATGATGGCGGGCACCCCGGCGACGAGACCGGCCAGCATGATCCGCAGCCAGGGACGGCGGAAGACGGGCAGCAGACGTGGCAGCTCGCCAAAGATGACGGCGAGGATGAGGATGCCGGACATGATGGCAAATTGGGAGGGCTGGATCATCATGCCGCCGACACGAATCCAGGCTTTGTTCCCACCGATCTCCACCCCGATGAGCAGCACAGCGACGAGGCCGCCGATGCCAGCCAGATACATGGGCAGGCAGGCCCAACGGATCCATTTGTAGTCGAGCAACGAGGCGGCAAAGAAGAACGGCAGGCCCATGAAGACCCAGCGAATCTGGTCGCGCCATTTGAAGGCAAACTCGGCTTCTTCCTTGTGCGCAGAGGCATTGAAGATGGCATACACGCCGAAGACGATGAGTCCGGCAATGTTCAGCACGAGCAGCCAGTTCATGCCGAGGAATTTTTTGAAGAGAGGAGTCATGGAGGCAGGAAAAGAGGATCAAGGATGAGGCGGGAGCATCCTAATGACGAAATTTGAATGAGAAATGACGAACTTAACCACCCAACGGAGAGTTATTCCGCATTCGGGCCTTGGGAATCCATGGGTTATAGTTTTAGCCCGGACGATGATCAAAGCCAAAAAGGAGCGGGCTGAGATTGGTGCGAGTCGAAACAGACACCCTAGTGGCCACCACCGCGCTTCCGAATTCGCTGCCCCCACCCCAGCTTAGATTCCATTGAAAGCAAAAGGGCCATGCTGAAGCATGGCCCTCGTGAGGAGTTTGTGGGAGACGAACTGGTTTCCCGCACTTCGCAGGCTTAGACGGTGCCGAAGATGGTCTTGCCAGTGCTGCGGAGGTCTTCGCAGGCCACTTTCATGCGATCGCAGAGGCTCTGTTCGCCTTTCTTGAGGTAGCCGCGTGGGTCGTAGGCTTTTTTGTCGCCAACTTCGCCGTCGATCTTGAGGACGCCGCTGTAGTTCTTCATCATGTGGTCCGCAATAGGGCGAGTGAAAGCGTACTGGGTGTCGGTGTCGATGTTCATCTTGATGACGCCGTAGTCGAGGGTCTCGCGGATTTCCTCCAGAGGAGTGCCGCTGCCGCCATGGAAGACGAGGTCCATCTCTGCAGCCGCGCCATACTTGGCGGTGACGGCAGCCTGACCGTCCTTAAGGATGGTGGGTTTGAGTTTGACCGCGCCAGGCTTGTAGGCGCCATGCACATTGCCAAAGGTGGCGGCAAACATGAAGCGACCGACGCCATGGAGGGTCTCATACACGGTCAGCATGTCCTCGGGGGTGGTGTAGAGCTTGTCGTTGGCGACACCAGAGGTGTCGTGGCCGTCTTCCTCACCACCGACGACGCCAGCTTCGATTTCGAGAATGATGTCGAGCGCGGCGCACTGCTGGAGGAGATCTTTGGAGACCTTCATGTTCTCTTCAAGCGGTAGCTCGGAGCCGTCGAACATGTGGCTGTTGAAAAGATTGCCTTTGCCAGCGGCACGGCGCGCGGCGGTGGCGGCAAGCAGGGGTTGGAGGAACTTCTCGACGTTCTTGGGGTGGCAGTGGTCCGTGTGCAGAGCCACGAGGACCTGGTAGCGCTCTGCCAGGAGATGCACGGCCTCGGCAAGAACAATGGCACCGAGGGCCATGTCCTTCACCGAGGTGCCGGAAGCAAACTCACCACCACCGGTGGAAACCTGGATGATGCCGTCGGACTTAGACTCCGCAAAGGCCTTGAGCGCACCGTTGATCGTGGGGAGGGAAGTCACATTGATCGCCGGATAAGCATAACCACCTTTTTGGGCGGCATCGAGCATGGCACGGTATTGAGCGGGGGTAGCGACGGGCATCTTGGGGTATGTGTGTGTTTGGGATCTGAGTAGCGGATGGGAGCAAGATTCGGGCCGGGTGCAAGGAAGGCTTCGACTTCGATGTGCCAGGTTCGATGTTCGAAGAGCCAGTTTGGCTGGAAGCTCCTGCACACTCGCAGGTTGACTCCGAACCTTTAAGGTCTTTTAACTAGCAACACTTTTTCCTGCGATGCCGCCTCTTGAAACATTCCTTTCCCCTGGCCTTCGATATGGGCTGGAACATGGCAGCCTGACCTGCTGGATCATCTGCGGCGTTCTGGCGTTACTGTCCATCACCAGTTGGGCGGTGATCCTGAGCAAGCTGGTGCTGCTTTCACGTGTGCAACGCGCGAACCTTTCCTTCTTGCGGGAGTTTCGTGAGAGCAATCATCCGCTGGAGATGTTTCAAAAGCGCGAGCATCACGAGTTCGCCGCGTTTTATCATATTTACCACGCCGCCTGTCGTGAGCTGTCATGGTATCTTCTGGGAGAGGACGAGCCCGGGGACAAGTTTGCGGTGAGGTTGCAGGGGGCGGGGCGTATCACTCCCTCCCAAATGAGCGCCGTACAAAACGCCTTGGAACGCAGCGTGGCCGAGGCGGCGCTGCGACTAGAGGAGCGCATGGGATGGGCGGCCACTGCTTTGAGCGCTGCCCCTCTGCTGGGCCTGTTGGGAACGGTCTGGGGCCTACTGGATGCGTTCAGTACCATGACCAACACTGAAGCGACCCTCGCCGCGCTGGCACCTGGCGTGACGACCGCACTCGTGACCACCGTTCTGGGCCTGCTGGTAGCATGTCCGAGCCTGCTGGGCTACAACGGGCTGGTGAACCGCATCCGCGGCATGGTGGTGCGGCTGGATAATTTCGCCAGCGAGCTCAGTGCGGCGTTGGACCGCGCATTTGTGGATCATCGCTTCACCAACGAGACGCTGCCCAGCATGGGATCACTGGGCGTGCCAACCATGCCGACCTTTAACGGTGTGGGCGCAGGTCCGTTGCACGTCACCGCCCCGCGCGCATGAAACGCATCTCCAACCAACGTCAGCTTCGCCTGATCAACGAGATCAGCATCACCCCGTTCCTAGATGTGGTGCTGGTTTTGCTGTTCGTCTTTGTGCTGGCCGCGCCGTTGATAAAAACCAATCCCGCATGGCTTCCAGCCGCCCCATCAGCCGCACCTTCCACCACCACCGCCCCATCTGAAAAAAACACGCTCCTCGTGAACCGTGATCTTTCCGTGACCCTGAACGGTGCGATGCTGGCGCGTGCCGCCCTGCCCTTTTCTTTGAAACAGATCGCCACGCATACGCCTGATGCCGGGGTGGAAGTGCGTATGCACCGCGATTTATCGGTCCAGCAGCTCGTCGAAATCATGGGAGTGCTCGAGGCAGCCGGCATTCAGAAAACCGCCGTAACGAGCCACGCGGACGATCCCTGACGCGCCATGAAACGCAGCCGACCTACCACGCTCGAGCCGATCTCGGCGTCGATGTTTCTCATCGTGACGCTGCATGTGGCCCTCGCTGGTGGCCTTTGGTGGTGCTGGCGAGACTATTCCGCCAGTCTCAAGGAGCCACGGCTCAGCTGGATGAAGCCTGCGGATTTCAAATCTGCCACACTCGTGCCTGTGCCTGCTTCATCTCCCGTCGTGGTGCTGGTCACGAACGAATCAAAAGCGAAGCCCCTGCCCGCAGCCAAACCCACCCCACAGGCGGTGAAAGAAGAGCCGGTGCAAAAGGCGGTCCTCGTCGCCGCGCCACCTGAGCCGCCTCGCATGGAACCGGTGCCCAATACAATCGGGGCACCCCTTTTTGCTCCCGCCACACCAGCCGCCAAGCCTTCGGCGAATCGCAGCATCACCCTCCGCCGCGTGTTTGAAAAAACACGTCCTGCAACGGCACCAGGCGCGCCCGCGCCGCCAATGTCCAGTCCCACGCTTCTCGACATCGCCCGCCTCAACACCCTGCGCACTGCACCCGTGGTGGCGGCCCCTGGAGTAGCTCCGACAGACGAGTCGATTAATCTCGACGCCGTCGATGAGGCACTGAATGCCGCTTTTTTGAACCACTGGACCGCTCCGCCCATCGCCGTGGTGCCTGCTGCGCAGCGTGAGGCACGGCTAAACATCTCCATCGGGCGCGACGGCACCGTGCTGAAATCACAAATGAGCAAGTTTTCCGGCTCGCATGATCTCGACCAGTCCATCATCCAAGCCGCCGCGCAGGTGAAAAAAATTTCCGTCACACTGCCTTCAACTTTTTCCAAAGAGAGCTACGATCTTGAGTTGAACTTCCTCCTGCTCCCCTGATCGCTCCGCATGAACCCACGCGCCCTCGTACTCCTTCTCACGCTCGCCTACCATGGCGCGCAGGCTAAGGAGCGCGGTGGCATCTTGGGCACACTCCAAGGATGGGTCAGAGCCATGCCTGGCCTGGGCGGTAAAAAAGCAGAAGAACCGCCGCAGAAAATCATGCCGCGAGTTCGCGTCACCCCGTTCACCGGCGGCACCGGGTCGAGTGCGGAGTCGGCCTTGCAGAAGGAACTGCTCGCCTCGCGTGAATTTTTCGTGGCCGGGCCAGATGAGAAGGCTGACTTTACCCTGGGCGGCTCCTCCAGCGGAGGGCGGGTCAACGGTCGTCTCATGGACGTGAAGGGTAAGGAGGTCTTCCAGCGCACCTACGCAGCGCCGGGCTTGGATGAAAACCTAAAAGCTTTTGCCGATGATGTAATTTTCACCATCACAGGCCGCCCCGGACTGGCCACCAGCCGCATCGTCTTTGTCAGCGACCGCTCCGGGCGCAGGCAGATCTACCTCTGCAATGCCGACGGTGGAGAGGTCAATCAAGTCACGCATGACCGGCATGGCGCGGTCTCCCCCACCCTCTCGCCAGACTCCTCTCTCGTGGCCTTCACCGGTTACAGCAGCGGTTTTCCAGTGGTGAACCTGCTAGATCTGCACGCCGGCTGGGAGCGTGGCGTCACCGATACGCCTGGCACCAGTTTCGGCGCGGCTTTTTCCCCGGATGGCACCCACCTCGCCGTGGTGATGAGTTTCATCGGCAATCCGGAGATCTTCGTCAGCGATCTCAACACCAACACCGCCTCCTGCATCAGCGACTCCATCGGTGCGCCTGCCAGCCCCTCCTGGCATCCTGAGGGCAAGCAGATCGTTTTTTCGAATGACGACGGCAACGGGCCGAAGCTCAACATCATCGAAGTGCCGCAGAAAGAGGGCGATCCCTCCCGGCTCTTCCGCTGGCGCACTGGCTACCACTTCTGCACTGACCCGGAGTGGTCGCCTGATGGCCGCCAGATCGCCTTCACCACACGTAAAAGCGGCGAGTGGGCGGTCGCCATCAAGCCTTACCCCAACGGCAGTTCACGCATCATCCAAGGTGGCGGCGCACAGCATCCTTCCTGGAGTCCAAACGGCCAGTTCATCACCTATGTGCAGCATGGCGGTCTGTTTGTGCATGAGGTGCGCAGCGGCCACCGCCGCCAGATTCTCAAAGGCTATGGCCGCATCTCTGAACCACGATGGATGAGGTGAACCATGTCGAATGACGAAATCAGAATGATGCGTTTCCATTCCATCTCTGCCCGCTTGAATGTCCTGACCTCATTCGTCACTCGCCATTCGGCATTCGGCATTTTCCTCCTCCTCTCCTCCTGTTCTAGCTTCTCGTTCCTGCCCCATCCTCCCTCTGAAGCCATCGTCTATGCCCTCGGACCACGTGAGGGCCATACCTCACCGCTGGGAGCGAATCTTAAACCCGCCTGCCCCGCCCTCGTCTTCGAAGGCGATGGCTTCAAGCTCTCTACCGCGCATGAAGGTGCCATCCGTGGCGTCGTCACCGAACTGGGCGGCAACAAGAAGACGCGTCTGCTCATCGCCGGTTACGCGCAGCCCGACCTGCCGCACGATCACGCCCGCTCCCTCTCCGAACGTCGCGCTCAGGCCGTGCGCCAGCGTTTGATCGAGCTCGAACTCGACCCCTCCAAGATTCAGACCGTTGGCTTTGGCAACGATTTCTCCCCCTCCGGTCCCTCCTCTGGCGTTGTCGTCATCTACCGGCAGTAGCACACAGAACTTTGAACTCACAACCTTGACCTCTTTTATGGTAAAACCCGAACCCATCTCCAACCACGTTTCCGTCTGGGGCGAAGGCCCTATCTGGCACCAGGAACGCCTTCTCTACGTCGATATCGAATCGCACAAGATCCTCGCCTTCACGCCCGCCACGGGTGAGGAAAAAATCTGGAACGTCGGCCAGCGTGTCGGCACCGTCGTGCCACGTGCCCAAGGCGGCCTCGTCTGGGCCGGAGATGACGGCTTTTTCTTCCTCAATGAAAACACTGGTGTCAGCACCCCCATCGCCAATCCTGAGCCGGATCTGGCTGACAATCGCTTCAACGACGGCAAATGCGATCCCGCCGGTCGTTTCTGGGCTGGAACCATCCATTTGAAGAAGCAGCCATCCGCCGCGCTCTACTGCCTGCATACCGACCTCCGTGTGGAAAAGAAATTTTCTCCCGTTACCAACTCCAATGGCATCATCTGGAGCCGTGATGGCGGCACGATGTTCTACATCGACACACCCAGCAAAAAAATCCGCGCCTTCGACTTCGACACGGCCACTAGCGCCATCACCAACGAGCGCGTCATCTGGGACACCAGCGCAGACACCTCCGTTCCCGATGGCATGACCATCGACAACCAGGATCGACTCTGGATCGCCTTCTGCCACGGAGCCAAGGTCGTCTGTTTCGACCCCGCCACAAAGACAGTCGAGCAGCAGATCGACTTCCCCTGCATCGAAACCACTGCCTGCGCCTTCGGTGGGCCTGATTTGCAGGATCTTTACATCACCACCGGCCTCAAGCCCGGTTTGGAAGAACCGCTCGCAGGTCGTCTCTTCGTCTGCCGTCCAGGTGCCACAGGCGTGCCTTCGTCAGCCTTTGCTGGCTGATCTGGCTGCGGGTCATGAAATCGCAGCGCCTGAGCCACATAAGTGCCGACTACGGACCAAGAACCCGCCTTGCATCCCCATCTCTCACCGCTAAAGGAACAGGGTGCGCATCATCTCCGGCACCGCAGGCGGGCTAGCCCTTGAAGTCCCGAAAACCGTCACACGACCCACCCAGGATCGTGTGCGTCAGGCTGTGTTCTCCATGCTCGGGGAACTCGTTCCTGGAGCGCATGTACTCGATCTTTTCGCCGGCACCGGAGCCATCGCCCTCGAATGCCTGAGCCGTGGGGCAGCCTCCGCCATGATGGTGGATGAAAACAAAGGCGCGTGCGACGTGATCCGCCGCAACATCGCCAAAACCAAGCTCGCCGGTGCCACGGTGCGTCAAAGCGATGTTTTCCGCCTGCTCCCGCTGCTGCAACGTGATGGCAAGCAGTTCGACCTCATCTTCGCTGACCCGCCGTACACGCATTGCGATGAGGACACGGATTTCGTCGCGAAACTGCTCGCCGAAGAGGCCCTGCCTGCGCTGCTGCATGCGGATAGCCACCTCATCCTCGAAAGTCACCACTTCAACCGCGAAACGAAAAGCTGGCTCGGCTGGGAGGTGCTAACCGACCGCAATTACGGTTCCACCCGCATCGTCTGGCTGCGTAAACTTCCGCATGGCATCGAAAGCCCTTAGCCTCACTTTCTACAATCTGGTGCTGCCCTTGGGCCTCGTCTGCATGCTGCCCGGAGCCATCGTGAAAATGCGCCGTCGCCATGGGCGCTGGCGCGATCTCGCGCAACGCATCGGTTGTTTTGACCAGGCCACGCAAAGAGCCATCAACACCTTGCCGCAGCGCGAACGCTTCTGGGTGCATGCCGTCAGCGTCGGAGAGGTCGGTGTTGCGAAAAAACTCATCACACGGCTGCTCAAAACCCATGCCGACCTCGGCATCGTCCTCAGCACCACCACGCCCACCGGCCATGCGCTCGCCGCCGAGCTTGCCGCGCAGCATACAGGCAAAGTCGTCGCCATTTTCAGCCCCGTCGATCTTCCTGGCGTCGGCCGACTCATGCTGGAGCGCATTCAACCGACCCAGCTCGTGCTCGTGGAGGCCGAAGTGTGGCCGAATCTGACTTCCGCCGCCGAGCACCTCGGTATTCCCGTCTCTCTTGTCAACGCACGGCTCTCTCCGCGTTCCGAACGTCGCTATCGCAAGTTCCGCCGCTTCGTCGGCCCAATCTTCGGCATGCTGAAACAGATCCTGGTGCAGGAAGAGGACGACATCGCCCGCTGGGAAAGCTTCGGTGTCGAACGCGACCGCATCCACCTCACAGGTAGCATCAAATACGATCCCCAAGGAGCCACCGTCCCCGCAGCGAAGATCGACGAGCTTCACAATGTGCTGACCCAAACTGGCATCGCATCGACACAGCCCATCCTCCTCGCCGCCAGCACGCACGCAGGCGAGGAAATCGAGTTCGCCCGCGTCTTCCAACGTTTGCGCGAGAAAATCCGCGACCTCGCGCTGCTCATCGTGCCGCGTCATGTCGAGCGCCGGGCTGAAATCACCGCCGCGCTCAAAACCATCGGCCTCGCCCCTGCCCTGCGCAGCGTTTTCGGATCACACGTCGATTCAAACGCCCCCGTCTTCGTCATCGACACCACGGGTGAACTCGCCGCTTGGCAGCACCTCGCCACACTCGTCGTCGTTGGCAAAAGTTTCCTCGCCGAAGGCGGTCAAAACCCCGCCGAGGCCGCGCTGGCGCAGAAGCCCGTTCTGTTCGGACCACACATGGAAAACTTCACGCCACTCGTCGAGTTGCTGCTCAAAAAAGGCGGAGCGCAGCAGGTGGCCAACTTTGACGAGCTGACCTCCGCTTGCCTTGCCATGCTGCAAGACCCATCGAAAGCAGCGCAGATGGCCCAAGCCGGCCACCAAGCGCTGAAAGCGCACGAAGGCGCCACACAGCGCAGCGCGGAACGCCTACTGAGCTAAGAGCGACAAACCTTCTTGCCTAGCGGCGTAGTAAGCGCACGCCATGAACATTCTCAGCCGCCGTTCCTTCCTCGCCACCAGCCTCAGCGCCCTGACCTCACGCGGTTTCGGGCAGAGCGATGATGCCGCCGAGCCGGTCATCGACATCCATCAGCACATGAACTACCACCTGCGCACGGACGTGCATCTAGTGCTGCATCAAAAGGCAATGGGCGTGACGAAATCCATCATTCTGCCCGGCGGCACGATGGTCAACCGGCCCTCCACCCATGAAGGCCGCTCCAACGGCCTCGCCGCCAAATGCCTCGGCACCGCTTGGGCGCGTGACTTGGCCCAAGCTCGCCCCGAGTCTTATCTCTGGGCCTGCAATGAGGTGACAGACCTCGGCTCCGCCCCGGCTGAAATCGAGATGTGGCTCAAGCAAGGCGCGTGCATGATCGCCGAGCAGAAGTTCAAGGTGGAGTGCGACTCGCCCGAGAGTCAGAAGCTCTACGAACTGGCCGCCGCCTACAACGTGCCCATCCTCCTGCACTTTCAGCATCAAACCTACAACCTCGGCTACGACCGTTTTCACACGATGCTGACGAAGTTCCCCAAGACCGTCTTCATCGGCCATGCGCAGGCCTTTTGGGGGAATATCGACAAGAATCACGACCCGAAAGTCAACTACCCGAAGGGCAAGATCACCCCCGGCGGCCTGACGGACCGTTACCTCGCCGATTACCCGAACCTGTTTGCCGATATGTCCGCCGGCAGCGGCCTGCTGGCGCTTACGCGCGACGAGGAGCACACCACCGCTTTCTTTGATCGTCATCAGGACAAAGTTCTCTACGGGAGCGACTGCGCCGACCACTTGGGCCGCGGCCCCGGCTGCCAAGGAGCCGCCACCCTGGCCGCCATCCGCAAACTCGCCCCCAGCAAGGCCGTGGAGCGCAAAATTCTCTTCGAGAACTCGAAGAAGCTGTTCCGCTTGGCTTAAAACAGCGCTCCGGCTTCTTGCGCCCCGCGCCGTGCTCGCAATACATGAAATGGTGAACCCCGCGCTCAACGAACCTGACTCACCTTTCGATCTCGCCCTGCGTCCGGGCGATTTTGCCGAGTTCCACGGCCAAACGAAGGTCAAGGAGCAGCTCCTCGTCATGGTCGAGGCCGCAAAGATGCGCGGTGAGTCGCTGGATCACGTCCTGCTCTGCGGCCCGCCCGGCTTGGGCAAGACCACGCTCGCCAATCTCATCGCCAACTCCGTCGGAACCAAGCTGCACACCACCAGCGGCCCGCAGATCGAGCGAGCGGGCGATCTCGCGGGCATCCTGACCAATCTGCAGGAGCGCGACATCCTCTTCATCGATGAAATCCACCGCCTGCATCCCAGCATCGAGGAATACCTCTATCCGGCCATTGAGGACTTCCGGCTCGACATCATCATCGACCAAGGGCCCAAAGCACGCACGATCCGGCTCGATCTACCGCCCTTCACCCTCGTCGGTGCCACCACTCGCGCCGGAAAGCTCACCGCACCGATGCGTTCCCGCTTCGGCATCCCAAACCGGCTCGATTACTACACCGCCGAGGAGATCCAGCATATCCTCATGCGTTCCGCCCGCCTCATGAACGTGCCCATCGAGGCCGCTGGTGCGCACGAGATCGCCCGCCGTTCACGCGGCACGCCGCGCATCGCCAATCACCTGCTGCGCTGGGTGCGTGACTTTGCGCAGGTGAAGGCGCAAAACGTCGTCACCGAAGATGTCGCCCGGCTGGCGCTCAGCATGCGCGACATCGACGAGTCCGGCCTCGACGAGATGGACAGCCGCATCCTGGAAACCATCATCGGCAAGTTCGACGGCGGCCCCGTCGGCATGGGCAGCGTCGCCGTCGCCGTGGGCGAGGACACCAGCACCTTGGAGGATGTGCATGAGCCCTATCTCGTGATGCAAGGCTACCTCAAACGCACCCCGCGGGGCCGCGTCGCCATGCCTGCGGCCTACAAGAAACTCGGCCTGCCACCGCCGGTCGTTGCCCAAAAGGAACTCTTTGAGTAAAGGTCATGTGGCAGGAACTCACCACCCTCTGGCAAAACATCCGCGACCCGGAGTACCTGCACTTATTACTGGAACCACTTCCGCTCTACGGACTGGGCCTCGGGCTGGTGTTTGTGATCGTTTCTTTCGTGTTTGGGGAACTAAAGAGCCGCATGCTGGCTCTGGCGGTCATCTGCGTGTCCTGCGCCAGCGTCTGGCCTTACATCGACCTGCGGGACAAGGCAACGCCGCGCATCCTCGCCACCCGCTCCCCAGAATTCGCGCCGCTCATCCAGCAGCAAACCCAGCGGCGGAAGGACTGGTCCTGGCCCTATTACACGATGACGCTGTTTAGCGGCATCGCTCTGTTCTCCGCCAGCTCACCGAAAGGTCGGCCGGTCTTGTTTCTCGTGGTTCTCTTCGGTGCGCTGCTGTTCTGGTTCAGCATCTGGTTGCACAAAAAGGAGTGCGAGGTCTATCACCGCAACATCGTGCGCTTCGTGCCGGTGCGGTGAGAGCGGACTGAGTTTACAGCCCAAGTATCAGCGGCCCTTCACGCAGTACAAGCGCACACCGTCGGCGCACATAACGGTGCCGTTGCCGATTTCGCTCATCAGCCACTGCTCTTCGCTGAGGCCGCTTTGCAGGGCGACGGCGTGCTCGGCGGCGAGATAACGGGCGCGGTTTTCGGCTTCGCTGGTGCCCTCTGCCAGCCAAGCGGCGACGCGCTGGTGGATTTCGGTGATGCGGGGACGGTAGGCGGCCAGATGGGTGGCGACGTCATGCACGGGTCCGAAGTGCGTGAGGTAGAGCGTCTTGAAGTTCGCGGCGATCAAGCGGTCCACCGATTGCACATAAGCGCCAGGATCAAACTGTGGCGGAGCGGCGGGCACGGAAAGGTAATGCGTATTTTGCAGCCGCATGCCAGCTACGTCGCCAGTGAAGCAGACATCGCCGATGACAAAAGCGTGATGATGACGTGCATGGCCGGGCGTATCCCAGGCGAGGACTTCGACATCTCCCAAGGTCACACTTTGGCCGTCCTGCATGGCGATGACGCGGTCGGCAGGCGCGGGGAGCATGGGGCCCCAGAGCGGGTCCATTTGATCGCCATAAACCATGCGGGCGCTGTCCATCAAGCGTGAGGGATCAATCAAATGCCGTGCGGCGCTAGGGTGGCAGTAGATCGTGGCTCCGTTTTGCGCGAACCAGCCAGCCGATCCGGCATGGTCGAGATGGATGTGGGTGACGAAAACCTTGCGGATGGCAGATTCCACGACGCCTACGGCCCGGATAGCCGCCCGCAGTGTTTCGAGCGTCGATCCAGGCCCCGTCTCAACCAGTGCATACTCCCCGGCACTCTCGACGAGGTAGGAGGCGATGAGGCCGGGGGTGGCTTGAAAGTGAAGGTCGAGAGTCTGGATGCGCATGAGCGGACGGTCAGTGCTTCCTCGCCAAGATTGGTCAAAAGGTCAAGTGGTGGTCATGGAGTCCTGCCGTGCCCCACTTGACCACTGCTGGACACCTAAACCGCTGAAATCACCGCCTGATCTCCAAGCGTTGACGCAGGATGTTCTTCTGACTGGCTCCACCGAGCTTGGCCTCGTCGAGGTTCACGAAAGGCTTTTTTAGGTGATCCGCCCGAGCCAGCATGAACGACCCGAAAGATCAAAGACCTTGCTATCTCCCCCATCGGTGGGAGTATGCCGACCCTCAAAACCCGAGGGGATCGCATTATGAGTCAACACACCTTCCCTGAACTGGGAATCGCCACGGAGCTTTTAGAAGCCGTCAAATCTCTCGGTTTCGAGCAACCCTCCCCCATCCAGGCCGAGGCCATTCCCGTGGCCCTGACCGGACGCGATGTCGTCGGACAGTCCCAGACCGGCTCTGGCAAGACCATGGCCTTCGGCATTCCCGTCGTCCAAGGTGTTGATGGCTCGAAGCGTCACGTTCAGGCTCTTATCCTCTGCCCGACCCGTGAGTTGGCCATGCAGGTCTGTGCGGAGATCCACAAACTGGCGGAGTTTAAGGAAGGCGTGCGTGCCACACCGGTCTATGGCGGTGCTTCGTATGATCGCCAAATCCGCGCCCTGCAAAGCGGCTCCCAAATCGTCGTTGGCACTCCGGGACGCATTCTCGACTTCATGGAGCGCGGCTTGATCAAGTTCGACGGCCTCAAGACCCTCGTCTTCGACGAAGCCGATGAAATGCTCGACATGGGCTTCAGCGACGACATCGACCGCCTCATGGCTGCCGTGCCGAAGGAGCGCCAGACGATTTTCTTCAGCGCCACCTTCGAGCCGCGCATCCGCCGCCTCGTCGAAAACTACACGCGCAATGCGGCCACCATCACCATCCAGCAGAAGGCGCTCACGGTTCCGACCATCGAGCAGCGCTACTACGAGGTGCATGGCCGCTCCAAGACCGAGGTGCTCTGCCGCGTCATCGACATTGAGGCTCCGCGCCTCACCATCGTCTTTGCCAACACCAAACGTGCCGTCGATGACGCCACCGATGCCCTCGTGGCACGTGGTTATGCCGCTGATCGCCTGCATGGCGACATCAATCAAACGATGCGTGAGCGCGTGATGCGGAACTTCCGCAGCGGTGCTGTGGAGGTCCTTTGCGCCACCGATGTCGCCGCTCGCGGCCTCGACGTGAACGACATCGACCTCATCGTCAATTTGGAGCTTCCCTACGATGCCGAAGACTACGTTCACCGCATCGGCCGCACCGGTCGTGCCGGCCGCAGCGGCAAAGCCGTGAGTCTCGTCGCCGGTCGTGAGATTTACCTCATGCAGCGCATCCAGCGTTTCATCAACATCCGTGTCGAACGCGCCAAGGTGCCTTCGCAGGAAGATCTCGAGGCGACCCGCGTCGATAAGACCTTCGAAAAGGTCAAAGCCGTGCTCGAAGCCTCCAGCTACACCTCCCACGAGCATAGCATCCAGCGCCTGCTTGATGCCGGATTCACCGCCACAGAGATCGCCAGCG
>Ga0315908_10002012_pt1 | contig 15052 bp, 17 predicted proteins | sample LakEriMetagenome_12_FD_203520 | JGI IMG/M metagenome (GOLD analysis project Ga0315908, IMG submission 203520) | Freshwater fungal communities from buoy surface, Lake Erie, Ohio, United States - Buoy 4 MA124 | ecosystem: Environmental > Aquatic > Freshwater > Lake > Lake biofilm | place: USA... | reverse complement strand
GAACCACACATGGCCCCCACCGCAAACAAAAGCCGCCGCCCAATCTCGGGCAGCGGCTTTGTCTATTTCTCCGGTTGATCTGGCCTTAGCGGCCGATCACCTCAATGTCACCACGGCACAGACCGATATCGTCAAGCTCACGGTCCGACAGCTTGGCCAGCGCATTGCGGGTGACGCGAGCGTCATTCCAAGCGGCAAGGGCGGCGGCTTTGTCAGACACAGACTGAACGAAGCGGAAAATAGCAATGGCGCCAAACGGCGCCGCGCGGGACGTCTCATAGGCGGCCATAGCGGGTATCCTTTCACAAACTGCTCTATTGCGAGGCGTTTATTCGCCTTCGATGACGGGTAAATAGCCATGCTGCAGATGCGAAGCAATGGGGGTTCCGGCATGGCCGCAATGCGCGCCGTGCATGGCTCGTGTTCTAAAAAATGTCATAAATTTATGCGCTAAATCGGATTTCACGCGGAAAATGTCGCTGACGTAAACCATGACGTCGTCTTTCTGCGACTGCATAATAGACCTGCTATCGCCGCGCAAGACTGCAATTCATCTTGGCGAATGTTCTCTTTTCGTGCTAATTCGGGCGAAACAGGAAAGAACGGGGCAAGCATGCGCGTTTTGGGAATTGACCCCGGGCTGCGAAACCTTGGCTGGGGTGTGATCGACGTGGCCGGCGCGCGGATCAGCCATGTCGCCAACGGCATCTGCCATTCTGCTCCGGGTGAGGGGGAGGGCGATCTCGCGCTGCGTCTGGTGTCGCTTTTCAGCCAGTTGACCGAGGTTCTTCGCCAGTATTCCCCCGAGGCGGCGGCGGTGGAACATACCTTTGTCAACAAAGACGCGGTGGCGACGCTGAAGCTGGGTCAAGCGCGCGGGATCGCGCTCTTGGTGCCGGCGCAGTTTGGGCTGACGGTGGGAGAATATGCCCCGAATGCGGTGAAGAAGGCGATTGTGGGCGTCGGCCATGCCTCCAAGGATCAGGTTGATCATATGGTGCGGCTGCATCTGCCGGGGGTCAAGATTGCCGGGCCGGATGCGGCGGATGCCTTGGCGATTGCGATCTGCCATGCGCATCATCTGCAAAGTGCGGGGCGGTTGCAGGCCGCAGTGAAAAGGGCAGCGGGATGATCGGCAAGATTTCGGGCAGGCTGGATTGGCGCGGCGCGGACCATGTGCTGATTGATGTGCGCGGCGTGGGCTATATCGTGCATGTGTCGGACCGCACCATGGCGGGCCTGCCGGGCCTGGGCGAGGCGGTGTCGCTTTATACCGAGTTGTTGGTGCGCGAGGATCTTTTGCAGCTGTTTGGCTTTCCGACCATGCTGGAAAAGGAATGGCACAAACTGTTGATGACCGTGCAGGGCGTGGGTGCCAAGGCCGCGATGGCGATCTTGGGCACGCTCGGCCCCGAAGGCGCGGGTCGCGCCATCACGCTGGGTGATGCGCGCGCCATTCAGGCCGCGCCCGGCGTGGGGCCGAAGCTGGCGCAGCGGGTGATTTTGGAGCTGAAGTCCAAGGCAGGGTCGGTCATGGCGATGGGGGTCAGCCTGTCAGTGACCGCCGAGGCGGATGACAGCGTGATTGAGCCGATGTCCCCCGCCCCGGCCAAGAAACCTGCCAAACCGGCCAGCCCGGCGCCCGGCCAATCGCGGGCGGCCTATACGGCCGATGCGCTCTCGGCGCTGATGAACCTTGGCTATGGTCAGGGCGATGCGGCGCAGGCCGTGGCGACGGTGGCGGGGGAGGCCCCCGATGCCGACACCGCCACGCTGATCCGCGCCAGCCTGAAACTGCTGGCTCCGAAAGGCTAAGCGATGACCTCCGACCCCACCTTGCGCCCTGAGAAACTGCCCGAGGATCTCGACCGGGCGCTGCGCCCGCAGATGCTGGAGGAATTCGTCGGCCAAGCCGAGGCGCGGGCGAACCTTGCGGTCTTCATCCAATCGGCGCGGATGCGCGGGGAATCGATGGATCACACGCTGTTCCATGGCCCCCCCGGTTTGGGCAAAACCACGCTGGCGCAGATCATGGCGCGGGAATTGGGGGTGGGGTTTCGCATGACCTCGGGGCCGGTTCTGGCCAAGCCGGGGGATCTGGCGGCGATCCTGACCAATCTGGAACCGCGCGATGTGCTGTTCATCGACGAGATTCATCGCCTGTCGCCGGTGGTGGAAGAGGTGCTCTATCCCGCGATGGAAGATTTCGCGCTGGATCTGGTGATCGGCGAGGGACCGGCGGCGCGCACGGTGCGGATTGATCTGCAGCCCTTTACGCTGGTGGGGGCCACCACGCGGTTGGGCCTGTTGACCACGCCCTTGCGCGACCGCTTTGGCATTCCGACCCGGTTGCAGTTTTACACCGAGGATGAGCTTGACCACATCGTCACCCGTGGCGCGCGGCTTTTGGGGATTGAGTCTGACCCCGCTGGCACCCGCGAAATCGCGAAGCGCGCGCGCGGCACCCCTCGGATCGCGGGGCGCTTGCTGCGCCGGGTGGTGGATTTTGTCACCGTCGAGGGCAATGGCCGCCTGACCCAAGCCATCGCCGACCGCGCGCTGACGCGGCTCGGTGTCGATCATCTGGGTCTGGATGGCGGCGACCGGCGCTATATGACGCTTTTGGCCGAAAACTACGGTGGCGGCCCGGTTGGGGTGGAAACCATCGCCGCCGCCTTGTCCGAGGCGCGGGATGCGATTGAAGAGGTGATTGAGCCCTATCTTCTGCAGCAAGGTCTGATCCTGCGAACGCCGCGGGGGCGGATGCTGGGGGCGAAAGCCTGGGCGCATCTGGGACTGGCCGCGCCGAAAGGCCCCGGTCAGGGCGAGCTTTTCGAGGGCTGAGCGCCCCGGGCCAGCCAAGTTGGATATTTGTGCCGCATTGAAGGCAAGAGCCGTTCAAGGATTTGCGCCTTTCGAAATACTCCGGGGTCCGGGGCGGCGCCCCGGGGGTGGGTGAGAGGCGCAGAATATGCTGGCCTTCCTCTTGATGTTTTCCGCCCATCGCGGCATCGATCCGAGGGCCGCTGGCTGAAGGAGTGCGTGATGACCCCCGATCAGGTGCAAGCCCTGTTCACCCGCAAGGATGGATCCTATTTCTGCGCCCGCTGGGGGCGGCCGATCGTGCCGGTGGTCTTTGGGGTTGATGATGCCACGCTGGCCATCGTCAAGGGCGCGATCGAGGCGGTGGTGGCCTTGGCCGGGCATAAGATGGCCGAGACGGACCCGGAGCTTGGCGCGAACCTCATGGTGTTTTTCCTGCGCGATTGGGCGGAACTGCCGCAGGTGCCGAACCTTGATCGGCTGATCCCGGATCTTGGCCCCTTGTGTGACAGGCTGGCGGCGGCAGAGGCGCATCATTACCGCGCCTTTCGCTTTGACGCCGAGGGTGCCATCAAGGCGGGGTTTGTCTTTGTGCGGATGGAGGGCATGCTTGCAGAGATGCCCGCCGAGACGCTGGCGTTGAACGAGGCGGTGCAGGCCATTTTGGTCTGGGGCGAGGCGGCCTTTGCCGAGCTGTCGCCTTTGGGCCGGGCCGGAGAGCGGGTGATCTTGCGCCCCGAGATTGGCGATGTGATCCGCGCCGCCTATGCGCCGGTGATGCCGCCGGTGGCGCGGGATGGGTCGCATGCCTATCGGTTGGCCGCGCGGCTATGAAAGAGGCCGACCTTTATCCGCCCTTGAAGGCCTTTCTCGAGGCGCAGGGCTATGAGGTGAAGGCCGAAATCGGGGCTTGTGACATCATGGCCCTGCGCGCGGGGGACCCGCCCTTGGTTGTTGAGATGAAGCTGAGCTTCAATCTGAGCCTTGTGTTGCAGGGTGTGGCGCGGCAGGCGTTGTTTGACACCGTTTATCTCGCGGTTGCGGCGCCGAAAAAGGGCTGGCCTGCGCGGTATAAGGATATTGTGGCGTTGTGCCGTCGGTTGGGCCTTGGTCTTTTGGTCGTGACGCCGGGCGAGGCGGGGGCTGAACCGGGGTTGGTTGAGGCGCATCTGGACCCCGGCCCATATTTTCCGCGCCGCAATGCTACCCGCGCGGGGCGGTTGCTGCGCGAGTTTCAGCGTCGGGTGGGCGATCCAAATCAGGGCGGCACGACCGGCATCAAGCGCATGACCGCCTATCGGCAGGATGCGCTGCGCTGTCTGGCCTGTCTGGCCGATGGCCCGCTGAAGGCCGCCGAGGTGGCCAAGCGGGCGGGGGTCGCAAAGGCCGCCGCCTTGATGCGGGCGGATCATTACGGCTGGTTTGACCGGGTGTCCTTGGGCGTTTACGCCCTGTCGCCGAAGGGGCTGGCCGCCCTTGGTGAGAATGCTGATGAGCTTGCCCGGCTGGGCAGCGCAGACCAAACCTTGAAGGACAGCGCATGACCCATTCTTTTCCCGTTCGCGTCTACTACGAGGACACCGATCTGGCGGGCATCGTCTATTATGCCAATTACCTGAAGTTCATCGAGCGGGGCCGCAGCGAGTGGGTGCGGGATTGCGGTGTGGATCAGGGGGCGCTTAAGGCGGATCAGGGGATCGTCTTTGCGGTGCGCAAGGTGGATGCGGAGTTTTTGAAACCGGCCAAGTTTGATGACCTGTTGCAGGTCACCACAGAGCTTGTGGCGTTGGGCGGGGCCAGCATCACGCTGAGCCAAGAGGTCTGGCGGGGGGATGAACGGCTCTTCACCGCTCAGGTGGTCTTGGTGTGCCTGCATGACACGGGCAAGCCAGCCCGCCTGTTGCCCCACATTCGCGCGGCGTTGCAGGCCGCGTCGAGCTGACCTGTTCCGCAGGCGACCTTTGGCGCGTGAAGGCCGACACAGATGGGCGCAAAACCGCCATTAACGCAGATGTGTTGGCAATCCCTCTCAAACCTTGCTAGAATCACCCATATCAGGCGGGCGTAGACCCGCGTTAGAAGAGCAGGCGTAATGGAAACGGAAGCCATCGGAATGGCGGCGGAGATTGATTTCTCCATGCTCGCCCTATTTGCACGCGCGACCATCACGGTCAAACTCGTGATGATCGCGCTTTTGGTCATGTCCTTCTGGTCATGGGCCATCATCATCAGAAAGCACCTTATGTTCCGCTCTGCGCGGGCCGAAGCTGCGGTGTTTGACCGGGCCTTCTGGTCGGGTGAGCCTTTGGACGAGCTGTTTGAAAAGATCGGCGGCGACCCTCAGGGCGCGTCGGAGAAGATCTTTTCGGCGGGCATGCTGGAGTGGCGTCGCAGCCACCGGCAGGATGGCGGGCTGATCGCGGGCGCTCAGGCGCGGATTGATCGGGCAATGGATGTTGCCATTGCGCGGGAATCCGAGGCCTTGAACAAGGGTCTGTCGTTCTTGGCCACCACCGGGTCGACTGCGCCCTTTATCGGGTTGTTCGGGACGGTCTGGGGGATCAAGCATTCGTTTGAACAGATCGCCATCAGCCAAAACACCAACCTCGCGGTTGTGGCCCCCGGTATTGCTGAGGCGCTGTTGGCCACGGGTGTCGGCCTGATCGCCGCTATTCCGGCTGTTGTGTTCTACAACAAGCTGAATGCCGACAGCGAGCATATCACGGGCGGCTATGAGGCCTTCGCCGACGAATTTGCCACCATCCTTTCGCGCCAGTTGGACGCCTGATCCATGGGCGGAGGGGTGATGAAAAAAGCGGGCGGGGGTGGCCGGAGGGGCCGCCGCCGCGGGTCATCCGCTGCGATGAGCGAGATCAACGTCACGCCCTTTGTGGACGTGATGCTGGTTCTCTTGATCATCTTCATGGTGGCGGCACCGATGCTGACAGTGGGGGTGCCGATTGAATTGCCGGACACCGCCGCCAGCGCCATGCCGAATGAGGAAGAAGAACCGCTGACCATCTCGATCACCGCTGATGGGCTGATCTTGTTGCAGACCACCGAAGTGTCAGACGCGGAACTGATCCCCAAGCTGGCCGCGATTGCCGCTGAGCGCACATCCGACAAGGTGTTTTTGCGTGCCGATGGGGCCTTGGCCTATGAGCGGGTGGCGCAGGTGATGGGCGCTTTGAACGCGGGTGGGTTCAACAACATCGGGTTGGTCACTGATTCTGGTGGTCCGGCGATGGACGGCAGCAACTAAGGCCGCGCGATGAATCTGGGCAGCATTGGCTTGGGCAACATGGACAAGGCCACGACGATTTCCGCCGTAGGCCACCTAGGGGTGATCCTCTGGGCGGTCCTTGGCGGCTGGCTGTTTGCGCCCAAGGATATGCCGCCGATGGAGGTGGCCTCGGTCTCGCTGATGAGCGAGGGCGAGTTTCAGGCCATGATGGCGTCAGCCCCGAAGCCTGATCCTGCGGTGGAACCGGCTGAGGCGCCGCCGGTTGTTCAGCCGCCCGAACCGGTGGATACGGCACTGCCTGAGCCCGAAGCCCCGGCCGAGCCGACCCCGGTGGAAGAGGTTTTGCCCGAAGAGGTGCCGGTGGCGCCCGAGGTTCAGCCGGTTGCTGTGCCCGAGCCTGCCCCGCAGGTGGCGGAAGAAGAACAGCTTATCCCCGTGCCGGAAAGCACCGAGGCCCCGGCGCCACGCCCGGCGCAGCGCATCACGGATGTGCCGGTGGACAGCGAACAGGATACGCCTGAGGTGGCCGAAGAGGCGACGCCCGAGGTATCGGATCAGGCTGAGCCAGATGCCCCGGTGATTGAGACGACCGAGCCCGCCGCCGCGCCTGAGGAAAGTGCCGCGATGGTGTCGCCTGATGCCACCGAAAGTGATGCGCCGGAACTGGCCCCGACGGCTTCGCTTCGTCCGCAGGCGCGCCCCGAGCGGCAGGTCCAGGTTGAGGATGCGCCCGAGCCGGAAGCGCAGGCCACCGAAGAGGCAACCGAGCAGGCCGACGCCGAGGCCGAAGCGATTGCCGCTGCACTGGCGGAGGCCGCCGCGACTGACACCGCCAGCACCGAGACCGGCCTGCCCGAAGGTCCGCCGATGACGGCGGGTGAGAGGGATGGGGTGCGCGTGGCGATCAACTCGTGCTGGAACATCGGCAGCCTGTCGAGTGCCGCGCAGCGGGTGAAACTGGTGATGCGGGTCGAGATGAACGAGGACGGCACGCCGGTCGCCCCGTCGATCCAGATGACCAGTTTTGAAGGCGGCGACGAGGCTGCCGCCCAGCAGGCCTTTGAAGCGGCCAAGCGCGCCGTGGTGCGCGGGGTGCGCGGCTGTGGCGGTAAGCCCGGCTATGAGCTGGACCCCGAGAAATACGGCGAATGGAACGTGATGAACCTGACGTTTGATGCCTCTGGCATGAGGTTGCGATAACATGCAGGTGAACCGCATATTTTTCCCCCTGCCGAAGCGCAAGCGGATGGCACACTCTGCCAAAACCGAGCAGACCCGAGGAACACCCGTGACAAGCGAGGACATGATGAACGCGTTTAAATCCTTTGCCGCCGCCCTGATGATGGGGATTGTCGGCCTTGTCGCGGCACACCCCGCGCAGGCCGAGTTGAACATCGTTATCGACAGTCCGGTGATTGAACCGATGCCCTTTGCCATTCCGACCTTTGTCGATGAGGGCGGGGCGGGGGACTATGCCACCAATATCAGCCGCGTGGTGGCGGCCGATCTGGCGGGCACGGGCCTTTTCCGCGAAATCCCGGCGGAGGCGCATATCTCGGGCATCAGCGCCTTTGATGCACCGATTGCCTATAATGACTGGCAGGCGATCAACGCGCAGGCGCTGATTGTGGGGGCCGTGCAGGCCAGTGGCGACCGGATCGTCGTGAAGTTCCGGCTGTTTGACGTGTTCACCGGCCAGCCTTTGGGCGAGGGTCTGCAGTTTGCAGGAACCCCCAGCAGCTGGCGGCGCATGGCCCATAAGGTGGCCGATGCGGTTTATAGCCGGATCACCGGCGAGGGCCCCTATTTCGACAGCCGCGTGGTTTATGTCGCGGAAAGCGGGCCGAAGAACCAGCGCCAGAAGCGTTTGGCGGTGATGGATTACGATGGCGCCAATGTCGCCTATCTGACCGACAGCTCGTCCATCGTGCTGGCGCCGCGCTTCTCGCCTTCGGGGGACCGGATCCTGTTCACCTCTTATGCCTCGGGTTTCCCGCAGATCTACATCATGGATGTGGGCAGCCTTGCCGTGCGGTCTTTGGGCGAAATTCCCGGCACCATGACCTTTGCCCCGCGCTTTTCGCCCGATGGCGGCACGGTGGTGTTCAGCCTTGAGCAGGGCGGCAATTCCGACATCTACGCGATGGACGTGAACGGCGGCGGGTTGCGGCAGTTGACCAATGCGCCCTCGATTGAAACCGCACCGTCGTTCAGCCCGGATGGCAGCCAGATCGTGTTTGAAAGCGACCGCTCGGGCAACCAACAGCTTTACGTCATGTCGGCGGGTGGCGGTGAGGCGGTGCGGATTTCGGGCGGCAAGGGGCGCTATGGCACCCCGGTCTGGAGCCCGCGCGGCGATATGATCGCCTATACCAAGCAAAACGAGGGCCGCTTCCACATTGGCGTGATGCGCACCGCTGGCAGCGAAGAGCGGCTGTTGACGGCGTCGTTCCTGGACGAAGGCCCGACTTGGGCCCCGAATGGCCGCGTGGTGATGTTCACCCGCGAAACCGCGGGCGCAGGCGGGCAGGCGCAGTTGTTCTCGGTCGACGTCTCGGGCCGCAACCTAAAGCCGGTGCCGACTGATGGCCCGGCGTCCGACCCGGCTTGGTCGCCGCTTTTGCCGTAACAAGGCGGCTCATCGTTGCCCTTTCAGGGCCTCTTCGCGGGTGCCGCCGCCCGGCCTTGCGAAGAGCCCCGAAGGGGACGATGAGCCCGCAAGACACCCGATTCACAGGCGGCAAAGAAGCTGCTAAGATCATTCCAAATCGAGCACCCTAGATCCATAAGGACACCCCACCATGACCCTGATGCCCAAAGCCCTTCTCCTCATCGCCGCCCTTGGTTTGGCGGCCTGTAACAACCCCGACCGCTTTGGTGCGGGCGGTGCCGGTGCCAATGGCGCGGGCGGTTTTGTTGACACGAATGGTCTGGGCGATCCGAACGATCCGACCTCGATCGCCTATTTCAACCAGACCGTGGGCGACCGCGTGCTCTTTGCCGTTGACCAATCCACCCTGTCGCCCGAAGGCCGCACGGTTCTGGAAGGTCAGTCGCAGTGGCTGGCGGCCAACCCGAACTATGCGATCATCATCGAAGGCCATGCCGACGAGCAGGGCACGCGCGAGTATAACTTGGCGCTGGGCGCCCGCCGTGCGGCGGCGGTTCAGCAGTTCCTGATGGCCCAAGGCGTGGCTCCTGACCGGATGAAGACCATCTCCTACGGCAAGGAACGCCCGATTGAGGTGTGCTCGGAAGAGGCATGCTACAGCCGCAACCGTCGCGCTGTGACCGTGCTGTCGATGGGCTCGGGGGTCTGATCTGATGTGGCGTTGGCTGGTTCTTTCTGTCGCCCTGCTTGCCCTGCCTGTGCATGCGCAGGACCGGGCGCAGACACTGGCCGACATCAAGGCGGAGCTCGGCCTGTTGATGGCCGAGTTCACCGCGCTGAAATCTGAAACCGTCGCCACTGGGGCGACGGGGGGAAGTCTCGGGGCGGGGGACGCGTTGCAGCGGATGGACGCGATTGAGGCCGAGTTGATGCGGCTGACCTCGCGTGCCGAAGAGATTGAGCTGCGGCTGACCCGCGTGGTCAGCGATGGCACCAACCGGATCGGTGATCTGGAATACCGGTTGTGCGAAGTGACCGAGGGCTGCGATCCGGCCAATTTGCCGGAGACCCCCATGCTGGGCGGGGCCGCGGACGGGGGGGCTGTTGCGCCCACGGAACCGGCGATCAGTGGTGATCCGGCTGTGCCAGCCGATGGCGGACCGGAGCTCGCCATGGGTGAGCAAGCCGACTTTGACCGGGCCAAGGAGGTGCTCGCTCAGGGTGACTTTCGCGGCGCCGCTGACCTCTTTGCGACCTTTGCCCAATCCTATCCTGGCGGGCCCTTAAGCCAAGAGGCCGCTTTCCTGCGGGGCGAGGCGCTGGTGCAAGTGGCCGATACGGCGGGCGCGGCGCGGGCTTATCTCGATGCGTTTTCGGGCAAGCCGGATGGGCCGTTTGCGGCTGAGTCGCTGTTGAAGCTGGGGCAGGCACTGGGCGATTTGGGGCAGGTTCCCGATGCCTGCGTGACCTTGGCCGAAGTGCCGGTGCGCTTTCCCGGCACCATTCATGCCACCAACGCCGATCTGTCGCGGCAGGGGCTGGGGTGTCAGTAGATCACAGCCAATGGCTGGCTGCGCAGGGGGATGATGCACCTTTGTTGAGGAAGGCCTTGGCTGCAGGTGGCGCGGCGGGGGCGTGTTCGGCAACTCTTGCTGTGGCAGTGTCTGGCGGCAGTGACAGCATGGCGATGCTGCATCTGATGGCGCGCGCCGCGCGTCAGGCGGGCTGGGCGTTGAAGGCCGTGACGGTGGATCACCGCCTGCGGCGCGAGGCGGCGGAAGAAGCGGCCTTTGTTGGGCAAACCTGTGCGGGGCTTATGGTGCCGCATGAGGTTTTGGTCTGGGAGCATGGCGATGTGCCCGGCAATCTGATGCAAGCGGCGCGCGAGGCGCGTTATGGGCTGATGGCGGCTTGGGCCAAGCGCCAAGGCCTGGGTGTCGTGACGCTGGCCCATACCGCCGACGATCAGGCTGAAACCTTTCTGATGGGTCTGTCGCGCGCGGCTGGGCTGGATGGGCTGAGCGGCATGCGGCCCGAGTTCGCGATTGACGGGGTTGCGTTTCGCAGGCCGTTTCTGTCGCAGACCCGCGCCGAATTGCGGGCCTATCTGACCCGGCACAATCTGCCGTGGATTGACGATCCATCAAATGACAATGACCGCTTTACCCGCATCAAGGCGCGGCGTGCGCTGCAGGCGCTGAGCCCGTTGGGGATCAGCGTGGGCGAGCTTTCGGCTGTCATCAGCAACCTTTCGGCGGTGCAGGGCTTGGTGCAGCATGCGGTGGCGGTCGCCGCCCAAGAGGCGGTGGCCGAACTGGCCGGGGCGTTGCGGGTTGAGGGGCGCGCCTTTGGGGCGCTGCATCCCGAAACAAGGCGGCGGTTGCTGATTGCGGCGATCCGTTGGGTCAGCGGCGCGCACCATCCGCCGCGGGAGGCCAAGCTTGTGGCGCTGGAGCGCGCGCTCAGCCTTGGCAAGGATGCCACCTTGGGTGGGGTGCGGTTTCGCTGGCGGGATCAGAGCTGTTGGGTCAGCCGAGAAGCGCGCGCCTGTGGGGGGCCGTTGCCCGCAGGGCAGGTCTGGGACGGGCGTTGGCACCTGACGGGCAAGGTGGGCGAGGTGCGGGCGCTTGGCCCCGAAGGGTTGCGCCAATGTCCTGATTGGCGGGCCACCGGCCTGCCCCGGCAGGTGCTGGAGGTGACGCCGGGCCTGTGGCAAGGCGCGCTATTGCAGGCCGCGCCATGCGCGATCTTTGGCCGAGAGGCTGCGACATGCGCGCCCTCCTTTAAGGAATTTATCTTATCTCATTGAACCCGGCAGACTTATCTCTATTTTAAGCAAGTCCGCCGAAGTTGCCTCATGAGGGGCTTTGGCCCCAAAACCGGAGTATCTTCGTGGGTAACGCACGAAACATCGCCTTCTGGGTTGTTCTGTTTCTTCTGATCTTGGCGCTTTTCAACGCCTTTGGTGGGAACCAGTCGACCACGGCTTCGCGCACGGTCTCTTATTCAGAATTCATCCAGCGGGTGGATGCGGGTGAGGTGGCCAGCGCCACCATTGACGGCGAGCGTGTGGTTGCGACCGACACCACCGGCAACCGCTTTGCCACCGTGGCCCCGAATGACCCCAAGCTGACCGAACGGCTGATCGACAAGGGTGTCGAGGTGCGGGCTGAACCGCAGCAGTCGTCGGGCTTTATGAGCCTGTTGTCGCTGTGGCTGCCCTTTATCGTGCTGATCGGCATCTGGATTTTCTTTATGAACCGGATGCAGGGCGGCGGCAAAGGCGGAGCGATGGGCTTTGGCAAATCCAAGGCCAAGCTCTTGACCGAAAAGAATGGCCGCGTGACCTTTGACGATGTGGCCGGGATTGATGAGGCCAAGGAAGAGCTGGAAGAGATTGTCGAATTCCTGCGCAATCCGCAGAAATTCTCGCGTCTTGGCGGCAAGATTCCGAAGGGCGCTTTGCTGGTTGGCCCGCCCGGTACGGGTAAAACCTTGCTGGCCCGCGCCATTGCGGGTGAGGCGGGGGTGCCGTTCTTTACCATCTCGGGCTCTGACTTTGTCGAAATGTTCGTCGGCGTCGGCGCAAGCCGCGTGCGCGACATGTTCGAGCAGGCCAAGAAAAACGCGCCCTGCATCGTGTTCATCGACGAGATTGACGCTGTGGGCCGGGCGCGTGGCGTCGGCATGGGCGGCGGCAATGATGAGCGCGAGCAGACGCTGAACCAGCTTTTGGTTGAGATGGACGGGTTTGAGGCGAATGACGGTGTGATCATCGTCGCCGCCACCAACCGCAAAGACGTGCTGGACCCTGCGCTGCTGCGTCCCGGCCGTTTTGACCGCCAGATCCATGTGCCGAACCCGGACATCAAGGGCCGTGAGAAGATTCTGTCGGTCCATGCCCGCAAAGTGCCTTCGGGGCCGGACGTTGACCTGCGGGTGATTGCGCGCGGCACGCCGGGGTTCTCGGGTGCGGATCTTGCCAACCTTGTGAACGAGGCTGCGCTGATCGCCGCCCGCCTTGGCCGCCGCTTTGTCGCCATGGCCGATTTCGAATCGGCCAAGGACAAGGTGATGATGGGGGCCGAGCGTCGGTCGATGGTGCTGACGCAGGAGCAGAAAGAACACACCGCCTATCATGAGGCGGGCCACGCGATTGTGGGCATGGCGCTGCCGAAATGTGACCCGGTCTATAAGGCCACGATCATTCCGCGCGGTGGGGCTTTGGGCATGGTGGTGTCTTTGCCCGAGATTGACCGGCTGAACTGGCACAAGGATGAGTGCAAGCAGAAGATCGCCATGACCATGGCCGGCAAGGCCGCCGAGATCATCAAATGGGGTGAAGAAGGCGTGTCGAACGGACCCTCAGGCGATATTCAGCAAGCCAGCGCTTTGGCGCGTGCGATGGTGCTGCGCTGGGGTATGTCGGATGCGGTCGGCAATATCGACTATGCCGAGGCGCATGAGGGCTATCAGGGCAAAACTGCGGGGCTTTCGGTGTCGGCTGAAACCAAGATGCTGATTGAATCCGAGGTGAAGCGCCTGATCGACGAAGGCTATGACACTGCGCGTGGCATTTTGCTTGAGCAGTCTGACCAGTTCGAACGTCTGGCCAAGGGTCTGTTGGAATATGAGACCCTGACCGGCGATGAGATCAAGCGCGTGATCGCGGGCGACAAGCCCAGCTCTGATGACGATGCGGCCCCGCCTGCCGCCGGTGGCGGCGAGGGTGTGGTGTCGATCCCGAAGACCCGTCCGCGCAAGCCGAAAGCTGCGCCCGATCCGTCGCCCGAGCCTTTGGCGTGATTGGGTAGAACCACCATCGCCCCGAGGCCACGCCATGGCCTCGGGGTTTTTCTTTGTGTGGGCGCGGCTCTGCGCCCCTGATCTGACAGGAGCCGTCATGAGCGCGCTGAAACCCACCCAGTTCATTGGTCGCATTGTTTGGCTGGGCCGCGTTCCCGACCGCGCGGCGGCGCTGGAAAGCCAAAGCCAGCCCGGCCTGATGACCACCTTCGCCGGACCCGAGGGGGAGGCCCATGGCGGGCTGACGCGTCCGGCCTGCAGCCGGGTTAAGGCGCTTTACAAAAGCAACACCGAAATTCGCAACACCCGGCAGTTGACGCTGTTGTCGGCCGAAGATCTGGCGGCCACGGCGGCGGCGATGGGTTTGGCTGAACTTGATCCCGCGCTGGTGGGGGCGACCATGGTGATCGAAGGCATTCCCGATTTCAGCCATCTGCCGCCCTCGTCGCGGCTGCAAGGGGCCAGTGGCGCGACCTTGGTGATCGATATGAACAACCGCCCCTGCACCCTGCCCGCCCGGCCGATTGAGGGCCAGCATCCCGGCTTTGGCAAACGCTATAAGACGGCGGCGAAAGGCCGACGCGGTGTCACGGCTTGGGTGGAGCGGGAGGGCCGCTTTGCCTTGGGCGATACCGTTCGCCTGCATATTCCCGACCAGCCGGTCTGGGCACATCTGGACGCCGCCCGCGCGGGGTAAGCGCCGTCGCGCGGCATTTGGGCGCAGGGCTGGGCGGTCCAGCGCTTCGCCTGACCCGCCTTGGAGCCGCCTGAGGTTTTTCCCCTGCGCGTGGCGTCAGGTTTCCCATCGGAAACACCCTCTGGCGAAAACCGTGCGGGACATGTCGGAAAACGCCCGTCCAAAGCCCGACTTGCCCGTTATCACGTCGGAAACGGGATAGTTTGCCCCCTGGGAGATTAAAATGGCCTTCAAAACCGACATCGAGATCGCGCGCGAAGCGAAGAAGAAGAACATCATGGAGATCGGGGCCAAGCTGGGCATCCCGGCCGAAAGCCTGCTGCCCTATGGGCATGACAAGGCCAAGGTGAGCCAAGAGTTCATCAAGAGCCTTGCGGGCAAGAAGGATGGCAAGCTGATCCTTGTCACCGCGATCAACCCGACCCCGGCGGGCGAAGGCAAGACCACCACCACCGTGGGTCTGGGCGACGGTCTGAACCGCATCGGCAAAAAGGCCGTGGTTTGTATCCGCGAAGCCTCGCTTGGCCCGAACTTCGGGATGAAGGGCGGCGCTGCAGGCGGCGGTATGGCGCAGGTTGTGCCGATGGAGGAGATGAACCTTCACTTCACCGGCGACTTCCACGCGATCACCTCGGCCCACAACTTGCTGTCGGCGATGATCGACAACCACATCTATTGGGGCAATGAGCTGGCCATCGACGAGCGTCGTATCGTCTGGCGCCGCGTGATGGACATGAACGACCGCGCGCTGCGCGATATCGTTGTGAACTTGGGCGGTGTCGCCAACGGCTTCCCGCGTCAGACCGGGTTCGACATCACCGTGGCCTCGGAAGTCATGGCGATCCTGTGCCTGTCGAATGACCTTGAAGAC
>Ga0315908_10002008_pt1 | contig 15083 bp, 11 predicted proteins | sample LakEriMetagenome_12_FD_203520 | JGI IMG/M metagenome (GOLD analysis project Ga0315908, IMG submission 203520) | Freshwater fungal communities from buoy surface, Lake Erie, Ohio, United States - Buoy 4 MA124 | ecosystem: Environmental > Aquatic > Freshwater > Lake > Lake biofilm | place: USA... | reverse complement strand
GAGCCAGGCCCGGAAGGCCGGGTTGAAACCAGCGGGCAAAGGCCCGCCAAGCGAACTGCGGCACGACGCCGCAGGTTCGCGTGAACCATGCTCCCCGGCTTCCGCCGGGGGCTTTTTGTGTGAGCGCCAGGCCCGGAGGGCACGGGTTGACTCAGCCCCCGCTCCCGTGTGAGCCTGTGATCCGAGGTCATGTGATGGAAACGTTCCTGCGCGTCGCAACCATCGTCGTCGGGCTGGCACAGGCCGGCGCCGTGGAGCCGGCGGCCGACGGCACGCAATCGGTCGTCGTGCCCGCCGATCGACCGCCGCCAGCCACGGAGCCGTCCGTGCTCGTGCCGCAGCCACCGACGGCGAACCCACCGTCGCAACCGCCGCCGGCCGCTCCTCCCGCGGTACCGCAGGCTGGACTGGCCACCGACATGCTCGCCCAGGCGCTCGAGCCGCTCGCCGGCCGGCCCGGTGCCACCAATGGCACCGCGGCACTCTACGCCCGGCCCCTCCCGCTGCTCGAGGCGCTCGATCGCTCCGGCGACCGAGGCCGGCGGCTGTGGATCACGCAGGCCTACTGGAAGGTGGCCACGGCTTTCGCCGCCGTTCGCTGGGCGACCGAGGCGATCGAGCGGCTGGAGCTCGTCGCCCCCGGTGGCGACCCGCACGACCGTGCCACCCTCGACGTCGCCACGGCCGCCGCCCGCGCCGATCTCGCCGATGCCCGGGCCCAGCTCGGCGCCGCGCAGCAGGAGCTCGTCGATCTCTCCAAGCTGCCCGTCACCGATCCACTGCCCTGGCCCGTCGATCGGCCGCTCGCGATCCCCTATCAGACGCACTTCGAGGCGATCTTCGCGACGCGGCCGGCCACCGGTCGCGTGCGTGCCATCGCCCGCACATTGCCGGCCCGGCACGAGGCGCTCGAGGCCCGTGCCGCGGCCGTGCGGGCCGCCGAGAAGGCGGCGACGATGGCCGAGGCTGATCATGCCCAAGGCAAGCGGCCGATCGAGGCGGTGATCGCAGCCCATGCCGCGCTCGTGGGCCAGCAGCGAGAGTTTCTCCAGGCCACAAAGGCCTACAACCTCGACATCGCCGAGTATGCGATGGCCGCCGCCGATCTCTCCATTCCCGACGACCGCTTCGCGGCGATGCTCATCGGCGCCCCGATCCAGTGGCGACAGCCGCCCGCCACCGCGCCCGCAAACCCCGCCGCCCCGGCCACGCCATGACGCCCGAGACCGCCTCCGCGCCGATGCCGGCCGTCGCCCCGCTGGCCATCGGCTCGGTCGTCGTCGATCCGCCGATCCTCCAGGCGCCGATGGCGGGTTACACGAACTATGCCTATCGCCAGGTGGTCCGCGAGTTCGGCGGCGCGGGTCTGCTTGCCACGGAGATGATCGCGGCCCGCAGCGCGATCTGGCTGGAGACCAACCGTGGCGAGCATCCCGACCGGCTGTGGGGCGTGCGTGACGAGCCGCGGCCGCTCGCCGTGCAGATGTGGGACAACGACCCCGACAACCTGGCGGCCGTCGGCCGCCGCCTGGCACAGGACTTCCGCGTCAGCGTGGTGGATCTGAACTTCGGCTGCCCGGTGCGCCAGGTCACGGAAAAGGCGCACAGCGGCTCGTGGCTCCTGCGCGATCCCGACCGCGTGGGCACGATCGTGCGCCGCGTCGTCGAAGCCTGCGACGGCGTGCCGGTGACGGCGAAGATCCGCCTCGGCTGCTCCGACTCCTGCCGCACCGCCCTCGAGGTGGCGCAGCGGATCGAGGAGGCAGGGGCGTCGTGTCTTACGGTGCACGGCCGCGTGGCTGCCCAGTTCTTCACGGGCGCGGCCGACTGGGAGGCGATCGCGGCCGTGAAGCGGAGCGTCTCGCGGATGCCGGTGGTGGGCAACGGCGACATCGACTCCCCCGAAACGGCGGTCCGCCGCCTGCGCGAGACGGGCGTGGACGGCGTGATGATCGCCCGCGAGGCGCTTGCCCGGCCTTGGATCTTTGCCCAGGCGGCCGCGCTGCTCCGCGGCGCGGAGCCGCCCCCGGACCCCACGCTCGCCGAACAGCGGGAGATCGTGCTTCATCATTACGACCTCGTCTGCCGCCGCTTCGGCGCCGAGCAGGGCACGCTCCTGATGCGGAAGTTCGCCTGTTCCTACGCCCAGGGGCTGCCCGGAGCGCGTGATTTCCGGGGAAAAGTCTCGCGTGTCACCAGTCGCGAGGAGTTTTTGCAGGTCATGGACACATGCTTTCCGCGAGCAGCCACCCATTTTTCCGCATAGAGGGTTGTCAAAAGTCGGGCAGGCGCTACATTTGGTGCGGAAAGGCAGAATGATGAGTGCTCCCGGCAACCACGACCAGCGAACCACAGACGCAGCGGTGATCGAACTGCTGCGCGTCGATTCCGCCCTGGAAATCGGCGACTTGGCCGAGGCGTTGGGCGTCACGGCCACGGCCATCCGTCAGCGTCTCGACCGCCTGATGCGTTCCGGCCTCGTGGAGCGGAAGACGGTGGCCCGCCCCCGGGGCCGCCCGGCCCATGCCTACAGCCTCACCGCCGAAGGTCGCCGCTGTGGTGGCGACAACTTCCGCGACCTGGCGATGGTGCTGTGGCGGGAAGTGCGGAGCGTGCGGGAACCCGCTGTTCGGCAGGGCTTGCTGTCCCGCATCGGCTCCGCGATGGCGGACATTTACCGGCCGGAAGTTTCGGGTGAAAACGCCGCCGAGCGGCTGCGGTCGCTGGCGGATGTGATGCGGCGGCGGAACGTGTCCTGCGACGTTCAGGACGCCCCGGGAGACCTTGCCGTGCTCACGAGCTACTCCTGTCCCTATCCTGACCTCGCCGAACAGGATCGCTCGATCTGTGCCGCGGAGCGGCTCATGCTCCAGGATCTGGTCGGCAGCTCCGTGGCGTTGTCGGAATGCCGCCTCGACGGCAGCTCCTGCTGCCGGTTCACGGCGGGCTCCGGGGCAGCGTGCGGCGACGGTGCGGCGGCGGGCGAACCCACCGCAGGGACTTGAAAACAAACGGGTTACACCATCGAATGCCGGGCGGTTTCCCCCCGGATCGCCTCGGAGTTCACGACCATGACACAGCCATCCCTGGCAGGAAAGCCCTGGATCGAAGGCCGGTTCGAGGAGAACCTCGTCCTCACCACGGTCGAGCAGGCGATCAACTGGGCCCGCCAGTCGAGCATCTGGCCGATGACGTTCGGCCTGGCCTGCTGCGCCATCGAGATGATGGCCGCCGGCGCCAGTCGCTACGACATGGACCGCTTCGGCGCCGGCGCCTTCCGGGCCACGCCGCGGCAGGCCGACCTGATGATCGTGGCCGGCACGGTGACCTACAAAATGGCCAGCCGCGTCCGCCGGCTCTACAACCTGATGCCCGATCCGAAGTATGTGATCGCGATGGGCGCCTGCACGACCGGCGGCGGTCCGTACTTCAAGTGGGGCTACCACGTCGTCAAGGGCGTCGATCTCGTCGTCCCGGTGGACGTCTACGTGCCCGGCTGCCCGCCGCGGCCGGAGAGCCTGCTCGAAGGCCTGATGCGGATCCAGGACAAGATCCTCGGCCAGCGGATCGCCAAGCAGAAGGGCGCCGCCGGCAAGGTGGCCGACGAACTGCCGGTCCCGCACCACTCCGGCTACGTCGCCCCAGCCGTCGCCTCCGACACGCTCGTTTACGACCACCAGAAGGTCCAGGCCTGACCCGTTCCTCCAACCCCCGATCCGCCATGCCTGCCCGCGACACGCTCGTCATCAAGAATCTCCACGTCTCGGTCGAAGGCCAGGAAATCCTCAAGGGGGTGAACCTCGAGATCGGCCGCGGCGAGGTGCATGCCCTGATGGGGCCCAACGGCTCGGGCAAGAGCACGCTCGGGTACGCGATCATGGGGCATCCGGGTTACGAGGTGACCGCCGGCTCGATCGAACTCGTCGCGGCCGACGGCTCCCGGCACGACCTGCTCGCGATGGAACCCGACCAGCGGGCTCGGGCCGGCGTGTTCCTCGCCTTCCAGCGGCCGATGTCGATTCCCGGCGTGCGGCTGGCCGATTTCCTCCGCCACGCCGTCACCAACGTGCGGAACCCCAACCGCAAGGAAGGCCAGGACCTGCTCCCGATGAAGGAGTTCCGTGGCGAGCTCAAGGCCAAGATGGGTGAATTGTCGATGGATACCGACTTCGCCCGCCGCTACGTCAACGACGGCTTCTCCGGCGGCGAGATGAAGCGGGCCGAGATCCTCCAGCTCGCCATGCTGCGGCCGAAGTTCGCCGTCCTCGACGAGACCGACAGCGGCCTCGACGCCGACGCGGTGCGGCTGGCGAGCCAGAGCATCGCCCGCATCGGCGGCGCCGACATGGGGATTCTGATCATCACGCACCACGAACAACTGCTCGAGCACAACACGCCCCTCAAGACGCACGTCATGCTCGGCGGCCGGATCGTGGAGTCGGGCGGGCCGGAGCTGGCCGTCGAACTGCACAAGCGGGGCTACGAGCGAATTCGCGCCGCCTATCCGGAGGCGGCCGCGGCCGAGCGGGAGATGGATGACCGCAAGACGGCGGCCCGCGAGCCGGTCACCGCCTGATCCAGCACACAGGAGATCGCACCATGTCCACCGGCCTCGACGATTCCGCGACACTCGCCCTCGGCGAAATCAACAAGTACGACTTCCGCACCGACTCCCCGGCGGTCTTCAAGGCCCGCAAGGGCCTCGACGCGACGATCGTCTCCCAGATCTCCGAGATGAAGCGCGAGCCGGCGTGGATGCGGGACTTCCGCCTCAAGTCGCTGGAGATCTTCGACTCCAAGCCGATGCCGCACTGGGGCGGCCACGTGGGTGTCGACTTCCAGGACATCTTCTACTACCTCAAGCCGGCCGAGCAGCAGGGCAAGACCTGGGAAGAGGTGCCTGACGCGATCAAGCAGACCTTCGACCGCCTGGGCATCCCGGAGGCGGAGCGGAAGTTCCTCGCCGGCGTGAAGGCCCAGTTCGAGAGCGAAGTCGTCTACGGCTCGCTGCAGGAGGATCTCGCCAAGAAGGGCGTGATCTTCACCGACACCGACACCGCCGTCCGCGAGCACCCCGACCTGCTCCGCGAGTACTTCGGCACCATCATCCCACCCACCGACAACAAGTTCGCCGCCCTCAACTCGGCCGTCTGGTCGGGCGGCTCGTTCATCTACGTACCCAAGGGAGTGAAGATCGAGTTCCCGCTCCAGGCCTACTTCCGCATCAATGCCGAAAGCATGGGCCAGTTCGAGCGGACGCTGATCATCGTCGACGAGGGGGCCCAGGTGCACTACGTCGAGGGCTGCACGGCCCCGATGTACTCCACCGAGAGCCTCCACTCGGCGGTCGTGGAGATCGTGGTCAAGCGGGGTGGCCGCTGCCGCTACACCACGATCCAGAACTGGGCGAACAACATCTACAACCTCGTCACCAAGCGGGCCATGGCCTACGGCGACGCGATGATGGAATGGATCGACGGCAACCTCGGCAGCCACCTGACGATGAAGTACCCGGCCGTCTACATGATGGAGCCGGGGGCCCGCGGCGAGATCCTCTCGATCGCCTTCGCCTCCGCCGGCCAGCACCAGGATGCGGGCGCCAAGCTCGTGCATGCCGCCCCGCACACCAGCGGCCGGATCGTCTCCAAGAGCATCTCCAAGAACGGCGGCCGGGCCAGCTACCGCGGCCTGGTGAAGGTCGAGCCGGGCGCCCGGAAGAGCAAGTCGAGCGTCGTCTGCGACGCCCTGATCCTCGACGACAAGAGCCGCAGCGACACGTATCCCTACATCGAGATCGAGGAGCAGGACGTCTCCATCGGCCACGAGGCGAGCGTCTCGAAGATCGGCGAGGAGCAGCTCTTCTACCTCATGAGCCGCGGCCTCTCCGAGGCCGAGGCCAGCACGATGATCGTGGGCGGGTTCATCGAGCCGCTCGTCAAGGAGCTGCCGATGGAATACGCCGTCGAGATGAACCGCCTCATCGAACTGCAGATGGAAGGTTCCGTGGGCTGACGTCCCTCTCCTTTCGCCACCCCGCCTTCCCCCGATGACCACAGCCACCGCTCCAGCCCCCGGCCTCACCTTCGACCGCACCGGTTTCGACGCCCTGCTCGCGGCCCATCCCGCCCCGGATTGGGTGACGGGCCGCCGCCGCGCAGCGCTCGAAGCCCTCGCGGCGCTCGGGCTGCCCGATCGCCGCAGCGAAAACTGGATGCGGACCGACCTGCGGATGTTCAAGCCGCAGGCCTGGGCGTTGCGAGCCGCACCGGCCGCGGCCGCAGCCATGCCCGAGGGCCTACTGGCGGCGGCGATCGCCGCGGGCGAGACGGCGGCGGATTTTTCCTTTGACGATGCCCCGCGGCCGGCGGCTGCGACACCGCTCGCGGGCCGATTCGCGTCGCTTGACGGGCACGTGCTCCGCGACGAAGTCGCCCCCGCTCTCGCCGCCCGCGGCGTCGTCTTCGGCGCCGCCGACCGCGTGCTCGCCGACCACGCCGCGGCCCTGGCGCCGCACTGGTTTTCCGTGATCGACGCGCAGAGCGACTGGTTCGCCGCCCTCCACGCCGCCTTCCACCGGGCCAGCGCCGTGCTCTACGTGCCGGCCGGCGTCCGGGTGACCGAGCCGCTTCACGTGCTGTCGGCGATCAGCGCCGGGGGTGTCGACACCTCACACGTGCTCGTCGTGCTCGGCGACGGCGCCGAGGCCACGCTGCTCACGGAAACCGCCGGCGGCGGACCGGCCGGCTCTGCCGGCGGCTTCCACTGCGGCGGCACCGAGATCGTCGTCGGCCGCGGCGCGTTCCTCCGCATGGTGAACCTGCAAAACTGGAACACCGGCGTCTGGCATTTTGCACGGCAGAAGGCCGTGGTGCACGAGAACGGCCGCCTCCAATGGACGCTCGGCGCCCTCGGCAGCCGGGTCTCGCAGGTGGCCCAGGATGTGGCCCTCGCCGGCCGCGGTGCCGACGCCCAGGTGAACGGCGTGATGTTCACCGAGGGCCGCCAGCACCTCGTCTACAACACGCTTCAGCACCACGAGGCCCCGGGCTGCAAGAGCGACCTGCTCTACAAGGGGGCGTTGCAAGACCGCAGCCGGCTCGTGTGGCGCGGCATGATCAAGGTCGACAAGGCCGCCCAGAAGACCGACGGTTACCAGCGGAACGACAACCTCATGCTCTCCACCGAGGCCCGGGCGGACTCGATCCCGGGCCTGGAGATCGAGGCCGACGACGTCCGCTGCACGCACGGCGCGACCAGCGGCCGGGTGGACGCCGAGCAGGTGTTCTACGCCCAGGCCCGCGGTCTGACGGCCGACGAGGCGGCGCGGCTGGTGGTGGCAGGCTTCTTCCAGCAGGTCTTCGACCGGATCACGATCCCGCCGGTGCGGGAGGCGCTCGCCCGGGCGGTCACGAGCCGCATCCGGCGGATTGCCTAGCTGTCCGTGGAAAAAGCCCGCCATGACCTTTTCCACTCCGTCGACCGCGGAAAACGCCGCGGGTTTCCCCGGTCGACGGCAGCCGCATCCTACGGCGGCACAATCTCTTGCCCCGGATGGGGCGGCGACAACTGACCAAAAACTCGTGAGGCAATTGCGATGCACGAATTTCAGCGGGTGATCGACGTCGGCGAGGTGCCCGATCCGGGCAAGACGCTCGTCGAGGTCGAGGGGGAGATGGTGGCGGTGTTTCACGTCGACGGCCAGTTCTACGCGCTCGACGACGTCTGCACGCACGATGGCGGTCCGCTGGCCGACGGCGAGCTCCGTGACCACAAGATCGCCTGCCCGCGACATGGCGCGAAGTTCGACATCCGCACCGGCGCCGCCCTCACCATGCCGGCCGTGAGGCCCACGCGATCCCACGAGGTGAAGGTCGAGGCCGGCGGCGTCTGGGTGCGGCTCCGGGATGCCGCGGCCGCGACCGGCCCGGCGGCCCATGCAGCGCCGGCTGCGACGTCGGGCACCGGTGTGGTGGCGGCCGGCCCGGCTCCCACCGCCGCGGCCGGTGCGACCGCGCCGGCAGCCTCCGGCGCGGTCGAGGGGAGCCTCGCGTCGCTGCCACTCTCCGAGGAAGTGGTCCGCGAGATGCTCAAGGATGTCAAGGACCCCGAACTGTTCGTGAACGTCGTCGACCTCGGTCTGATCTACGGGGTGACGCTCGCCGACGCCGCCGAGGCCGCGGGCAAGAAGCATGTGGCGATCGACATGACGATGACGAGCCCGGCCTGCCCGGCGGGGCCGCAGCTGATCGGCGACGCGAAGCGGGTCGTCGGCGCGCGGCCGGATGTGTCAGCCGTGGAGGTGCGGATCGTGATGGATCCGCCCTGGACGCCCGACCGGATGACGGAAGCGGCGCGGGATCAGTTGGGGATTTTCTGACTGGAGCGCCTGCCGGGGGAGGCGCGTGCCGTCGTGCGGCATGGATAGCGGGGTGGTTTTCGTGCCCGGTGTCCCCGGGCTCCCGCCCGGGGCTTCTTGTGTCACGCCCGCCACGACCCCCAAAAAGCCCCCGGCGGAAGCCGGGAGACTCCGGGTCGCACACCTTCCCGCATGCCATGCAGTACCGGGCTGGCACCGGGAATCACGCAGCCGACATCAGGGTGACGTGAGTCGGGCGTAGAGCTGAGCATGGGCGTCGGCCATGCAATCGGCGGCATGTCGCTGGCGGGCGAGCGCGTGGCCGCGGCCGCCGAGGGCGGCGGCGCGGACGGGGTCGGTGAGGAGTTCGCCGATCGCGCGGGCCAGGTCGGCGGGATCGCCGGGGCGGTGAAGCAGGCCGGCGGCTCGGGCGCCGTCTCCGTCACCCAGCAACTCGGGGAACGTGCCGTGATCCGGGGCGACGACCGGCACGCCCGCCGCCATGGCCTCGATCACGGGCAAGCCCTTCGCCTCGGGATGCACCGTCGGCATCGCGAACACGTCCACGGAACCGAGCAGCGCGAGCTTCCCGGCGCGGTCCACCTGCCCGAGCCAGCGGTAGCGGTCTCCCACTCCCAGGCTCGTCGCCAGCCCCTCGCACTCCGCGATGTAGCCCCGCTCGGTGGCCACGGTCGCGCCCGCGGCCACGACCTCCACGTCGTGGTGGTCGGCGAGCATCGGCAGCGCCCGCACGAGCACGTCGAGCCCCTTTTCCACACAGGCTCGGGCGAGATAGCCCACCACGAGCCGGCCGCCCCGCGCGTCTCGGCGGGCGACGAGATCGGGCGGCAGCGCAGGAAAGGAAGCCAGATCGCAGCCGTGCGGGATCACCTCGAGCCGCTCCGCCTTCAGGCCGATCCGCTCGGCCATGAATTCGGCATAAAAATGGTTCAAGGCCACGAACCGATCGACGTCGGCCGCCCGCTCGTGAAGCAGCCGCCAGATCTGCCCGCGATGCGGCTCCGGGATCTGGTCGATGAAGATGTCCTCTCCGGAGAGCGTGCAGACGACCCGGGCGCCGGTCGCCCGGCGGATCGCCCCGGCCAGGCCGATGAGCAGCGCGTTGGAGACATGGACGACGTCAGGCCGCACCTCGGCCGCCAGCCAGGCGGCGAGCTTCGCCACCTCCTTCCGCTGTCGGCCGGCCGCCCCCTGGAGCGTCGAAACCGTGAGCGGGCCGAGGTCCGCGGCCCGGGCGCCGCCGGTGCGGCTCGACAGCCATTCCAACAGCGGCCGTGAATCGAGGGCGGCATCGAGGAACCGCGGCGTGTGCCGAAACAGCGGCACATGCTCCTGCAGCCACACGTTCACGCCCCCCATCACCACCCGCCGCTCGGCGACATTCTCCTCGTCGGTTGTCGTGGGCACGTAGGCCGGCACGAGGATCGCATCGCACCCCCGCCCGCGAAGGGCCCGCACGAGGGTATTGTCGTGGAGGCACGACCCGCAGAGCCGCCCCCCTGCCCCGGCGGTGATGTGGACGATCTTCATGCCAGCAACTCCGGAGGCGTGATCACTTCGTGCCCTCCAGGTGGAGGAGCACGAGCGCCAGATCGGCGGGCGTGATCCCGCGGACGCGGCCGGCCTGGCCGAGCGTCTGCGGGCGGATGCGGGCCAGTTGCTCGCGGGCCTCGGCCCGGAGATGCCGCACGCCGGCGTAGTCGAAGCCGGCGGGAATCGGCCGCTCGGCGTGCCTCCGCTGCCGCTCGATCCGCTCCCGGTCGAGGGCCACGTAGCCGGCGTAACGGATGTCGTGCTCGATCTGGGTCGCGACATCCGGCGAAACCGTCGCCAGCGCCGGCAGCCGCGCGACACAGTCGGCCCAGCCGACCTCGGGCCGCTTGAGCAGGTCGGCGAGCGTCACGCCCTCGACGCGGTGGGCCGCCAGCGTGGCGAGCGTCGCCTCGATCTCCGCGGTCTTGGCCGCGAGCCGTTCCACGCGGTGCGGATCGGCGAGCCCGATGGTGGCGGCCAGCGGCGTGAGGCGGCGGTCGGCGTTGTCGTGCCGCAGCGCGAGCCGGTGCTCGGCGCGGCTGGTGAACATCCGATAGGGCTCGTCCACGCCCCGGGTCACGAGGTCGTCAACGAGCACGCCGATGTAGGAGTCTTCCCGGGCGAGCACGAGCGGATCCCGACCGGCGGCCACCCGTGCCGCGTTCGCGCCGGCCAGCAGCCCCTGGGCGGCGGCCTCCTCGTAGCCCGTCGTGCCGTTGATCTGCCCGGCGCAGAACAGCCGGGCGATCCGCTTGCTCTCGAGCGTCGCGAACAGCTGGTCGGGCGGGCAGTAGTCGTATTCGACCGCGTAGCCATAGCGCATGATCACGGCCCGCTCCAGGCCGGGCACCATCCGCACCATCGCGTCCTGCACGTCCCGCGGCAGGCTCGTGGAGATGCCGTTGACGTAGATCTCACGGGTGCGGCGGCCTTCCGGCTCGAGGAACAGCTGGTGGCTCTCCTTGTCGGCGAACCGCACGACCTTGTCCTCGATGCTCGGGCAATACCGCGGGCCACGCGACTCGATCTGCCCGGTGAACATCGGCGCCCGATGGAGATTGGCCCGGATCAGATCGTGAATCGCGGGGCTGGTCTTCGTGATCCAGCAGACCATCTGCTCCTGCTCGATCGCGGCGGTGAGAAATGAGAACGGCTGGGGCACGGCGTCGCCCACCTGCACGTCGAGCCGCGCGAAGTCGATCGACGTGGCCGAGAGCCGGCAGGGCGTGCCGGTCTTGAAGCGGTCGAGCGCGATGCCGGCCCGCTGGAGCGCCCGGCTCACGCCCGAGGTGGTGCCTTCCCCCGCCCGACCGCCGTCGGTCTTGGCCTCGCCGGTGTGCATCACGGCCTGGAGAAACGTGCCGGTCGTGAGCACCACCGCCGCGGCGCGGTACTCGGCGTCGCCCCGCACCCGTACGCCCGCGATCCGCCAGGCGGGCTCGCCGGAATCGGCAGCGACCGGCTCGAGCAGCAGGTCGTCGACCGTCTCCTGCCGGAGATCGAGCTGCGCCGTCTCCTCGACGAGCCGCTTCACCTCCATCTGGTAGAGCTTCTTGTCGGCCTGGGCGCGGGGCCCGTGCATCGCCGGTCCCTTGGAGCGATTGAGCACGCGAAACTGAATGCCCGTGGCGTCGATCGCCCGCCCCATCACGCCGCCGAGCGCGTCGACCTCGCGGACGAGCTGCGCCTTGCCGACGCCGCCGATCGCCGGGTTGCAGCTCATCTGGCCGACCGTGTCGCAATTGGTCGTGAGCAGGGCCGTGCGGGCCCCGAGCCGGGCCGCGGCGCAGGCCGCCTCGACCCCGGCATGGCCGGCCCCGATCACGAGCACGTCGTAGTGGTAGGTGCAGCCCATCGTTGCGGCAGGCAAACCTGGCGGGTTGGGCGGCCTGGCGGCCGCCGGCAGACTCTGCCCGATTGAATCATCCACCCCGTCCGACGCAAAGCGCACGCCGAGAGCCGGCGTCATGCCGCCGCCGCTGCCGGCCGAAAAACCCTGTCAGAGCGCACCCCCACTTCGGGTGGCTTGCGTATCTTTCGGTGGGGGGTTCGGTCGCACTCGGTCACGAAGGAGTTGTTCCATGATAGCGGCATTGGGTGCCAGAGCGGCGGGAGTTCGCTCGGCCTGGCTGATGGCGGTGGCGGCGGTGGTGGTGGAAACGGCGTCATGCGCGACGGCGATTCGGGCCCAGGAGCCGGTCGTGCCGCCGCCGCTGCCGCAGTTCGCGCCCGACATCGACGTGCAAGAGGTGGCCTGGAGCGGCGGCCCGACCTTCCCGGCGCCGCTGTGGACCTCATACGCCCTGACCGACGCGCTCTTTTGGGGCCGCGACAACCAGGCGAGCAACCGGCCGCTCGTCGTTTCAGAGGGCACGGGCCAGCCGCTCGTGACGGCCCGTGATCTGCAGTTTCCGTTCAGCGAGGGCGTGCGGGCCTTCTATGGCCAGCGGGCCCCGGACCGCGGTGGCTGGGAGATCGGCTACTTCGGCGTCTACGGCCAGTCGGCCACGCAGGTCGTGGCTGCCACGCCGCCCGACTATCTGCAGTTGCCCGGTTCCCTCGGCCCGAACCTCACGGCGGATGGCGAGCTGGCCACGCTCAAATACAACTCCGTCATCAACAGCGCGGAGTTCAACCTCTTCAGCACGTCCTATGACTGGCGGCCACCGACCGCCAGCTGGCTGACGGTCGACTGGCTGGTCGGGTTCCGCTACGTCGGCGTCGAGGAGCAGGCGCTGATCGCCACGGAGTGCTGCGTCGACGACGGCTCGTTCACCACGGTGCCCTACGGCGTGCGGACGCGGAACAACCTCTTCGGCGCCCAGATCGGCAACCGCAGCCGTTGGACCTGGGAGAATTGGGCCTTCGAGGGCTGGGCCAAGGCCGGCCTGTTCGGCAACGCCCAAAAGCAGATCCAGGATCCGCTCATCGACTACACGGGCTTCGCGGAGCGGCCCGGGGTGTCGGACACCGGCGGCCAGGTGAGCTTCGTGGGTGACATCAACACGTCGGTGATCTACCGGCTCACGGAGGTGTGGGGCATCCGTGCGGGCTACAACCTGATCTGGATCGACGGCCTGGCCCTCGCCCCCAACCAGTTCGACTTCTCCACCGATACAGGGGCGGGGAGTCGGCTGGCGTCGGGCGGTGGCATCTTCATGCACGGTGCCAATCTGGGCCTCGAGGCCCGCTGGTAGGATTGCTTAACCCGGCACGCGCAACGTGATCGGCGCGATACGGAGCGGCGGGGCGAGGAGCGGCGAGCTGGTCAACTGGGAGACGATCCCGGTCGGCCGGGCATACTGCCGCACGCCCCGCGCTCCGCCGCCGCCGTTGAGGCCCTTGACGCCGTACAGGTTGTCCACGATGCCGTCGCCGGTGAGGTCGAGGGCCGCCGCGAACGCGCGGGCATTCGTCTTCACGAAGGACGAGAACGCCGTCAGCCTCGACAGTTGGCCACCGGTCGCGCCGCTGTAGACCTCGACGATCGAGTTGCCGCCGACGCCTGCCCCCACGATCACGTCGTCGATGGCGTCGCCGTCCCACCGTGCGATGGAGAGCGTCACACCACCCCGGAAGCCCGGCGCGATCACGAAGGCACCGCGGACGACCTTTGGCGTGACCGACACGTCCCAGATCCGCGTCCACGCCCGGATGCCGGCGTTGGTGCCAGTGACGATCTCCGCGACCCCGTCGGGAGCGGACGACGTCTTCACGCCGTTGAAGTAGGTGCCGAAGTCACCGGCTGCGACCATGGTGCCGTTGGCGTATGGGGCCGGGAAGGCACGGAACGACCGGAAGGCCGCGTTGGCCACGGGATCGCCGGCCCCCGGGGTGACGGCGAACACCCGCACCATCGGAATCCCCGTGGACATGCCGGCGATGATGTCGTTGTTGCCGTCGCCATCGACGTCGCCCACGGCCACCTCGACGCCGCCGCGGTAGGCGGTGCCGAAGGGAAACGTCCGGTACGCAGTGAGCTCCACGCCCTGCGGCGTGAACACGCGGATCTGGCCGATCCGATTGCGGCCCGGGGCCACGATGATCTCGGCGATGTCGTCGCCGTCCATGTCACCGCTGGTGACGCGGACGCCGCCGCGGAAGCCGGGCTCGTAGGCGAGGAACTGCGACAGGATCGTGCCCGTGATCGGGTCGACCAGCCGTACCCACGGGGCGATGCCGCAGCCGTCGTCGGTGCCGATGACGAGCGCGGCGACGTCAGCCGTGGGATTGATCGGACCGTCGTAGGCGCTCGTGAAGGTGTCCTCCGCCACCTCCTCGCCGATCGTCGCCGTGGCGGTATTCACGATGTCGCTCTTGAAATCGCTGGTCAGGGCGGTGATTGAAAACGTCGCCGTCCCATCCACGGCGAGGTTCATCAGCTTGTCGATGCCCGCCGTGCTGTCGGTGACGGAATCAGGGCTGCCGTCAGCGGTGCCGGAGCCGGTGCCCGTGTAGGTGACGGTCCAACTCCAGCTGACGACGCCGGCCGGCAATGCATCGACCACGCTGACGCCCGACGCGAAACTCGGGCCATTGTTGGTGACGACCACCGTGAAGTTCAGCGGACCGCCGCCTTTGTAGGTCTCGTCGCCGGTCTTTGTCACCGTCAGGTCTACGACGCCGGTAATCGGATCCGTCACCGTGTCCGAATCCGTGTCGAACGGACTCGTCACCGTCGCCGTGTTCACGAGCGTCCCCGACGCAGCAGACGCCAGCAGGCCCGTCACGGTGTAGACCACCGAGCCACCGGCAGGCAGATTGATCGTCTCGGCAATGTCGCCGGCACCGCTATCGGTGCTGCCGTCGCTGAACAATGCGGTCCACGTCACGCCGCTGAGCACGCTGGCGAACGGATCGCTCACCGCCGCACCGGTCACGTCACTCTTCCCGGAGTTCGTGATCGTGATCGTGTACGTCACGGTCTGGCCAGCCACCACCGAACCGACCGTCACCTTGTCGAGCTCCAGATCCACGTTCCGGCCGATCGGATCCGTCACCGTGTCCGAATCCGTGTCGAACGGACTCGTCACCGTCGCCGTGTTTACGAGCGTCCCCGACGCAGCAGACGCCAGCAGGCCCGTCACGGTGTAGACCACCGAGCCACCGGCAGGCAGATTGATCGTCTCGGCAATGTCGCCGGCACCGCTATCGGTGCTGCCGTCGCTGAACA
>Ga0315908_10002007_pt1 | contig 15090 bp, 12 predicted proteins | sample LakEriMetagenome_12_FD_203520 | JGI IMG/M metagenome (GOLD analysis project Ga0315908, IMG submission 203520) | Freshwater fungal communities from buoy surface, Lake Erie, Ohio, United States - Buoy 4 MA124 | ecosystem: Environmental > Aquatic > Freshwater > Lake > Lake biofilm | place: USA... | reverse complement strand
AATCTCATCGTCCATTGCCATCAATTGATTGTAATCATTGATGAGGACCTCGTATCCGCCAATGTAATTGCGCTCACTGCCGCGCTTTGTTCGGTAAACAATTTCGTAAGGCCTGCAAGCCTCTACGGACTGATCGTCGATAAAATTGATGGTGGCAAAAGCCGTGTCCGCCACCGTGCCCGAGCCATCTTTGATGACCACCGTTAAGGTAGTGTCTTTGTTACATTGAATAAAAAATGGACCTTGCCCGCGCAGTGTCGAATCTGACCATTGATAGACATAATCTCCATCACCCCCAAAGGCATTGGCTCCATAGGCAATAGCTCCACCAAAGCAAGCGGTGTCTACGACTAGTTGCGCCTGCAAGCCCCAACTGGAGTATTTTTGGACGTAAGCAATATCCAAAAACACGTATTGCTTATCGTAATCTTCGAGGCCTGTGTTATAAATTCCTTTCACCACAAAGTTCTGCTGGCGAGCATCGGCTTGGGAGTTGACAAAATACACGCTCAGTTTGCCCCCCAATTTGACTTGCATGCGCTTGGCGAGATAACTGGAGATGACCACTTCTTTCGCTGGCATAGAGTCGCGGTGTGTAGAAGTGGATAGCACCTGGCCTTCTACCATGTTGCTTTGAATAAAACTCCAATCGTAATCCTCTCCTACCCCTTTGATCACCACGCCCTGAAGTGCCTCTTTGGATTCAACTATACCCGGTTTGGAGGCAAATACCTGGACATGTTTTACTCCGGGAACTTTGGTTAGATCGGCATAAACAGCGGTATCCAATTGAAGTTTGATGGACTCTTTGGAGTAGTTATCTTCATTGGCCACCACCTGGAAATGCGAACCGAATCCGATTACTTTTTTTCTTACCTCATCCTGAAAGCCGCGCACCACGGCCAAAGCGATGATCATGAGCGCTACACCAATGGCAATTCCCGCGGTAGCAATGCGCACTATAGGCTGCGACATTTGACTCTTGTCGGAGCTTTTCACCATGCGCTGTGCGATAAAACGAGAAAGATTCATTGCCCCCAAAGGTAAAGAGGCTTGATATTTGAAAACCCATTTTTGTGTTCGATACTCCTATGAAAAGCTTTCTTTTTTTACACCTTCTTCTCCTACCCTTCACCTTTGTAGGGCAAATCACGTCGATTACCAAAGGCAAATCCTTTAACAAATCGATACTTGTAGGTGCAGATCAGCCCAATGCGTATTTGCCTTTATTGCGCAATAAGCGCGTGGGTGTAGTGGCCAACCAAACGAGCACCACGGCAGGAATGCACCTGGTGGATTATCTTCTTGCACAGGATGTAGAGGTAAAAAAAGTATTTGCACCCGAACATGGTTTTCGGGGTGATGCCGGCGCAGGAGAACACATTGCTGATGGTAAAGACGGGAAAACCGGCCTTCCGTTGGTCTCTCTTTATGGAAAAAATGAAAAACCCTCTGCGGATATGCTCAAGGACTTGGATGTGATTTTATTTGACATCCAAGATGTAGGCGCACGGTTTTATACCTACATCAGCACTTTGCACTATGTGATGGAAGCTGCTGCTGAAAATAAAAAATCCGTAATTGTACTCGACCGTCCAAATCCCAATGGCTTTTACATTGATGGTCCTGTGTTGAAAAAAGAATTTCAATCGTTTGTAGGCATGGACGCCATACCCGTGGTGCACGGCTGCACCGTAGGCGAGCTAGCCCAAATGATGAATGGCGAAGGGTGGTTAAAAGGCAGTGTCATTTGCGATTTGAAAGTAATAACCTGCACCAACTACAGCCATTCTGATTACTACGAGCTGCCCATACAACCCTCGCCCAACCTACCCAACATGTCATCTGTCTATCTCTACCCGAGCTTGTGCTTTTTTGAAGGCACCACGGTAAGCGTTGGTCGCGGCACCGCCTATCCCTTTCAATGCATTGGCTATCCTGGTAACACAACAGGCACCTACACCTTTACTCCCTTAGACAAGCCGGGCATCGCTATGAATCCGCCTCATGAGGGCGTGCAGTGCACGGGTCATTTGCTGAGTGAGTTTGGGTCCTTTTATTTTCAAAATAACAAAGGGCTTTATTTAGAATGGCTGATCGGACTATACCAAGCTTCGAATAGCAAAGCAACCTTTTTTACCAATGCGCGTTTTTTTGACAAACTCGCGGGCACTGACCAACTGCGCTTGGCCATAGAAGCAGGAAAATCGAAGGATGAAATCATCGCCACTTGGCAAGCCGATTTGACTGCTTTCAAAACACTGCGCAAGAAGTACTTATTGTACCCTGATTTCGAGTAGATTGTAGTAAAAAAAAGCCAATTCAATAGAAAATACTATCTTTAGAGGCTCAATACTCAGGCTGAATATGAAAAAATGGTTGTTTGCACTTGCTGTCATGATTCTTTTGGTAGCTCAGAGCTGTCAGAAAAATGAAGAATATGTACCCGAACCTTATACCTGCAACTGTGGCAGTGTGCGTTGGGGCGGCATCACGTATCCGTTGCTCGATGCAAACTATGTATTGGTTGATACCAATGAGTTTTTTACGCGTCGATATTACATCACGGCCAATACAACAGCGGAGAATTCGACTGTAAAGGAAAGTGTGAGTTTGATATTTGAATTTCCGACAGTGACCTTCCCTATTTTCACCTATTCACCAGAAGCTCCTGAATTTGCTTGCAAAGTATATGTGCGCAACGATGGTGATTCCTTTTTTGAGAACCGTGAATTTGTTCCTATAGCGGGCGAGGTATTGATAGACCCAGCCTTGGCAGGTGGAAGCGAAAAAGTCGTTTTTGATCTGAGCGTGCGTGAGATACTTGATGGAGATACCATTGGTTTACCCCAATCCATCAAAGGATCGTTCAATGTATTTGTAGGCAACTGAGAATAAACGTAACCTTCAGAATAGAGGTGGCGTAGAAACCTGAGTTTTACACCCTATTTAAGCAGATGATCGCTAAACTCCTTACTATCATTCCACTTATAGCCATGTTGCTATTTCAAGACGGGCAATTGCAGCGTCAGGTAATGCGCAAACATCAGAATGGTAAACCCTATGTAGTCCTTTATTTTAAATCCACTACGCAAGAGTTGGTAAAAGAAGAAGTGTTTTTTGCCAATGGTAATCCACAGTGGATGGGTTCTTATAAGAATGATTTAGAAGACGGCACCTGGAAGTACTTTTATGAAAATGGTCGCTTAAAGAGTGAGCAGCATTATGTAAGAGGAAAAGAAGACGGCACTTTTACCGACTATGATGAGTCTGGTAAAATGGTGAAACAGGGCATCTACAGCAGTGGCAAGTTGGTGAAAGAAGTTACTTTCTAGCTGTTATTTCCAAGACTTTATTTTCAGCAATCACATAAATCCGATCACCTATTTGGGGTCGGATTATTCCGTTTCCGGTAAAGGCTCCGAAGGCTGGTAAAATGGCATTTTTTTCTCCCAAGTAAAAGCAGGGTAGTTTTACACTTTGTTTGACTTTGCCCGTAAGTCTTACGGCAGGGTGAATGTGTCCACTTACATTATAAAAGCCTTCCTGGTGGGCAGGTTCGTGGGTGAGGAAGAGGTGGTTGATGGTTAAACTTTCCACTACTTCTAGTCCTGCATTTTCGTAGAAGGGATTTGGGTATAGCTCGTGATTTCCTCGAATCAGCGTCTTTTTTATTTGGGGAAATTGGGCCAAAACATCAATAAACTCGGCCCATTCTTCATTATCACGGCTATGCATGAGATCGCCTAGAAACACGATTGATACGGGTTGAAGATGTTCAATCATCTCTACGAGGTTCCAGTGGTTGTTCTTATTCGCCATAACAGGCACTGGTATACCATTTTTACGGAAGTGCGCCCCTTTTCCGATGTGTAAGTCGGCGATGACTAAGCACTGGAAATCAACTATAAACAAGCCGCTCAAGGGATGCAGCAAAACGCGCATACCTTGAAGGTCGGTTTCCTCTATGCCATATTTCGCATAACTATTCACTTTGCAAATATCACTAATAGCATCAACGGCTACGATCAAAACGGTATATTTGCCCGTTCATAATCCAAAAAAATGCACGATTTTTTAGCTCCTTTTCAGTCGATCACCGGCATAGTAGATCTTTTTACGCTCATTGTGATGGAGATCGTTTTAGGTATCGACAACATCATCTTTATTGCGATCATCTGTGGCTACATCTCTAACAAAAAAGAGCAACAGCGCGCACGATTTATCGGTTTAACGATGGCTTTGGTAGTGCGAGTAATCCTGCTTTCGACGATATCTTTTATTACCAAATTGGTAGATCCTTTCTTTATGTTGGGCGATCATCCAATTACCGGCAGAGGATTAATCCTTTTTGGAGGAGGTGTCTTTTTGATTTTCAAAACGGTATCAGAAATACGTCACAAATTCAAAATTGCGGATCATGAAGAAACGGCTAAATCGCGTCAGATGACTATGGGGCAAGCCATTCTCCAAATCACCTTTATTGATATTGTATTCTCTTTCGATAGTATCATTACCGCTGTTGGTCTTTCGAATTCCATTCCGATTATGATCATGGCGGTTGTAGCAGCAATGATCGTGATGCTGGCATTTGCTCCTTATGTAAGTACGTTTATTGAAAAATATCCTACGATCAAGATGTTGGCTTTAGCCTTCTTGGTTGTTATTGGGCTAATCTTATTGATGGAGTCTTTAGAAGATGCCCACTTCCTTCATTTGCCTCATGGCGTAGATATTAAAACATACTCTTACGTAGCCTTGGCCTTCGCGATGATTGTTGAGTTGCTCAACATTCGCATGCGAAATGTGAAACAGAAGTAATTATTAATGATTAGTGATTAATGATTAGTGGGGTTTGCGATGGCTTCGCATCGCGGTGGTGGTAGTGCATCGTGGCTAGACGGTAGTCACCCAGAGCTGCGATGGTGTTGGGATGGCGTCTCCAGCCCCGACCTGCGCTTCGCTTCGGTCGGGGTAAGATGTATTCTTTTCCTATTATTTTTTGTTGATTCTTGGGCTATTGGCTTCGACTCCTATGGAGTCGTGGGGGTGGAGGCATGGGCTTATCGCAGCGTGGTTGTATCGCAGGGGATTTGTAACGCAGGGGGTTGTAAACAAAACACCCACCGAATGGTGGGTGCGCTGTTTATTTCCGTTTTAATTTTTCATTTTTTCGATGCCTTGCGGGCCGCCAACTCTGATGGTGGAGGTAGTGTCAGATGAGGCTGGTTGGCCTGCGGCCTTTTTGATGGTATCCGGCATTTGTGGTTGTGAACGAGGTGCACTTTGCGGATTCATTGGTGCGTCTTCGAGGCCGAGCATTTTCTGAATTCGTTCGTTTTCTTCACTCCACTTTTTGATGTCTGGATCATTCGGGAAACGTTTTTCACCTTGTGCAATCAATCGATCGTTGATTTGAGCGCGTATCATAATATCGCGTTCCATGATGCCTTGACGTTCTTTGTCAAGTGATTCATAGTACTTAATGTCTTGATTATTCAATTCAATCAAACGCTTCGATAAGTTGAAGGCCTTCACGCTATCACCCGCATCGTAATACAACTCGCTCATGTGCCACATGATTTGTGGTTGATCATAAGGTACAGTCTTCTCAGGCATAACAGTCATGGCTTTATCTAGCACAGCAATGGCGCTATCGGCTTTACCTTCTTCGATCAACTGCTCAGCCAAGTGAGAGAATTGTAGGCGAAGGTTAGTTGTCATGCGGCGGTTGTTTTCGTCGAGGTAGATGTCTTTTGTATCCATATTACCCCAAACGAAATCGTTCATCATGTTATCGTACATGAGCTCGCTATTCACGCCACCTTGAAGATTCGGATTGGGAGATTCCTTGTGTAAGATGGGCGTAAGACGGTAAGCCAGACCTTCCAATTGGAAGTAACGCTCCAGGCCTATGTATGCGTCGCCACCGGTGGTAACAGCAAAGTATATAGGCCTCTCCCATTTATTGGTTTGGATCATATCTAACACCATCATTTGAGCTTTGGTGATGTAGCTGCGTGGATTACCACGACCATCAACGATGCCCCATTTCACACTACTCATGATAGAATCACCTTCGTTCATAAATGGACGGTATGATTCGCGAATAGCGCTATCAACAGGCAATTCGAACTGATACGAAGGAAGGTAAGACAATTGTTTACTAGAGGAGCCCTCAATTGTTTTGGTGTCATCCAATAAGAAGGTTAAGGCCTCTTTCAAATTCATATACCCCTCTGTTTTATCATAAGGATCGAGGAACATAACATCACGGGTACCTTGACGGTACTTCTGTTCCGGAATGCTGAAAGGCACTGGCGCACTGTCGTAGGCGCGGCGTTTCATCTGATCAATATACCAGTCGGTATTCAAGAGAGAAAGGTTAACTACACGCACATCGAGGCGAACACCTTCTACTTCCTGCGCATACCATAGTGGGAAGGTATCGTTATCACCATTGGTGAAAATGATTGAATTGGGAGCAAGTGACTCAAGGTAATTGATGGCCATGGCGATACCTGTTTTGCGGTCAGCGCGGTTATGATCGTCCCAGTTTTGAGAAGCCATAATGAACGGAGCGGGCAAACAGATGGCGGTGGCCAAAAGACCTTTCCACAAGGCATCACCTGCACCTGATCCGGCTAGTCGCATAATGGCGAGCATAGCGGTACCTACCGCTGTGATGAAGATGAGTGAATAGCCAAAAGAATGCGAGTCGCTCGCGATGCTTTCAAATCCAAAGATCACAACCGAACCACCAACAGCCATTGCTCCGATGGTACCTATTTCTTTCCACGAAAGTTGGGTAGCTGCGTAATACAAAGCATATACACCCAGACCGATCCAAATGGTAAATGCGTAGAATGAACCTGCGTAGGCGTAATCGCGTTCACGCGGTTGCTGAGGTGTTTGGTTCAAATAAATGAGAATAGCGAAACCCGTTAGCAAGAACAGCATCGTAACTACGCTGAAATCTTTTGGATGGCGCATCAGTTGGAACACCAAACCGAGACACCCCAAAATCAATGGGAGGAAGAAGTAGGCGTTATGGCCAGGGTTATTCTTTTCTACATCTGGCAGATTTGCGCGATTGCCAATGCGATCCGCATCAATGGCGTCGATACCTGAAATCCAGTTACCATCCATAAAGTCGCCATGACCTTGTTGATCATCTTGGCGGCCAGCAAAATTCCACATGAAGTATCTCCAGTACATCCAACCGATTTGGAAATTGAAGAAGTAACGAAGATCCTCTCCTTTCGAAGGCATCAACTCTGTATACTTTTTATCCAAAGCGCGGCGCATTGATTTGTATTGCGACTCTTGCTCAGCGGTAAGAGAATTACCCGCATTAACGTAACGGACGATGCCTTGAATATTTGACTCCAGTTGACGAACTTCACCTTCCATTCTTTCCACGCGTGAGCGCCCAGCAGCTGAGTTCCAATCGTGGTAGTTGCTCCACATTTTGTAATCGTCGATGTGATTAGCTTGGCTGCTGTACATGCGAGGAAACACAGTGGTGAGATCCTTTCGGTAGTTTACTACACTGCCCTTTTTCTCACCGCTTTCGATGTATTCCTCCACCACGGTGAGTTTTTCTTTCGGGTGATCTTGAATATATTTTTCGGCTTCAAAACGCTCGCGGCAAGAAATCACCAATCGATTTTTGATGCCTGCTTCGCGCACGCTGAACGATTTTACCCATACCTCTCCCCCATCCGAATACGGATTTTCGCGGTCTTCGGGTGTATTGAAATAAGGACCAGTAAGAAGAGGACGATCGCCATATTGCTCACGATTGAGGTAAGACAACAGAGCAAACAAGTTTTCAGGATTGTTTTCATCCATTGGCGTGTTGGCCTGTGAGCGAATAATAATTGTAGCGAAAGAAGTATAACCAATGATGGCCACTGCCACACCGAGTATCAACGTATGGATAGCCACTTTTCCTTTGCGTTGCGCCCACATCAAACCGATAATAATCAATCCAATGATTAATACGGCGTAGAACAACAATCCTGAATTGAAGGGTAAGCCGAAGGAGTTGACAAACATTTTTTCGAAGAATCCAGCACCTTTCACAAACCAGATAATAACCCCTGTTTGGATCAACGCCAAGAGGCCAAGGGAAACCAACCCGGTGTAGATTAACCCTTTTCGAGTGACCGAATAATTTTTAAAATAATACACCAAGCAGATGGCTGGAATAGCGAGGAGGTTCAATAAGTGGACCCCGATAGACAAGCCCATGAGGTAGGCAATGAGAACCACCCATCGCAGTTCGGTTCCTGTATTTTCAGCGGACTCCCATTTTAGGATGGCCCAAAAAACCACGGCAGTAAAGAGGGATGAAAGCGCATATACTTCGCCTTCTACGGCAGAAAACCAAAATGTATCCGAGAAGGTGTAGGCCAAACCACCAATAACACCGCTGCCGATTACCGCAGCCATTTTACCGCTATTGAACTCACCACTGAGGTCTGCAATTTTCTTTGCGAAATGAGTGATGGTCCAGAAGAGGAACATGATGGTAGCACCAGATGCCAAGCCTGACAGGAGGTTGATCATGAAAGGAACCTTATCTGTGCTCACAAAAGCGGAGAACAAACGGGCGATCAACATGAACAAAGGCGCCCCGGGAGGGTGACCCACTTCCAGCTTGTAGGCCGAAGCAATAAACTCACCACAGTCCCAAAAAGGCATGGTAGGTTCGAGGGTAAGATAGTAGACCACTGATGCTACGACAAAAAGTAGCCAGCCGGTGATGATGTTAATTTTCTGGTAAGTCATATTCTATTATAACCAAAATAGGCAGCGAATATAACCCCGTAACGGCCGAGAAACGGCATTTACCTCGATTGTTATTAACGACTCTTTGGCAACTTTTGGGGAAATTTTACCAGAATCTCATGCCATCCATTTACCTTTTGCCCACTTAGTGCCCAGACCATGAATACCCAAGTCCCCTTTCGATTTTTACTCAACCCCGAAATTACCTTTTTGAACTTTGGATCATTTGGAGCTTGCGAGGAGTCCATTTTCGAGAAATATCAAGATTTACAGCGTGAGTTTGAATATGAGCCCGTGCAGTTTATGACTAAAAAAGGACCCCGACTTTTGGGCGAAGCCCGTGAAGCACTCGGACGTTACCTAGGCGCCAATGCCGATGAGTTGGTTTTTATACCCAATCCCACTTATGCCATGAACATAGTGGTGAAGAGCATACCCTTGGGAGTGGGCGATGAGGTGCTCACCACCGATTTGGAGTACGGCGCCATCGATAAAACATGGCAGTATTATGCCGATCAAAGAGGATTTCGTTATGTGCGCACACCTATACCATTGCCTTTGCAATCGGAGGAAGCATTTGTAAATGCATTTTTTGCAGGCTATACTCCGCGAACCAAGGCCATTTTCATCAGTGAGATCACCAGTACTACAGGACTTATTTTTCCTGTAAAAGCCATTTGTAAAAAAGCAAAAGAACTCGGCTTGCTCACTATAGTAGACGGCGCCCATGTGCCCGGGCACATTCCCTTGAACATCTCGGAAATGGATGCCGATATCTATACAGGAGCTTGTCACAAGTGGATGATGACACCAAAAGGAAGCAGTTTTTTATATGCGAAAAAAGAGCATCATGCGTGGTTAGATCCGCTGGTGGTGAGTTGGGGGTATAAAAGTCCCGTGAAGGGCGATTCGCTCTTGATCGACTATCATCAACAGCAGGGTACGCGCGATTTTACGGCAGCGCTTACGGTGCCACATGCTCTTCATTTTTTAGAAAAAAACAATTGGGAAAACCATGCACGTGGGTGCAGAGAATTGGTACGTAAAAATATAGATCGATTTGAAAAGCTACTGAATACATTGGCTTTGGCGCCTAAAACAGATGCCTTTTTTGGTCAGATGTGCAGTTTAGCAATCCAAACCTCCTCCCCACTCGAGTTGAAAGAAACCCTTTACCATCGTTATAAAATAGAGATACCTATAATGACACACGATCACCGAACGTTCATTCGGTATTCCATACAAGTATTTAATGATCAAAAAGACTTAGACTATCTATACGGAAGTCTAGAAGAAATTTTAAAAGAAGGAAAAGTACTTTCCGTTTAGGAGCGCTGCTTTCGCGCATATCGACGCGACTGACGAGGTGAGCATTTGAGGTTAGTCATATCACCCTTAGACGCTTTGTTGCGTCGTTCGCCCCAGCGTTTCGCCTTTTTATTCATCTTGGCGTGGGAATTATAATCAAAGCCACCTTTAGCCGATTGAGCGGACACGTTGCCTGCGGCAAAAATCAATGCGAGAATAAGGACGAAGCGGTACATGGTTTCAAAGTTACGTTATTCTGTTGAACAGATTATACGTGCGGATATTGTTTAAAAAAGAAACCGCCGTTCTGAATGGTTCAAAATGGCGGTTCAAAGAGATCATTTCCGCTCTTAATGGACGATAGCCACAGGAGTAGTAAACATTTTGCCCTTGTCGTTCATCACTACCGTATAGTATCCAGCAGGCCAGTTGGCCGTTGAAATTTGGTGTTGAAGAGTCGTTACTTTTTCACTCGCCACTAATGCCCCCAAGCTGTTGTAAACATGGATGGATACATTTTCTGCATGTGCACCGCGCACTTGAATAAAATCATTTGCTGGATTAGGATAAACCATCCAGCTAGCCGCTTCATTTTCATTCACACCCACCACACAGTCGGTGCCTACGCCAATTTGAAGCGTACCATTTTCAACTAATTCTAACGCTTGTAAAACAGCGCCATTTACCATAACCGTTACGTTGAGGTAATCAGCAGCCCAAAAACCAGTGGTGCTATTTATGGCCAAGGTGTAACATGCAGAAGGCACACAACCGGCTAAGGTGAATGTCATTCCTTCACCCATTACAGTGGGTAATCCGAGCACCGGCACGTCTTCATCGATCAATTGAACTAAGAATTCGTCAACCACGTTCGGTATAGGGTAAGCACCTGTCATTACTACGGTTACTTCATTTTCCGTACAAGTACTGGGAAGCGTTTCGATCACAACGTCTTGGCAGTAGAAACTAGAACAACCATCGGCCGTGGTGATGAACAAACAAACCGTATATACTCCATTTTGATTGTAGAACACATTACCATTAGGGCCGCTAGAAATTTGGCCATCGCCATAGCTCCATTCGAATGTAGCTTCTCCCTCAAAAGTACTTGTATTCACGAACTCTACAAGACCAGGAGTAGCCGTGTAAACCGTTTCGAATGATGCGCCGCAAACAGGTTCTACGATTATTTCGCAGATACTATTAAATGAAATGAGGACATTTAAGCCATAACACCCTAGTGAAGGCACTTCGACTGCAGAAACGATGATGCCTGGCTCTGGAACAATGATGTTTAAATTCTCCAACGAGATTGGTTCATTAGCGCAGATAAACAGATTATAACAGCCATCGCCTAAACAGAGGTTAAAATCGTAATACGAATCATTTGCACTGTAGGTTGTTTCTCCTTGAAATGAATAAGCCCCATCAGTTGAAGTCATGGACCAAAACAGTGAAGTAGGTCCAGCGGTATTGGGCACACGATCGATGGCCAAACCATAATCTGAGCAGCCACCAACTTCAGGCACCACAATAGTGATGCACGCTTCGCCTTGACCTGCGCAATCGCCTGTGGCATAAGCTGCACATACGTTATAAGTACCAGGAGCAAATTCATGAATAATGCTCCATTGTCCTAATACAGCTTCCCCATTTCCAAAGTACCAGTTCAACTGAGCATTTTGATTGCTTCCATTTGCGTTGAATTGAAAAATGCCCGGAGCTGTTTGAATAGCCGAAATGGCCAGATCACAGTTCACTTGACAATCTTCGATTATTACATCATCGCAAACAGTAACCGCAGCGGGGCAAGCCGGAGTTTCATAAGAAGCACAGATAACATGCGTTCCAGGCTCTACGGGCAATACCACTTCACTGCCATTGGTAGCATTTACGCCATCTACCGACCAGTGAATAATTGCATCCGCGGGAAAATCAGAAGCTACAAGAGTTACGGTACCTCCGCAGGTTTGACTGAGAATTTGAGTATTTAAATTACAAACAGGATTCGTTTCGCAGTTAGGTACATTTAATAATGTAGTAAGCGTTACACCTGTTGGACAAAGATCGCTGGTATAGTTCGCCGTGATCAATTGAACGCCTGCGGCGGTAAAGTGATGTTGGATGAAATGTCCACCAGTAATACTTTCATTACCGAAGTTCCAGATAACCGACTCACCGGCGGTAGCAGATCCAATTTCAAAATTGAATGTTCCGCACTCGTTTGTATCGCCAACGAAGATAGAAGTTGGGCATTCCTCTCCGTTAGTTACGCAGAAAGTGTAGGAATACAAACCGTTTCCAACCACATTAGAAGTAAAAGGCAGAATGGAGCCATTTTGCCACAACACTGCGCCAAATAGCGAGCTCACCTCTGGAACAAACTGAGGATCGATGACCAATGCATAGCAACCTTGATCAAGGCAGAGCATGGTTTCGAAATGTTCATCGGCTGCAGAAAATTCTGCTGCGCCGTTGATGACCATAGCGCCATTTGCATCGTAAACATTCCAAGCACCGAATGAAGGAGCGCCTTCGCTTACGTTACTATTAATGGCCAAAGCCACATTGATACACGCGAAAGCAGCAGATGCAAAAAGAGATAGAAGTACCGAAAGCACTCCTGTTAGTAGTGATTTTTTCATGATGCAGTTAAGCAAGTTTAGTATCTGAAAGTCGCAGCGAGCCCAAAAAAGGTTGCATTTAAACGAATCGTGGATCCGTTTCCATCACATGACCACAGCCCTTACAGGTGCGCAACTCTTCCGATCCGTAGAAATGTCGGAAGCGAGGTAGGAAATCCTTTTCTATATTTTCTAATACAAAGTAGTCTTCATACAACTTGGTATTGCACTTTTCGCAAAACCACATGAGACCATCCTTCATTTCGCGATCAGCGCGTTTCACTTCAATGACCAAGCCCACTGTATTGGGTCCGCGTCGAGGTTGGTGAGGAACACCAGCAGGCAGCAAGAACATTTCGCCTTGTTTGATTTCGATGTCTACTGCTTTTCCATCTTCTTGAATTCCCACCACGATATCCCCTTCGAGCTGAAAGAAAAGTTCTTCCGTTTCGTTGTAGTGATAATCTTTTCGTGCGTTAGGTCCACCTACCATCATTACGATGTAATCACCTGCTTCGGTGTAGAGGTTTTTATTTCCAACCGGAGGTTGCAGAAGTTGTCGGTTATCGGCAATCCATTGTTGCACATTAAAAGGACGACGGATCATATCATCAGTATTTTGAGTTCGAAACTAAAGCAAAGGAACGAAAGAAAGCCATAGTTGATGAAAATCAGGCTTCACTTGGTCGGGCGTTACAAAGGGCGAATAGCAGTTCTGGTTCTTCTTCAAAAGCCGTTCCTACTACTACCACTTGAGCCCCCGCCTTCCATGCTTTGCGGGCTTCCTCTTCAGACCGAATACCACCACCAATAATGAGTGGCGCATTGATCGATTGGCTCACGGCAGAAATCATAGCCGAGGAAACAGGGAACTGCGCTCCACTCCCTCCATCGAGGTAAAATAATTTTAAACCCAATAGTTCACCAGCCATTGCGGTAGCGGCGGCTATTTCCGGTTTATCAGCGGGAATAGGCAGGGTTTGGCTCATGTACAATGCGGTAGTGGATCGTCCACTTTCAATGAGCATATACCCTGTGGGGAGCACTTCAATATTCATTTCTTTCAAAATGGGCGCAGCCTGTACATGCTGACCAATGAGTAGATCAGCATTTCTTCCGGAGATGAGCGAGAGGAATAAAATAGCATCGGCGTGTTCGCTCACTTGAGAAGGGCTACCTGGAAAAATGACCACAGGTTTGTTGCAGTCTCTTTTTATTCGTTGAATGCAGTGCTGAAAATTTGTTTCCACCAATAAGCTACCTCCTACAAAAACAAAATCTACTTCACTATGAGCGATCAAAGAAAGCACATTGCTTAAACGACCTTCATCGGTAAGTTTATCGGGGTCCAACAAAACAGCCAAGGCTTTTTTTCCTTCTGATTTGAGCGACCTAAGTTGTTGGTAGATATTCTGCACAAAGCGAAAATACATCAATCCTGATGGAAAGAAAAACCTCTGGAGGATAAAGTTGGTTTTACTAACAAAGCATCGTTGACTCTTTTGAAAAAACGCTTTGAATCGAAGCTAGAAATGGTAGTTTCTTAGACCTACCGAAAGTAGCACCTCGTGCTACGGAGGTAGACACCAGAGATTCAGTTACTTAAACCTACAGAGACCCAATGGAAAACGCTCTGCGATTCGAATTACCAAAAGAAAATTCTTCCATCATTAAAGTGATAGGCGTTGGCGGCGGTGGATCAAACGCCGTGAATTATATGTATGAACAAGGCATCAAAGGTGTCGATTTCATCGTATGCAATACCGACTCTCAATCGCTGGATAAAAGCCCAGTTCCGATAAAAGTACAATTAGGTGAAACGCTCACCGAAGGCCGTGGTGCCGGATCTATTCCAGAAGTAGGTCGTAACGCTGCCATAGAGAGCCTCGAAGAGCTTCGCACCCTTCTTTCTACCAACACCAACATGGTATTCGTTACCGCTGGTATGGGTGGAGGTACGGGTACAGGAGCAGCTCCTGTCATTGCCCGCATTGCTAAAGAAATGGGTATTCTTACCGTTGGTATTGTTACCATTCCTTTTGTATTCGAAGGTCGTAAGCGCAGCACGCAAGCGGATTTCGGTATCAAAGAAATGCGTGACTCTGTGGATACTTTATTGATCATTCGCAACGATAAATTGCGTGAGCTCTTTGGTAACCTCACTTTGAAGCAAGCATTCAGCCACGCGGATGAAGTGCTTTGCACAGCGGCTAAAGGTATTGCCGAAGTTATTACACTCACCGGCACTGTGAACGTGGATATGAACGACGTTCGCACAGTAATGAAAGATAGTGGTGTTGCTATTATGGGTAGCGGACGTGCTAGCGGTGAAGGTCGCGCTCGTCGTGCGGTTCAAAGCGCA
>Ga0315908_10002005_pt1 | contig 15100 bp, 7 predicted proteins | sample LakEriMetagenome_12_FD_203520 | JGI IMG/M metagenome (GOLD analysis project Ga0315908, IMG submission 203520) | Freshwater fungal communities from buoy surface, Lake Erie, Ohio, United States - Buoy 4 MA124 | ecosystem: Environmental > Aquatic > Freshwater > Lake > Lake biofilm | place: USA... | reverse complement strand
ATTTGAAAGTTATTAAGTAAATAAAAATAAAGATATGAAAGGCAATTCAAAAAGAATTATCATAACAAAAAAAGTAAATCTAAAATGATGATTCGTTGGATTTATCAGAAAAAAGTCAACATTCAATTGATATCGAGGATAAAATGGATCTCTTTTTGAAAAAATTAAAAAAAACTCAAGATAAAGAAGAAGAAAAGGAAATTGAAGTGCAATTAAAACAAAATGAATTTAAATAAGGAGTTTTCTAAAAGGATGAAGCGGAAGATAAAATTAATTAATTATTGGAAAGTATGGACAATAATATTTTCAATAAAAATTATTAAGAAAGTATTGATCAATATTAAATATTGAAATAGATGTAGAGTTCAAAAAATTATAGTAATTTGTTAAATTAGGAAGAGTTTCAGAAATATATTATCTAAAATATGACTAATTTAATAAATTAGTTAGAAAGTGAAATCACTACTTAAAGCACTTAAAGCGAATAAATTATCAAATATTTTATTGAATTGGAATAAATTTAGTTAGCTTAATAAATGTTTCTACTCTATCATAAAAATATTATTGTGGTAATTTATTAATAAATATAAAATTTATTTCAAAATTAAATTGGTATATTATAATTTTAATGTAAAAATAATATTTATATATATTATATAATGATGATATTATAAATATTAATAAGAGTCACTACGAAAAGATGATTTTGCAACACAATAATATTTAGCTGACTTAGTTTAGAGAAATCAGTAAAGATTTATTGGAGTAAATAATAGCTACTTTAGAAGAATATCAACTTTTATTTTAGGTATATTGTCTATTTTATTTTAGAATATTTCCAATAATAATATTTACTACTCTCTCTTATCTTAATGGTATTAATCTCTCACTCTTGATCTTAATCAGCGCAATTTTAAATAGTTTTCTAACAAACTAACTTTTTGAGAATAAGGTTTATATTTTTAATTTATCTAAGTTTATTTCTATTGAGTTTTCTTACTCAATCTTTCTAATTTAAGTTAAAAGGGAATTTCTGTCGTTCATTTTGTAGAAAATATTATAATAGCCAATTTCAAAGTATTAAAAAATTATTATTTATTTAATTAGGAATAATTCTAACAAGATATCAATAAATTTCAAAATAAATTTTATGTTTACAAGGAAAAATACCGAAAAAACTTATATAAATTGGAATTTATTGAAAATATAGATAACATTCCAATTAAAAATTTATTGTCTTATGATCAATTTACATTTGATAAAATATTTTACATTTAAAACTAAAATCCAATAAATATAGATATTGATATATTAGAAAATACAAAATAATTTTTAGATGAATGTAACTTGAAAGCTAATTTGCATGTAATATTTTTATGGAATTATACTTTGGGAATAATAGAGGCAATATTAAAAACCTAAGATTATTAATTGCATCCTTTTTTTGATTTATATAAATAAGAACTAATTTTTGATTTACTTAATTTTGTTAATGAAGTATTAATATAACAATTTCAAACTTTTGTTCAACTGTAAAATGTGAATGATAATGAAATTATTTACTAATAATTAGCAAATTACAGTGTGTCGGATATAATTTTATCTAAATTAATTGATAGTTTTTAGAAATAATAGATAATATAAATTAGTAATTAACAATAAAAGTAAATAGAAAAATAATAATAGTAAATATAAACCATTTTTTAAATATTAATCAATAAATATTTAAAATGAGTTTCATTAACTAAAATGGTCTATTTTTTTATAAACAATATTAGAATAATGAAAAACTAGTAATAAAAAAATGAATAGATTATTTCTAAATATGCTGAATTAATTAAAATTAATTTTGAATCGATTTTTTTATTGTTAGATCTTATTATGACAAAAAAATAATTAAGAGAAATAATGATTAAATTATTTGAATATTTTTTATTTATTATTGAATATGTTTTTTACTTTTCTTATCATAAAAACTAGAAATAATTTTAATTCTTTATTCCTTAAAATTAAATTAGTATTTTTTTTATTTAATTTATAGCTTAGTTAGATTTAAACGAATTGGATAAAATAGATTCTACTTAAATTTATAGACTCAAAGATATAAGTGCAAATATATTTGTGTAAATTTAAAGAGACATTTTTATTTTGAATTGTTTCATAAAAAACGAGTTAGAAAAAGGCATAAAATTAAACATCGATTTATTTTTAGCTAAATTTACTCATGTTTATTCTAAAGAACACAATGTAATTAATATTTATCAATTTAAATTAAAGATCAAAGAAGAAAACTTTTAAGAATTTAAGGATAAAATTAAAAAGTTTATTTCAATTAAAGTTGAAAAAGAAAACTTTTTTGATTAAAAATAATACTTATAAGAAATGATTACTAATTTAGTTATTTGAAATAAAATTATTTATTTTTATTGATTTAAATTTATATGATTTTACATTTAATATAAAGGATAAATAATTTTTGAATATATTATGTACATTATAAAAATATAAGTATTTAAATTGAAATTATTTAATTAAATATAATTTAAAACATATAATTAAATTATATATTTAAAATAAATGATAAGAAAAAATAGTAAAAAAAATTTAAACTAGAATAATTTCTTACTATTTAAAAATATTTGTTTATTTTGTTAATGGAAATGTTCTTCTTATCAATTCTGTTTAATGATTAATAATGCTTTATCAGAGAAATATTCACAAAGTTAAAATTATTTTTATATTTGATAAGTCTAAATAATATAACACAAAAAAAGTCAAAGATTATATATTTAATTTAAGGATTTTGAGATTTAAGATTAAGAAGAGGAATTTTTAAAAAAGTATTATAATAAATAAAGATTAAATGAAAAATTATAAGGATTGTTTAAATACTACATGTATCATGTAGATATTCCTAGATTATTTTAAAAGAATATATCTGACATCGTAATGTAATTTTAGTAATAAAAATGAACTCTTACTTATTAAAGATTAAAATTAATAACTTAATAAGATAAATTTGACTAAAATAGTTAAGATTTATCAAAAATTTAAAAGAATATTAAATAATTTTAGTTTTTAAAATTAATTGATAATATTAAAAATTCAGATATTAAATTAGAAACTTCTTCAAATAATATAAAAAATTACTAAAAATTAAAATAAACACAAGATTTATCGTGTACAATTTAAGAATTGAAAAATAAATTATAATTAATAATATAAAACTATTAATAATTAGATTTTTCTTTAAATATTTCTAAAAATATAAGTTTAACTAATTTAGAAAATTTTAATTCATATAATTATTAAAAAAGACAATCCGTTGATAATATAAATGATAATTTAAAATAAAAAAATGAATTATAATTATCTAATTAAGTAAATTAATAGAATATCATTGTTGATTAACAATAAAAACTGTTTAATTGAGAATCAAAAAAAATTTAAAATTTATAAATAAATAAAATCAATTTAAAATAAGTTCAATAATTATAATCAAAGAAAATTAATATAGTTTAAAAATTTCAATAAAATTCTTTCAAAATTTAAAATTTTTAAAAAGCTATTGATTATAAAACATTAGAAAATAACTTAGCAAATACTTAAAGATCATAATAATTATAATTATTAATAAATAATAAATTTAATAATAATATACAAAAATAAAGTTTAATAAAAAATAATTTTGTCGATTAGTTTAGACAGTTTAAAGCCTGTTCTGAATTGAAATAGGGTAAAATATTTATATTATAAAAAAGGATAAAAAAATAAGCAAAATAATTTTTTTTATGAAGTTGAATAACAATTAAAATTCTAAAAAAAATAATAGCTATAAAATAATTATTTATAGAATAATTTGAAAATAAAAAGAAAATCATTGAATTAATTAAATTAATATTAAAGTTAATAATTTAAATTTTAATAAAATAATTTAGATAGCACAAAACATCAACAAATCATTAATGGTAAAAATTTAAAACTAATTTAAGTAATATATAATAAAAAAAAATAAAAAATAAAATAAAGTAAAAGTTTATATAATTTTAATATTTAATAAAATAAATCTCCTGTTAATATTAAATAAATAAAATAAGAATTATAATAAAGAAAAATTTAAAATAAAAAAAAAAGTAATTTTTTTAGCTTTTCAAAAACCGATAGAAATTTTATAAATTTATAGCCAGAAATAAAAAAAGTAATTTAATTAAATTAAATTATTTTAGAAAATTTAAGCAACTGCTAGATAATAAAATAAATTAAATATATACAATTATAATTCTAACAATATATTAAATATATTCATTAATCAAAATTAGATAAACATTTAAAAATAAAAATATAAAAGTACTAATGATAATAATGATAATAAAAATATTTAAAATAAAAATATATAAATATATAAAGATCTTAATATAAATTAAAAAATTTTTAATCAAATAATTTAGAAAAAATACTGACTATTATGTATTTATGTTGATAAATAATAAAATATATCTACCTTATAATAAATATAATAATAATATAACTAGTAAAATATAATATAAAAATATAAATAATTAATACAATAATAAGTGAATATTATTATAAATAATAAAGGACAATATATAATAGATTAATAGATCACTATTTTTTGATGATTCTAGTTTCATAGACAATAGCACTCATCTACCTATCTCCAATCTTTTTAATCTCTTAAGAATCCTCTTCTGATATCTTTCCAAAAGCATCAATTTCCAACCTATGATGTTCCTAATTGACTTCACTTCTTCCATTTCTAATAGCCACCACTTTGCCCTTCTAGAGCACAGTTGCGAATTTCCCAACAATTCTTGCGTTGATAGTTGCAGTGTCGTCTCCCAAAGTTGCTTCACAGATATCCAATAATGATCCGTCATTTCTCTTTACTTATTCGTGTTTACATTCAATAACTTTAGCATATACTGTGTATCCATGTTTTCCAGGTTTTATGTCTGTCAATTTCACAACTAAAAATTTTTATATTTATTAATAAGCTTACATGTTGGAGCTGTTTTATATACTACTTTTTATTAGTATTATTTTGACATTTTATTAATTTTTATATAATCTTTATTATTAGATATCTATCTTTTTTATATTCTTAAATTATCTTATTTTGTATTTAATTCTTCTATTATCTATATATATACTTTTAGTTTATATATTATGGAAATTTAAAATAATTTATATTTGCTTTTATTGTTTTCTTATGATTTTTAATCAAAAGAAAATTTAAGCAAAAAATATACTATTTTTATTAATAAAAATAATTCAATTGATTAAAAAATAATTGAACCGAATTCTCTTATCAGTATTAACTTAAAGAATCATTAATAAATAATACAATTTGAAATAAAAATTGAAAATAATACAAAAATTATTTAAATAAATCTTAAAGAATTAATTGAATAAAATTAAGATATATATGAATAGAAAATAACTTTTAGCATTAATGTATAATTAGAGTATTTGTTAGTATTTGAAGCCTGGATTGATAGAAACTAATACATAAAAAAAGAAATATGGTACTATAAATTATTTGAATATTAGAGCACAGAATTAATTAATGAAATTATCAATAAACTAAATAACTAACCTTAAAAAATTTTTAGATAAATTTTAAGAAATTAATATTTAATAAAATATTTTAAAAAATAATTTTTGGAATACTAAATATTTTATTGAGTTTCATTATGAAAATTAAAATTTTTCTGTTGATTTATAAGATTATTTAGATAATGAGATAAGCTATAGTTAAAATTAAATTAGTTTTAATTATATTTTGAATGATTTAGATAAAAATAATAGCAATTTATAAGTTATAATAAAAGAAGTTTTGTACGAAAAATTTTCAGAGAAAGAAGATCTTAATGTTACATGTATTAATTAAATAATAGAGGAATAATTTGAATTAAATGATATGTTAGATAATTTAAATGTTCTTGAAATTGATTTTTTGAATATTTATTTGTAAATTGATACTTTTACTAACTCTTTTATTGAGAATTTTATGGGAGTTATAAATGTTTATGTTTTAGAATCTGAATTTAAGTAATAAGAATTAAAATTATATATTTAAAATTTATTTTTATTTATTATAATAGCTTTGATTAACCTATTATTACATTGGAAAATAAAGATAAAACATAACAATGGATAATTAATCCAATTAAAAACCAAACATATATTAAAAATTAATCTTTTTGGAACAAAAATTACTATCAATTATATTCTATTTATTCAAAATAAATAAAAGAAAAGGAGTAAGCCAAAATTTTATCATTGCTAAAAAATGAAATTAATCAAAATATAAACAAGTATTAATAAAAAATAATTAATTAAATGAATTTTTCATTTAATTAAAATTAGAATGACATAAAAACATAAATTGACATTTTAATTAAATTAAAATAAAATAAAGAAAAATATAATTAAAAATTAACAAATATTAGTAATAATTTAAATTAAAATTAAGTATTTTTTCTTACAGATATTCCTTAAGAAAATATTCTAATAAAAGTTTATTCTAAAAATATAAATCATTCTAGTTTTAAATATTAAAAAAAAATAGATTTGATTGATTTAGTTTAAGATAATAATATATTAATTGAATTTGAAAATTTCAATTATTTAAAGATTTTATTTTAATTTTATCAAAATGGTATGGTGAATTAATTTAAAGAGAATTGGGTCAGAGATATAAAGATATTTTAGGATTATAATAATTACGATAAAAAGAATTACGAGAATTTATTAAATTAAAATTATAAATAAGATTTGTATAAAGTAATGTAAAATAATACATACAATTTGATAGAATAATCAAGATAAATAAACACTATAAATTTAGAATTAACTCAAATTATAAACATAAGTGAAATTTTTGATAATTTTTATGATTCAATAATTAATTGCAAATAATTTTTTATAAAAGGTAAATTAAATTTTAATTATAAAAGTTATTTGTGATAAATAAATTTTTAATATATCTATTTAATATTAGATACTTAATAAAGACGAGGCTTAAAAATTATACTCCAAATAATTATTTAATTTTTTTGATAATAATTAATTATAAGAGTAAGAAGATTCAGAATAAACAATTAAAATTTACTTTAAAATAAAAGTGGACTAATTAGGAATAATAATTATCGAAAAAGATAGTTGTTTTAAAGATTTTATTGTTAGTAGTCATCTTAATACTTTTGCAATTTAAATCTAAATAAATTCTAATGTTATTGCATGTTATAGTAAAACTATAGAATAAATTTATTTTTTTAATTAATCCGGTTTTATTTTATTTCCTATTTTAAGTTATTATATTTTTATAATATTAGTTATAATGGATGAAAATTAAGAATATATCACAAATAATCTTTTCTTATAATTCAAATATAATATTTAAAATAGTCATTAAGATAATTAATAAAAAAAATTTAATTTTTATTAAATTGATTTTATCAAAGAAAATTCAAATATTACAACAGAAATATTAAATATTAACAATTATGGTAATTTTAAATATTTTACTTATCATATTATTTTAATTAATATTAATATATTTTTAATTATTAAAAGAAATAAAGATAATTATGTATGATAGACAAGAAAATAAATCAAATAATTAAACTATAATTTATTAAGATTATATAGATAATAATTTGATAAGTGATTTTAATTAGTTTTAAAATTTAACAAATCTTTTAATTTAAGATAATAATATTATTGACTTAAAAATATAAATAAATAAATTATATTTTCTTTAATAAAAATAACAAAAGTAATTATTATTTGAAAGATTATATAAAATTGGTCCTTAAAACTTTTAAAAGGAAAAATAAATAATTTGTCTTTAAAATTAAGAAATAGTGGAATTAAAATAAAATCAATATCAAATTTTAGAATTAAATTTTTAAGATAATTAAGATTCAAATATTGTAAAAGAAATAATAAATTTAAAGTTATAAATCAATTGAAAATGTAATAATATATTTGAAAATGAATAAGGAATATTGAGTTTTTGAATAAATAAATAGAATTTAGAAAATATGCTACAAAAATAAATAATTAAATTTTAAGATTATTTTATAATATCATTAAAAAGTAATAAATAGATAATATATACTAAATAACATAAATTAGAAGAAATTTTTTAAATTTAAAAAGATTCGGAAGAATATTGTGATGATTATTGAATAGAACTAGATTTCAAATATTTAATTAATTGGTTTAAAATAAAAGATAATTAATTAGATGATAATTTAATGATTTACTTTAATTTCTATGATGGAAGTACAGATATTCTAATTGATTATCAATTATTAAATGTACTAGAATTGCCATTAACTGAAGATAAATTTATTAATACTTAGCTGAATATAATTAATTGTGTTTTTAATTTTAAGTTATAATACAAATCAATTGATAATAAAAATCAAAGTAAAATTAATGAAAATTCTGAATAAAATAATGATAAAAGTCAAAATATCAATACTTCAAAAAAGAATACTCAATTAAGTTATAAAGAAAAAGTGAAATTAATAAAATAAAAGATAAATGATGAATAAAAGAAATAAACTTTGTTAAATACTGAGATATTAAGAGAATAAAAAATAACAGACTAATTAAATAATAGAATAAAAATAATATAAGATTTACTAGACAAAGAAAATTTGGCAAATTAGGAAAAAAAAAATGAAAATAATCAAACAATTAACAAGAATGACAAAGAATTATATAATAAATATTGTAGTTGCGGTGAATTGTATCCTAAATTTCAAGGATACTGTGAAAATTGTTAAAATAATTTAAAATAACAATATGAAAAGCTGATTAAAGTTTATATGAATTACTATACTCAGAATTAAGATTTAATTAATGAATCATTAGCAAAAGAAATTAAAATTAGAAAATTGAAATAAAAAACATAAGAACTTTATAATTTTGATAAAAGCAGTTTAAAAATTAGCAATGATCCTGAATATAACTAACAAATGTAAACTTTAAATGAAATAAAGTAACAGATTTTTTAATTATAAAATGAAGTAAAAATATTAATTAATTATAGAAAAATATATTAGAAAATGAATTATTATTCTAGAAAAATTTGATAAAATAAAACTAAAATAATTTAAATCAAGAAGTTTCTTAAAAAAAGAAATAAATATCTGAATTATAAGAATTGATATAATAATTAGATGAAATAAATAAATAATTAAAGTTGAAAGATTAAGAAAAAATATAAAATTTGGTAAAAATATATTATATAAATTTATCAGGCTGCTCTATACAAATAGAAAAAGGAGAAAAATTAAGTTTAAGAATGAAAAAAATATGATATTAATTATGATGATAAATATTGAAATATAAAAAAATAAATATAATATTTAAAAAATGTCATGAAATTGAAAAATGAAAAAAGAATAAATTCTTGATTCTTAATTTCAACTCTTATTTATCTATCCCGTGATTTGACACCATTCAAAAATTAATTCATCAATGGTAACACTTCGGGAAAAATCAATTTAATTTATGGACCAAAAAAATAAAGAATGAAAATAGTTTTGATTAGTATTATTAAAATAGATATTAATTATAAAAGATATGAATTCTAATAATAAATATAAAAATTATAAAAACAAAAATAATAAATATAAAAAAAAAATATAAAATATTAAAAAATATAATAATGATGACTATATAATATATAAATATAAAATTCATATTTTATATTTTAGATTAGGAGTATAAGCCAAAACTTTGGCATAAAAATGTTTATCAACTTAAATAACTCCCCTTTTTTGAAAAATTTATAAACTAATAACATTTATACTTATTTTATTGACGGCTAATATAAAAGCAATAGCAATGCAAGGTGAATATTAATCCCCATCAATACACATCACCATCACTTTTTTCTTCTATATATAAATTTGTTCATAAATCCATTCATTTATACTATCTAAATCTATTATTTATCCATTATCCTCTTTATTTATGCCCACATTAAAGTAATTCTCAACTTTCAAATCCACTTTTTCATTATCCTCATATTTCACTAAGTCTAGTACACTATTTATATTTAAACATTACAATTGTTTTTTATTACTACCATTCAATATTCCTCCAATAAATAAATTATCATTTATTTCGGTTGGAAACCTTTATTAAGCAAATAAATAGTTGTTTTATTGTATTTTATCTTTTTATTGTTACTATTTATTCATTTATTCAATATCTTGTTAATTAACACATAGAAATTAATACCTGCTTTTAAATTAATCTACTTCATCTTCCAACACCATAATTTTATCAAAAATACCAACTGTGTTAATTTTTTGAATTATAATATGATTATTTACATTTTAATTTTTTTGCTAAACAAACACAATTCTTCTAATTTTCTTATAATTATACTTCTTTTCATATTATATAGCAGCTTCATCCTTATTATACAACATTTTCAAAACTTTTTCAATGTATTATTCTTCCCCCACCTTATCCAAATCCATATTCAAACTATTTATTATTTAGCAATTATCAAATAATTGTTCGTTTCGGACATCTATAATAACAAGATGTCTCATATCTTACATCATATTGTAAAGTTAGCTGCTTTTGATGAACTTTATACTGATCATAATATATAATCTATATAACAATAAATTACATTTAATAAATATTAATATTTTGAAATATAAAAATATATGATGACTAGTTTAAAAAAATAATATATAGTATAGAACATGCAAAAAAAAGTGTGTATTATAGGTGGTGGTATTTCAGGATTAAGTCAAGCATATTTCATTAAGCAGTTGAATCCAGATCTTAAGATAATGATATTAGAAAAAGAGAATTATTTAGGAGGATGTATGCAGTCTCAAAACATTGATTAAACAAATATTTACAACTAAGGACCAAGGTCAATCAGAAATAGTGAAGAGGTAGTATCCATCGTTCAATTAATCCATGAATTATAATTAACTGATTAAGGTATTAGCATCATATTATATTATTATTAATATATTATTATTATTTAGTTGTTTTATCTGAATTGCATAACAAAATTCATCTGCATTATAATGATTCTTTTAGAACTCTTGCTAGAACTTAAAATCTCAAAGCTATCTTTTAAACCATCCTTGATAACTTTATTTTTAATTCTTATTAATCATAATAATAACAACCTTTTTAAACCATCCTTTATAATTTTCTATTGAATTCTAACTAAACCTAATAAAAACCTAAATAAAGCTAATAATAAGAATAAAGCTGTGATGTTTCAGTAAAAGCTTTTTTACAAAATTATCTTAAGAATTATGAATGGATAGGTTTCAATTCTTTAATAATTGATGTATTTGTAGATTCAGCTCTATAAGGAATCTATGCTACTCCAATAAATCAATTATCTTATTAAGTTTTTTAGAAAAACTACAGGAATTCTCAAGAATGTAATAATTATCAAAAATATTAGATAAAAAAATCTAAAGTCAATTCCATAAAGAAAGACAATAAATCTTAGGAAACTGTTAATAATTCACTTTCAAACAAGGACTCAATCAGCTTATTGAATCTTTAAAAAGTAAATTAATACTTCAAGGAGTTTCCATTATTTCTAATACAAATGTAGACTAAATAGATTTTATTTCAGAGAATTAGTTTCATATTTAAGGATCATTTTATGATTATCTATATTTATGTGTTCCTCTTGTTCAAGCTTAAAAAATCATCAAGAATTCTTTAGGTCAACATTCAGAACTTAACTCTTTTTAATAATTTTAGAGTAATTCCTTGGCCTCTGTTAATTTAATTTTTAAAAAGCAGATTATCCCTAAAAAGTTGATGAATTCTTTTGGGTTTTTGATTCCTTCCTATTGTTAAAGCAATATTTATGGATGTTTGTTTGATTCTTTATGTTTTCCTAGTCTTTATTAAAATCAATCAGTTTCTGTTCTTGTCAAAGATATTTTATATTAATAAATTGATTTTAATGATTAACAAGGTTAGGAATAATTTGTATAATTAACTATTTAAGAATTATAAAAATATTTTCAATTTTAAAAAGAAGATGTCTTAATTGTATTTTATTTAATTATGATTTTTTTAGGCTGATGCTAAAATTTGGGATTAATTTTTTCCTGTTTTTGAAATTGAACATTTAACTAAAATTAAATAAATAATTGAATATTTAAATAAGCATTTTCCGCAATTAATTGTAAAATATTGTTTTATATATAAGTTACATGGAAATTATATATAATAAGCTTCGATTCCATATTTAGTGAATACTTCAAAAATAAACGCGATAAAATTAAAGTAACAATTGCAAAATTAAAGTTGAAATATTTATTTATATATTAAAATTATATAAAAATTGAAATAATTCAGTTAATATGAACATATTTATATAAAATAGAAACTAAAATTAGATGAAAACATATCCTCTTAATTAAGAATTAAATTAATTAGCAAAATACTAAGTATTATAAAATAAATAAAAAGAGTAAAAAGGTAAATTTGAAGAATTGTCCTAATATATAAATATGGATGATGATTGGAATATGATAGAAAAATGTAAACAAAATATAATAAAACAATAGAATAAAAACGATAATGAAATTTATGAAAGTAAAAAAAAAGGATTTAAACTTATTAGTAATAATTCTAAAAAAATTGAAAATAATGAAGTATAGGCAAATGTTTAAGCTATTAGAAATATTCATTTAAAATATTCTAATAACAAACATCAAGTAAATGAAAACTAAAATATAATTTATTAAGATATCAATCAATTAAATCAAGAATTTCAAAACAAAAAATTTAATCATAATTTAAAAAATGATTAATATAATTAAAAGGAAAATTTTAAAAATATAAACTAAATTTAATAAATATAAAATAATAATTAATGTCATGATAGTTTATTTGAAACTAATGATAGTGAATAAAATTAAATTTTTTAATAATAATATTAAATTAATAATAAATAAAATAAATTTTTGTGGAATAACTTAAAATATTTAAATAAAATATCTTTATCGCCTTTAGACTTAATGTTTGAAGAACTTTGAAAATTAATTTATTAAACATAATATAATCAACTTTAAATAATATTTTCTTATTATTTATCAAAACTTACGTCCTAAATAATATTAATTTTATCATTATTATCCTAAATATAATTATCATTATTATAATCATTATGATTATAATTATTTTTATCGATATTTTATTTTTATTAATGAATTTAAATATTAGTATTTATTGATTGATTATTATCATCTTTAACATTCTATTATTTAAACTGTAAATCATGAATTTAAATTAACAAATCATCTTGTATATTTCCTTTTGCTTCAACCAATTATTTTTCCCAATTTCTAGTGCTTGGATGCATATGAGTTTCTAAAGGATTTGGAAACAAACCAAGCTCAAAAGCTTCCAACAGCAATTTTTTAAATAAAAACATAAAGTCATATCCATGTCCTAAATATTAAATATGAGCCAATTCATGAATCATAATTGTAAAAGCAGTTGTTAAATTCATAAATTTATTAATATCGTTTGGACTATCTTAATCTCAAACTTTTAATTTTATATGATGAGTAAATCCTTTTATTATTTCAGAATTATTTCTCTTGTTCCCTAATTATGGTCCTGATAAATTTATTGCGATTTTTTAATTTGCAGCGAGATTTTTGTGATTCAATTCCGCTTCAGTTAGAAGTTTGTAGAATAAATTATTTTTTTTTGATAATAATTAAAGCTTTTTATCTACTTCCATCAATATTTTTTAAACTTTATCTTGGAATTTTAAAAATATTTCTTTATTTTGTTTCTAATCTTAATTTTATTTATTTTAAAATTACCATAAAAAACTTTATGAGTGTAAAAATTTGGAGGGTATTTTGAAGGCAAGTTAAATTAAATTTTTCCTTCTTTAAATTTTTGTAAATATTCTTCTTTGTATTATTTATTTTATTAAATCATTTCTAAATTTTCATTTTATTATTCTGTATTTTTTTTAATATTAAAAACTTTTTTAATGTTAATTTAACTTATTTATTTAATTTCTTTATTTATAAATGATTTTTTATCTTAAATATTATTATTATTTATTCCTTTCAACTCTATTTAATTATCAATAATTCTAATACTTTAATGAGAATTCAGCTGTACTTTTTTTAAATTCATAATTAAATTTATTTAATAAAAAATTAAAATTTTATAAAAAATATAAAAAGAGAATTTAGATAGTCAGATTATAATATGTTATAAAAAATAGAGGAAAAATTATTTAATAATAATGAAAATTTAAAAAATTAAATTTATTAAAATTAAGAAACCAAATGTAAAAGTTAATAAGATAAAAAAAAAATACTAAACTTATAGTTTTAAGTTAACAATTAAAACATTTAAGTTTAAAATGAAAGATATAATAATTATTGAATGGAATATCCATTTTCTTAACAATTAAATTATAAAATATAGAAAAATAGTTAAATATTATAAATATCTTCATAATAATACTTTTTAAATCAATAAAAAGATAAAATAAAAAACGAAAGCAAGCAAAAAAATTATCTAAATACAATGAATAAAATATTTAATTAAAAACTGATGACTGATTAAGACGAATCCTTTTTTTTAGTTTTACTTAAATATAAGAACCAATTTCTTCATAAAAAATATAAACTTTTTTAATTCACGAGCAAATATCTAATAAGATAACTATTAAAAGATATTTATGACTATGAAGAAAAATAATTGAACAATAAAAATCCATAGGAAGTATTGGAAAGTATTATAGGATTTGAAAGCATAAAATAGAATATCATGTTAGATAATATGTTAAATTAAGAAGAATATAATATCTAGGAACTAATCAATCAAGAAATTTAAGTTCAACCCATCTACAGACAATCAATGTAATAAAAACAGAAAAACAACAAGGAAATGCAGTTAAGCGATTTTCAACATATTAAAATACTAGGCAGTGGAGGTGTATATTTATTTAAATTATATATTTTTTATTTATAATAAATATTATATTTCATACATTTATTTATGAATCTGTTAT
>Ga0315908_10002000_pt1 | contig 15113 bp, 15 predicted proteins | sample LakEriMetagenome_12_FD_203520 | JGI IMG/M metagenome (GOLD analysis project Ga0315908, IMG submission 203520) | Freshwater fungal communities from buoy surface, Lake Erie, Ohio, United States - Buoy 4 MA124 | ecosystem: Environmental > Aquatic > Freshwater > Lake > Lake biofilm | place: USA... | reverse complement strand
CGGAATCTTGGGCCCATCAGCTTCGGGGTACGTCGTCAAAATGTCAAACGAACACTCCCCCATGGTTGAAGGAAGTTTCGCAATCACAGTCTCAAGCATCGCCGCCGCGCCCTTATTGGCCGACAGTGCTGCTCCCACGATGGAGACTTTTCGTTGCGTTGCACTCACGGCAGAAATCAGGCGGGCGGCACCGAAACAGGTGACTTCGTCGCGCGAACAACTAGGTCGGCCAACAAACCAACAGTGATGACTTGCAGGGCTGCAAAGAAGACAAGCAGGGTGTTTGCAGCAAGGCGAAAATCACGGCCGGCCCAGTCAAAACCCAGTTTGACAAATCCGGCGCCAAGAAGCAGCAGACCAATGGGCAAGAAGACCTTCAGGGGGTTATACGACAACGTCATGCGAATCACTTGGAGGATGTAACGACGAGTGTCCTTCAACCAGTGGAACTTCGAACGGCCAGCACGTGGGAAATACTCGATAGGGAAAAATCCAAGGGAGTATCCATTGCCCAAGAATGACATTGTCAAAGTCGTGACACATGAGAAACCCTTCGGCAACTCATGTACGTATTGCATCGCAACGTCTCGTCGAAATGCACGAAGACCAGAGTTCAAATCCTTGATGTCAGTCTCGGACAGGTAACTCGCAAGCTTGCGAATGATCCACTTTGCCGGAGTGCGTAACAGCTTGTGAGTGCCTTCTTCTGTCTGGCGCCAACCCACAACGTGATCCACGCCTTCCATCGAATCCACCAGTTCAGGAATGAGATTGTTGGGGTAGGTCATGTCAACATCGGTCCACACAACAACACGGCCTCGCGCTGCAGTGGTACCGGTGCGACGTGCTGCACCGCTGCCAGAGTTGCGACGATGAGTGATCAGGGTGATGCCAGGAATACTCGCCAGCTCAGCTTCAGAACCATCGTTACTTCCATCATCAACAACAATCAGTTCAAAGGAGTACTTCGATGCTTCAAGAGCTTCACGGATGCGCTCAATCTCGGTTCGAAGGTGTCCCTTTTCGTTATAGATAGGGAGAACCACGCTCACATCGCACTGGTCAGGGGTGTACTCGGTCATGTCTATTCCTGGGTTCTTCGATCAGCAGTGAGCTTTATCAGCACGTTGCCACAGTACTCTCTCGACCGCATCCTCGACGGCGACGATGGTCCAAACGCCGTCAGATGGAGGCTTTGAAGCCAGTCCATACACACAGGAGAAGATGTCAGGAATTGATGCCGTGGGCCCGGAAGTGTTGAATCGGACGACACGAATCGGGTGCAACTTGTAGCGCATGTAGTAATAGGCGCGGTCATTGCGAACCTCCATATCAAACCCCACACGCACCGTCCCAGAGTCTTTGACCAACTGAACCGTCTTATTGGTGTCTTCTAAACGCCATGTTCTTGTCAGGATGCTGTTCTGTCCCGAGTAGGTGGAACTCACTGCGAAAAGTCCCACAAGGGTGAGGACTGCAACCGAACCCTTTGCGCGAGCAAGACTCCATAATCCCAACGCCATAGCTGTGAAGAACAAGCCAAATGTGATGAGACCAGGGCGGACAATGTAGGAAGCAATATCCATACCAACAATGTTCGGATACACGATGCTGCCTCGATAATGACTCCCCTTCACGCCATCACCAAAATCAACCAGTACATATAAAGCCGCGACACCGAGAATCAAAACCCCAGTAATCAGCCATGCACGTTGCGCAAGGCGTGACGCACGTTCTAATGCAACACATGAAATCACCAGCAATGCAGGCACCATCATTTCGACATAGCGCCCATAAATGAGATGGTCACCACGATTGCCATACAACAGCTGTAAACCACCCGTGAAAATAATCGCAAAAGCTGCAGCGAAGACCACGAGCAGCGTGACACGTTCAGAATCTGCTCCTATGGTCTTTCGTCCACCGCTACCAATCACTCGCGCGATGATGAAAAAGATTGCAATTCCAATCAGCCCGCACGAACTAGCGATGAGATACCAACTCTGCCCCACCATTGTTCGAAGCAATGCCGGCCAGACGCCTGGATTCACAATGCGCTCCAACAACCTGTTCTCTTGATCGAAGGATGTTGTGTATACCGCCGTCTTCACGAACTTATTCAGGATGTGTGACCCCTCATAGGCAACAGCCGTGACGACAACCGAGGCACCCGCTACAACAAGTGTTATCTCTTTGCGTAACCACCACCACACAAACAGCACACAAATGATGGGCAACAACAGGATGAAACGTCCATGCAGAGCTGGCATTAATCCAGTGAAAAGCCCCAGTCCAATAACAAGCGCATTTGATCGTGATTTAGAGGCGCGCAAAACAAAGCCGACGAACAGCAGGAATGCGAGTCGGGATGCAGTTTCCGCCCAACTAAACATCGCCGAGACGATGGTGCCCGGCACAACAAAGATAAGTGCAGTCACCAGCATTGACATGTAACGAGACGCACCAAAGCCTCGTTGCGCCAACCGCCCCGCGTACCAAGCTGTGAAAACGGCGAGCACAACGTTTGTCAATAATGCGAAACGGTATGCACCACTAATCGACCCAGTGAGTAACGCACCGATACCTGTGACAATGCCGTAGCCCGCTGGGTAGAAGCTGCCTGTGGGAATTGCTGCCTCATCACGCCCAATGAGCACCTGACCATTTGTGAGGAAACCAAACTCATCCGGATGAACAGTGGGCCCGTATTGCCGAAGTGCAACAGTCAACATGAAAAGACCGCACAGCCCAGCGAAAACAAGTGCCAATCGAGACTGAACTACTGACGGCTCAAAAGATCTCTCAGAATGAAGCCGAGAATCGAGTCGGCGTAGTCGGTTGAAATCCACGCATAGACCCTAGTTTCAGCCCTCCCCGCAAACGGGTAGCCCCTGTTATGGACGATGGCGACGAATAGCCTCTACATAATCTGACCATTCGTTGTCCAAGACATCGAGGAACGTGCGGGTCCACGTTTCGTACAACGGCCATTGATCACCTACCCAGTGATGAGCTTCGGTGTGACTCTTGCCCTCGCGCAACATGTACCACGCCTTCAGGACGAAGGTGGTTCGACTACGGCCTCCATGACAATGCACCACAACCTGTCGCCCCTCTTCTAAGAATGCATCAATTGCCTCCACAGCTTCACGAAGGACAAAGAACAGTTCGGGATTACGGTCCCCTTCACTGTCGCGCATGTACACACCGCGACGGTACGGATGATGAATGAACCGATCATCGGTAATGCACAACGACACAACACCAAAGTCGTTCGGAACTAAACGTGCACCGTCCAAGTTGGAAGCCCACACTCCCAACTCATGCACCTTGCCTGGCTCGACCGCAGGCTCCACCCAACTGCGTGGCGCATTCCCCAGTGCCAGTAATCGACGCGCTATGTCGATGAGGTCTTGACAGCGGTACTGCACTTTTCGCCCATCCGGCATCACAACGTGCCCATGGACATAAGTCGTCCAACGGATGGGGATCCCCTGCAAGCCGTAGAACGCTCCCGCCATAGAACCAGCAATAGCCGCCACTGTGTCGGTGTCCCCACCAAGGTTGATGGCAGCCACAATCGCATCATGAAATGACGTTGTGGATCGAACAGCCCAAATCGCCTGAGCAACAGCTGTCCAGATGGTTCCGTTCGGAGGACCAACATGAGTCTGCGGGTCAAAGGTGGGCGAGCAGATTTCTACGAACTGCTCGAGAACAACAGATGCAAGAGCAGTACCAGCCAGATATTCAAATGTTGCCGTCACTGCTGCTTCGAAATCCCCTGACACAATCGTGTGCCGAATGATTTCGGCAACGATGGCTGCCCCAGCACTAGCCGCCGGATCAAAGTGCGTAATCGATGCCTGAGCAACAGCAATCTCATGCGTCCGGTCACGACCAGCAAGCACACCAGTGATTCCCACTGGGGCGATGCGCATGGCAGCACCATTACTCGCAGTGCGACCACCCAACATCTTGTGAGCCTTCTCGGCAGCACCTACATACGAATCGAAACGAAGCGATGTTCCGATAGTGATGCCGACATCAACTGCAGAATCTGACCATGCACGAAAATGCGCCCACACCACGTCTGGGTCATAACCCTCTGCAGCTTCGAGCGCTTCTGCAAGCGCCAGCGCCATCTGCGTGTCGTCTGTGAATTCGCCAGGAGCCCAACCGAAAGAGCCACCACCAATCATTTCCCCAATGCCGCCCAAAACTTCGTTTGGAAAGGTTTCCGCGTACAGCCCAGCTTTCTTGAATTCGAACGGTGCTCCCACTGCGTCAGCAACCGCGCATCCGACCAGCGCTCCGTACGCCCGCACCTGTTGTGGATGCGTGAGATCTCGGGATGAAATTGATGTGTTGTGGTCTCTTGTCATGGGCTCTCCTTTCACAGCTTCCGCTGTGGGTTTCTTGTAGATATGACAATAATATAACACATGGGGTGTGCCACATAATCAATAAGGGTTATCTCCACCACAAATGTGGCAGACTGTGCCCATGAGTGTTACGAAACGCACTAAGCAAATGAACTTCTTCGTCTACGTCGACACGGTGATTTTCACCATCAACCCAGACCGCAACATTCATCCCCGCGACAGACTTGAAGTGCTTGTCATGCAGAGGCCTGAACGACCTGATAAGTCCAAATGGGCACTGCCCGGAGGACTTGTGGGAGAGAACGAACGACTGGAAGACACCTCCATCCGCAAGGTGCAAGAAGAAACAGGCATCCATCTGCGGCCGAAGGATCTTCATCAGGTGGCAGCCTTTGGTAACCCTGACCGCGACAACAGATACCGAGCGATTGCAATTGCATACGTTGCTCTCGTCCCCCACCCCGGTGCCACCAAAGCAATCTCCCACTCCGACCAAGCTGAGTTCATTCCGTACCGCCTTCTTCGCGACAAGAAGATGCTCGAATTCGACCATTCAGAGATCATCTATTCAGCCCGGAAAGCGGCGCGCAAGATGCTGGAAGACACAAGTGTCGCGCTCAACTTCTGCGGCCCTAAGTTCACCATCAGCGAATTACGTGGCGTCTATGAGGCATTCCTGCAATATGAAGTTGATCCCGCAAACTTCCGACGCAAGGTTGATGCCGTCAAGGATTTCGTTATCCCCCTCGATGAGTACGCGGACTTTGGATCGTCTCCTGGCCGGCCCGCACTGATGTACAAAGCTGGTCGACTGTCTTCACTCCCCACTCCCATACGTTTTCGTCGCCCCGATGGCAGGCGTCCAGAAAAGTAATTTCTACCTTAATTGCAACTTTGACAGACCCCTGCCCTACATTTAAGGACATAACGACACAAATAGTGTCCCGTCCGAAAGGCAGTCCATGTCCACTCAATCAGTTAAGGCCACTCATGTGGCACTCCTCCTCGACCGCTCCGGTTCAATGGCTCCGCTTGTCTCCGATGTCATCGGTGGCGTGAATCAGTTCCTCACAGAACAGCGCGCTCAGGGCAACGACGTTCGTGTCAGCATCGTTCAGTTTGATTCCAATGATCCTCAAGAAGTCAAGGTCTGGGGTGCTCCAATCTCTGAAGTCGGCGCTCTCACCACGGCAGACTTTCAACCGCGCGGTGGCACTCCTCTTCTCGACGCAACCGGACTCCTTATTGGTCGCGTGAAGGTTGATGCTCAGGCTCGCGTTGCAGCGGGTCTTGCAGAGGAAGACATCGTGTTTGTAACGGTCACTGACGGCGAAGAGAACCAGTCACGTGAGTTCACACTTGCTCAGGTCAAGGCGCTTGTCGAGACACAGACAGCAGCTGGCTGGACATTTGTGTTCCTCTCGGCAGGTCTCAATGCATACGCAGACGCAGCAGCAATGGGGTTTGATGCGTCGAACTCTCAGGCGTGGGATCGTCGTGGCGACAATACCCGCATGGCATTCGACAGCGTGTCGAAGGGAATGACCAACCTGCGCGAAAAGAAGCGTCGCGGCATGATGACTGGGAACGTTGACTTCTTCGAGACCGGCAAGGACGCCGAAGAAAACATCTAGTTGTCGCTACGGGCGAGGCTTGTTGGGATCGGGCTCCTTCGGGAGCCCGAGAACACGCTCTCCGACAATGTTGCGTTGAACTTGAGCTGTTCCACCCCAGATGGTGGAAGAACGGTGCTGGAAGAACATTGATGTCCACCGATCTGCAACATATTTGCCGTCGGTGTCATCAAGAATCAACATGGCTTCAGCCCCACGAGCATTCATCATGCGATCAGAGAACTTCTGCGCATATTCGGACCAGAACATCTTGTTGATGGATGCTGCAGGACCGGGTTCCTTACGGGCCAAGACTTCAGAAAGAAGTTTGAGGCCCTGGAATCGCATGATCTCGACATGGCTAAATGCCCACGCAAGCTGTTGACGAGTGATGGGGTCGGCAGTCTTACCAGTCTTCTTCAGCATGTCGACGGCTTCCCAGAACTGCTTGGTGTATTCAACATGCTGAGTGGTCGCATGTCCACCGCGCTCGTTGCCAAGAGTTGTCATCGTGACACGCCATCCGTTGTTCATCCCACCGATGATGTTGGCGACCGGAGCACGTGACTCGGTCATGAAGGTTTCTGTAAAGTGCGATGCACCATGTGGCTGCATGATGGGGCGAAGCTCAACTCCGTTTGATGCTCCGTCTTCCTTGAACATCGGGAGCAATACATATGAAATACCAGCGTGCTTCGGAGCGTCTTGGTCTGTGCGACATAAGCAGAACATCATGTTGGCTTCAGTGGCACCCGAGGTCCACACCTTCTGACCGGTGATGACGACTTCTTCACCATCAATCACACCACGTGTCTTCAGCGCTGCAAGGTCTGAACCAGCATCAGGCTCGGAGAATCCCTGGCAGTATCGATCAGTGCCATCAATGATGCGAGGAAGGAAGCGCTTCTTTTGCTCATCAGTACCCCACACAATGATGGATGGTCCGACGAGCCACTCGCCCATACCGCGCGTGACGCGAGGAACATTGGCACGAGCAAACTCTTCATTAAGAACTGCTACTTCGATGCCGGTCAGACCACGTCCTCCGTATTCCTTTGGCCATGACACACACATGTAGCCAGCAGCAGAGAGCTTGTCTGCCCATTCGCGGGCACCTTTCACCTGTCCACGCTGTAGTGCGTCAGCCGACACTCCGATGAGTTCCTTTGGTGCGTTGCTATCCAACCATGTGCGTACTTCTTCGCGAAATGCTTGTGCTGCTGGTCCGAGATCTAGTTGTAATGGCATGAGTCCCCCTCAATCGTGATGTGCAAAGTATTTCAGTTAGCTCAGCGAAGACAAGAACTGAAGAATTGCCTTGTTCACAGGCTCGGCATGAGTCATATTCGCAGCGTGTGGACCGCCCTCAATCGCCACGAGGGTCGCGGGGCCCCCAAGACCGTCACGAAGAATCTCAGCTTTCTCCATGGGGATTGATGCGTCTGCAGTTCCATGAATAATCAAGGCGGGGCAAGTGATCTCACCCAAACGACCAGTGACATCATCACGATGCATCAGACAGTTGAAAGCCTTGGTGAATTGGTCGGGAACCATGGCTCCCCACTTCGTGAACCATTCCGTCCAATCGCCAGGTCCGAGGATAAGGCTGGCAACGATGTCTTGAACAGCAACAGCGCCATGTTCCACCCACGCGGCATGGAGTCCGTTGTAGGGCTCGACAGACTCTGGTGCTTCAGTACCGGCTTGTGTGTCAAGAAGAATCAACGCGCGGACTCTTTCAGGTGCAGTGAGGGCGACGCGCAAGCTGAGGAATCCACCTTGCGACATTCCTCCGATAATCGCCTGATCAATACCCAAGTGATCCATAAGAGCGAGAACGTCATTTGCGGAATCCCAGTATGAGAATTCCCCGGCAGCCGCAGTTTCACCAAAGCCACGCTCATCCCACGTAATGACTCGGTACTTGTCCTTCAGTGCGGCAACCTGTGCGTCAAACATTGAATGATCCATGAGGAAGCCATGGCTCAAAATGACAACGGGGCCGCTGCCGCCGTTGTCTTCGAATGCAAGGCTGATTCCGTTTACCTGTGCTGTTTGCATATCAGCACCATAGTCCTGCGACTGCGAAGGATGGAACGTGGACGCGTCCGGTCAGCCCCATTCCTTGCGCATCTGGGGAATCACGGTTTCGACGTATTCAGCCAACAGTTCTTGGTCCCATGGTGGACGGATGGCGATGTTGACCATCTGTGCTCCGGCCTCAACAAACGGCGCAATCTGTTCCATGGCATCTTGAGGTCGACCCAGCAATGAACCCGAAATGATGCGATCTGAGGCTGCCCCCCACTGAGTTTCCAACTGCTTCTTCACAACAGAAACGTCATCACGACTGAATCCGTACGACAGGTTGATGCTGCGCTCTACTGCAGAGGGTTCACGCCCAGCCGTGACGCACCAGTCATCAAGAATTACATTCAGCTCTTTGAAATGTGCTGGACTTGCATACGCCGCATTCCAGCCATCTGCGTATGCGCCTGCCATTCGCAAGGTCTGCTTTGGCCCAAGCCCACCGATCCATAACGGCAACTTTCCTTGAGGTCCGGGAATCATCGAGGCATCCTTCAGTTCCACACTGGGTGACGACTGAGTCACTCGTTCACCGTTACGCCATTTGTTCACTGCTTGCATCTGTCCCTCAAGAACTTTGAAGCGATCACCTTGAGATGGAAAGTCAAACCCAAAAGCTGCAGCTTCTTGTTCGTGCCAACCGCTGCCCATTCCCAACTCAAATCGGCCTCCACTGAGATGATCAACGGAGACCGCACCTTTCATCAATAGGCCAATGTTTCTGTACTGCGAGCAGAACACCAAACACCCAAGACGAGCGCTACTTGTATCAACGGCCATTGCTCCAAGCATGCTGAACGCTTCAAAGTGCGGCTGTGTTCCACCAGCAGGAGGTGCCTCATATAAGTGATCCCATAACGAAATCCAATCGATACCGGATCTGTCAAGCCACTTCCAGAGAGCACGCAGTTCCTCCACCGAGGCATTTTGAGCCCCCACATGAGCACCGAATTGAACCGACATACCTAATTGCTCCTGAACGAAATAAGTGATGATTGCATCCAATAAATAGAGGCAATCTTATGAGAAGGTAGCAAATGGTCATGAAATTCCATGCCTAAAGGAGTCCATTGTGAACGTTCTCATCTGTAACGACCGCGCGGAACCACTTGATTCTCTTGTTGACATGCTCGAGAACAATCGAGACGTTACGTCGGTCCAAGTTGCGACGACAGGAAGACAGACACTTGACGTTCTTCATTCGTCTCCCGTCGACATCTCCATTTCGTCAGGAACAGGACTTGATTTCAATCGGATGCTGCAGCGCCATATTGCGCCGACGGTTGCCGAGTCATTAACCCGAGTTGTTGCAACACAATCACCAACGGTGCCGCTTTTTGTAAAGGCACATCAGTTTGGATTTCAGAATGTTCTCCCTCTCACAACACCTGAGGACCAAATTGTTCTCAGTCTTCAGAGAACTTTGAGCGGAGAAGAATCAATCAAGGACCACCCATCTGTCAAAGCTCTTCATTTGACACCTGGTGCTCTCACACATGGAATCTCTTTTGATGACCCAAATGACAAGCACATCGTTGAACTTGTCGGAGTGGGATTATCTGATCACGAAATTGCCGAAGCTTTGAACCTCACTATCCAACACATTCGCAATCGAGTCGCTCACAGTATTCGTGCCAACTCCTTAACAAATAGAACACAGTTGGCGCTGCTGCAAAACACCAACTGGCAAATTCCAGACTTCGTTTGATTACAGCATCATGAACTCCCCCCAATATGTCCTCCTCTCAGAGGCGGCGAGTGTTTCGGACTATGTCGATAACCCGGTCTTTACTGACGTCACCAAAGATGGTGAGGTCTACACGACATACCGCATTGTTCGAATCACACATGAAGTCATTGACCACCCGGACCATTGGACTCACTTGGCCAATGTGTCCCTCGAGTTCAACATTGGCATCGGGGTGGCACACTTACGACTCAAGGACAAAGTGGTCGAAGACTCTCGCATCAAGCCCACCCCGCCGTCAGAGCTCTCTCCATAACAGGACAAAGAAAAAGGACGCCCCGAAGGGCGTCCTTTGGAGCGGATGACGAGATTCGAACTCGCGACCCTCACCTTGGCAAGGTGATGCTCTACCAACTGAGCCACATCCGCATGTGTGCCCATCATCCTAGCGAGATGGGCGTTGACTGCAACGGGGGCTCAGGCCTCGTGCCCTAGTGAAGCACCAGCGGGGGTGCGCTGCTCTCGCACAAGATATGCAAGGGAAATCAAGACTCCGATAGCGCCCACCGTCTGCCACATCGTCAGATTCTGGTCCAAGATGATCCATGCGAGCCCCGTAGAGATGACAGGGCTCAAGAGACCCAAAAGGGAGCCCAGAGTGACGTCCACATGGCTTTGTGCCCACGTCATCAGTCCGTGACCCACAATCCCCGGTCCGATGGCCATTGCAAGAATGCGGCCCCAGTCAGCATTTGACATGTTTCCAAGGTCGCTGCTGAAGATCATTCCGTACGGCAGAACAACAATCGCACTCCAGAGAAACACAGCAGCAAGGTAGGACCATGAATGAACCCCTGCGAGGCGACGCTTCTTTGACAAAACGAAATAGCCCGTCCAGATGCAGACATTGGCGACTGACAACAAGTCGCCACTGAGATGAGCACCACTCGTCGATGCGGCGGCAAGCACAACGAGCAGCACACCGACCAATGCACATGCCGAATACAGAAGTTGTCGTGGCCGCAATCTCTCACCGAACATTTTGGGAGCTATCAGGAGTACAAGAACAGGCTGCAAAGTTGTGATCAATGTTGCATTCGCTATCGACGTCATCATCACAGATGCGAATCCGGTGATCATCGAGAATGCAAATAAAACTCCTGGCAAGGCCGTTCGCTTCATCAATTCAAGCGAGACACCGCCACCAGTCAGTACAGCCATCGCAAACATCAACGGTGCGCCGATCAAGATTCGATAAAACACAATTGCCGATGCATCGACAGTCATTGTTTTGTTAAAGATGGGCCCAATTCCCCAAGCAAAAACTGCAGTGAGCGCAGCAATGACATGAATGTCATCTCGCTGGCGAAAGTTCTGCTTCGCCGAAGCGAATGAAGAAGTCACTGAGCAGGTGGGTTGAGGTCAATGCGCAATGTCAGCACACCGTCCTCAATTGAAGCGACAGCATCACCAATGATTGCGAAGTCACGGAAGTCGGTTTCAGCGTTTGCGATAAACAACTGACGCTCCTCGCCTGCAACTGGCGGTAACGGACGCTTGCGAACAGCGGCCGCGCGGTCCTTGAATCGGGCGATCATCTCATTAGGGTCAAAGGCAGCCATTAGTACTTCTCCTGGTTGATATTCAGTAACGGATCAATAATGGGATTTGCGACCTCCACAACGTCGACAGAATCGTCAGCATGGTTGAAAGGGTCGCGGTAAGGACGCTTTGGCTCGCTCATTGGTTCACGCGACAACATCGCCGGTGAAACATGATGCACAACAGGGTCTGCACCCTCTGGGCGAACACTGTTCAGCAACGCAAGTCGATGCGTGTCGTCAGCACGGGCAAACCGACGGTCAGCCATCACTTCCAACGGCGCAAGCACTTCGGGGTCTTCGACAGCTGCTTTCCAAAACGACAAGGTGACACCCATAAGAACGACACCCACCAAAATGAGGCCACCACCAATGAGATTGATGCCCACACTCGAGGAAAAAACGGCCAAAAAACTCATTGCGTCCATTCTTCCATGCCATAGGCCTTCTGTGCTGACTAGTTGGTATCCCGCAAGAATTGGGCAATGTGGTGCCCCACAGCCACTGTTTCCATCAGGAAGCCATCGTGTCCTTCAATACTGCTGATGGTCTCATGACGGTTGCGAGAATCGGCATTCTTTAGTAGTTGCTGGATGATTTCTTGTTGATAGGCCGGATACAAGATGTCTGAATCAATACTTATTGTCAAAGTGGGAGCCTTGATGCGAGCCATCGCCAATTCAGTAGATCCGCGTCCACGACCGACGTCATGCAAGTCCATGGCCTTTCCGATGTACAGATAACTGTTTGCGTCGAATCGACGCACGAGCCGATCGCCGTGATGGTCCAGATAGCCCTCGACATCAAAACGAGAGAAAAGATCAATGCCATCAGAGTGGAAGTTCTTATTCACTAACTTGCGACCAAACTTTTCGTTGAAGCGCGTATCGGTGCGGAACGTCACCTGCGCAATCATGCGCGCCACAGACAGCCCGTTCCAAGGCCCTCCGTCTGGACCAGCGTCGTAGTAGTCCCCATTGTTATACGCGGGGTCCATCAACAACGCACGACGACCAATAGAGCCCCATGCAATCTGTTGCGCACTTGCTTCGATGCTGGTAGCAATTGCAACCAAGGAACGCACACGGTCTGGGAAAAGAATCGCCCACTCAAGCGCTTGCATTCCTCCCATGGAGCCACCGATCACAGCTCGCCAACTACCGACACCAAGCGCATCGGCAAGATGACCTTGTGCCCGCACCATGTCGCGAATCGTGACAACGGGAAAACGAAGGCCATATGGCTTGCCATCGTCAGGATGCAACGACGACGGGCCAGTAGACCCTTGACAGCCACCCAAAACATTCGAACAGACAACAAAATACTTGTCAGTGTCAATGGCATGACCGGGACCGATCAATCCGTCCCACCATCCGTTATCTGAATGGCCTTTGCCACTTCGTCCCGCTGCATGGCTATCCCCTGTCCATGCATGACACACAAGAATCGCGTTCGATGCATCTTCGTTCAAAGTGCCCCAGGTTTCGTATGCGATGGTGACATTCCGAAGAGATCCACCACCTTCTAGAGAAAATGGACGACTTGTCGCAAACGTATGAAACTGACGGTCTCCAACAGGCTGATCGGGAGTCCATGCACCCGTCGCGGGGTATGGCTTATCACTATGACGATGTTTGTTCACGGGGCACTCCTTTCGACTCTCTGTGCGTTCTTCGCAGTAGGAAAGGAGAAGCCTGTTGCCCCACGATGTGGGACCACATCCCTCATCTTTCGATGAGGAGGCACCGTGCGGTTTTACCCCGGTTGCCGGACCATCTGGTCACTCCTACTGCTTTTGCAAAGGATAGCGGTCGGAACGAGCCGCACAAGGGAAATTATTCAGCAACCCCAAGTGTGTCCATAGCGTGCTTCTTCAAACGCTTGTAATCGACCTTGCCATTGGGAGCGCGCCCAATAGTTGAAACCACGACAACATTGCGAGGGGCCTTATAGGCAGCAAGCCTGCTCTTCACATGATCGCTCAAGGTTCCAAGGTCTGGCTCGTGGCCAGGTTCAGCTTCGATAACCGCACAGATTGTCTCACCGAATCGCTTGTCAGGAATTCCCACTGCCACCGCATCGCGCACCGACACGTGAGTCTTCACACACTCTTCTACCTCTTCGGGGAAAACCTTCTCGCCACCTGTGTTGATACACACTGAACCGCGACCCAAGAGATGAAGTGTTCCATCGGTGTTGACCTCAGCCCAGTCTCCCGGCACAGTCCATCGACGACCTTCAAAGATGCGGAATGTCTGAGCCGACTTCACTTCGTCTTTGTAATACCCCATCGGGATCGCGCCGCCGACTGCAACAAGACCACGCTCGCCACTTCCTGCGACAACACGGGTTCCTTCTTCGGTGAAGACCACACAATTAGGGCCGAGCGCAAACTGAGCAGTTTTCGCGGGAACACCCTTTGCAGCAACTGACGCTCCCATGCCTACTGCTTCCGAAGAACCGAAACTATCGGTGATGAACATTTGTGGGATGTGCTCAAGCAAACCTTCTTTGTTCTCTTGGCTCCACATAACTCCAGAGGAGCCCATTTGCACAACAGATGAAAGATTCCACTTCCCAGGATTTGCATCAAGAGCCTCAAGAAGCGGACCTGCAAAGGCTTGTCCCACAATCACAATGGAATTCACCGAATCTTTTTCCACTGTGTCCCAGAGTTTTGACGGATCAAAATTTCGGTTCGGCATCGTGAGAATGCATCCACCCATTGCCAAAGTAATGAATGCAGAAAACTGACCCGTTCCATGCATCAATGGACACGCAATCAATGCAATAGTGCCCTTGTCTCCAGGTGTGATGCGTGCAATCAACTCTTCGACGGAGTCTCCGGGAGGAACCTGCAGAACGGCGTTTCCACCGCGGCCGAGAACACTTAAGAGGTCTTCTTGTCTCCACATGACACCCTTGGGCATGCCTGTGGTGCCACCGGTGTACAGGAACAACATGTCATCACCAGAAAGCGGCGCGGACGGAACTACATCTGCATATGCCTTCGTGACGACGGATTCATAATCAACAGCCCAGGACGGCAAAGCGTGTCCCGACTCGTCAGCGACCATGTACCAACGCTTCACAAGCGGTAGGCGATCACGTACTTGCTCAATGAGATCCGCAAAGACTGCGTGAAACACCACTGCTTCTGCATCAGAGTTGTCAAACAGATACAAGATCTCTTCAGGGCCATACCGATAGTTGGTATTCACTGGCACAAAACCACCGAGCCATGACCCGAAAGTTCCTTCGAGATATTCCGGGCAGTTATAGAGATACAACGCAACTTTTGACTGGTGTGACAACCCTGATGCCACCATGTCGGTCGCTAGAGAGTTTGAGCGTTGATGGAACTCACCCCATGAGTACGTCAGATCTCCGAAAATCTGAGCTGGTCTTTTCGGATCTGCTTTCGCGATTCCGGTCCACAACTGTGCGTAGTTCCACATGTTCATTTACCCCCCTCGGCACTGCCCCCAATGCCTGTACCGAACCGTAGCAACAACGATGCCAGGAGACACACATCGGACTAGAAGGTAGAGAGTGCGCCGTTCTCAATTCCCTGCAGAAGATGACGCGTCGCCATGACCTCAAACATCTTGTCGCCACGCTCGGTACGCCCCACAATTTGCGAGGCCACAATTGCCATGATGACCCCAGAAATAGCTTCACGGCGATAGTGGTTCTTTACCCACTCGTGATTGATTGTGTGCCCGTACGACTCAAGGCC
>Ga0315908_10001999_pt1 | contig 15116 bp, 5 predicted proteins | sample LakEriMetagenome_12_FD_203520 | JGI IMG/M metagenome (GOLD analysis project Ga0315908, IMG submission 203520) | Freshwater fungal communities from buoy surface, Lake Erie, Ohio, United States - Buoy 4 MA124 | ecosystem: Environmental > Aquatic > Freshwater > Lake > Lake biofilm | place: USA... | reverse complement strand
AAAACTTGTGCCTCATCATTCCTAAAATCATGCTTATAAATATTTAAGAAATACTCATTTAATATTTAGATAGAGATATTATCATTATTTCAATGTTTCTATTAAGAGAATAAAACTAGTTAAAGATTTGTCTTAACTTTTATTGACTACTGAATTTTACAACAGGAAAGAGTAGAAACAACTTTTCAAAAAAACTCTCTCTCTATTTTAGATTGTGCAATAATCAGACAATTTATAATACTTATATCACAATAATCATTTTCCTTAATATGAAAATGTGATTCAAATTGAAAAGTATTTAAGCTAAAGACTTTAGACTCCTGATAACTATTTAATAACATTCAATGAGTAGAAGGATTTATTGGATTAATCCATAAAGGATATTAATTCTAGCACTCAATATAAACTATAAAGTGAATCTGAATATTTAAATGGTCTTTTTAATGATCTTAATCAGACTTAATTAGAGAATCTATCATTGATTAAAGGAAAATCATTTAATAAGAATTTCAGTGATGTTAATGAAACTTATTAGAACATTTTACCGTAGTTGACAAATAACAGCAATTACATAATAAAAAATGATAATATAGGAATCAATAAAATAGCTAGATATGACCGATATAATAATGATGACCATGTTATATATATGTATGGAGGTTAAAAACTAAATAATTATGAATTACAGTTGAATAAACTCAAGAACTAAGTATTCAAAGATAACAATAATCATTATACTTTCTCACCTGATTATTTATCCTTGTCGATCCGAAACGATTCTCTAGTTTAATCCAAAAATGTTAAACATACCAATAAGTCAGTATAAAGTAAAAGATTTCCTGAAAAATCATTAATTCAATAATAAATCGAATTGGATCCCACTCCTTATCATATTTAAAAGAAAAATAAAGAATAAGCTTTAAAAAGGTTTCACACTAAGAATAAAGAATAGTAATTTTTGGAAAATAATTGGTAAATCTATATAAATAAATCTAAAAATGATGAAGTTGTTTAATTACCTTCTATTAATTCTTCTAAAAATTTTAGTTTGATAGAAAGTGATGATCAAATGAATTTTTAAAGTTAAGTTAAAAATTAGTCCAAGTATTTAGGAGACTACAAAATTCATACTCACAATATTAATTAGAGCTAAAACACTTAGTTGGATAAATACAAAGTATTATAATTATAATATTATAATAATGATATTAAACATAAATTTTATATTTATCATAATTACAAATTAACATTATTATTAATTAATTAAATAGGGATTACTTGTTGATTAACCTTAAAAAATAGGAATAGGATTAATGAAGAAAAGATTAAAATAAACAAAATTAAAAAATGTATCACAATTTGTTTAGGCCTTTCCAGTGTCGATGTATTTAGTAGAGAAATACGAAGAAAAAGGGAACTAGTATATGAAAAGCAAAGAAGAATAAATAGAAGAATAAAAGTACAAATTTAAAAATGTAGACGGGACAAAAACACTAGAATACAAGCAAAAATATATATATAAACCAAGTAAATAATCTTAATTGTTGTGATTCTATAAAAATAATAAAATATATATAAATATCAATCTTGTTAAACATCTAACTAATTATATATTTTATCATCAGGCTATTTGGAGTCTAAATATCCGATATTATTATCAAGTATATAGACGAGATTCTGAATACTTTCTTAATCAAGAAGATTCAACTTCTGTAAGGAAACCATATCATGATCAATAATAATATTTCTTAAGACATTAGTAATGCGTCTATAGTTATTTGCAATAGCAGACTAATATAAATTAGAATACATGATATCTTCAAATTCCTAAACTATACTATCATCGTTCTTCAACAAATCCATCTTAGTAACAACTGTACAATGTGGTAATCCCATCTACATCATAGCTAATGTACTCATTAACAAACCACTAATATACTTATCATAATCTGAAAACACTTATACATCGATTAGATAAACAGTTCCCAAAATAAATCCTCCCTAATTCTACATCTTAGCAATGAATCTCTACATAACCTCCAAATGAGTAAATAATTCCAATTATCCGGCACAGTCAAACAAAATATAATCATCTTCAACTACTTCTTCCTCTATTTATTCAAACAGGTATTCTAAATTTTCTATCAGATACTCCATAGCATATACTAAACCTCCATTTGGACCTAAACCTAATTCTTCTATTACATCTGAGGTTGAAATAATGTCTGTGATGTCTAGAAGAGGAGTATAGATTAGATTATCATTAGATGGGTCTAGGTTTATTATATGGATTCTTCAACGCAATTATTGTTGTTGTTCTTATATTATTTTGCATAACGTTGATTTACCACTTCCTGCTGGACCTATTATTAATTATCCATAAAACATCTTATTATTAATATTATATTATAATAATTATTAATATTATATTATAATAATTATTAATATTATATTATAATAATTATTAATATTATATTATAATAATTATTAATATTTTATTATACTATTAACATAGATCACATTTATTTTATACTCTATTTTTAGTCAAAAATATATGCTATAAAAAGATTCATTATTCTTATCCTTATAAAAATAAATACTCGAAAAGAATATTTAATTAAAATAACCGAATGTTAAAAAATTTCTTACAATAATAAAACACTAAAAAATAAAACAATAAAAAATAAACAAATAGTAATTGTGGATAAAATATAGTAAATGAAAATAAAGAGAACAACAAAAATTATGAACAATATTTATTAAAGGGAAACAGCATTGTATATTAACAGACATAATTAGACACTCAAAAAAAGCAAAAGAAAAGCGATTAATTTTTTTAAGAACAATAAACAATCTAGAAAGAAAAGAAGACTAATTTAAAAGAAGAATTTGAAAATTAAAAACGAGAAAACTTGGTAAAAAGAATATTTATAATAACAAAAGAACAATAAATGAACATGATAAACTTTATGGAATAACGAACCCACTTTCTAAACTACTTAATATACTTTACAAACACTATTAACACATCTCGAGAATAACAACGCATTAAACGTGAATCGTTTTTCAAATCAATCCTATTATTTGATATAATTACAAGTCAGATTAAGAAAGAAGAGTATAGCAATGAACAGATTTTAATAGTGGCTTAGACCTGTATGTTAATGGCAAGTAAGATTAATGACATTTACTCAATTCACATTTCGGATTTAGAGAAAGACATTGGTAGAGTTAATTGTATTGTTAATTTAGAAAAGTAGATAATGGGAATATTACAATTTGATGTATTATTCCCTACTGAGATTGATATCTTATTATTATTGATTAATTAGATTAATTAAGATATTAATGTAGATGATATTGTTGCTCTATTGGTAGTTCTCGTCAGTGATGTTAGTTGTAGGTAATTTTCTACTCTTGAGTTGGTCAAAGCTGCTCTCTTCTAAGTTGCTAATCTTAGTTATAATAATATCACTCCTGCACAGATGTATGTTACTAACTTTATAAAAAATAATAATATATAATCCAAAGTCAATTTTTGATACATTATATTTTATATATAATTACTTACATTATATTTTTATACTTTTATTTAATTTAATATATTATCATCATTAACCTACTTGTTCATCTAAGCTCTATAAGAAGCAAGAGATCTATTAATCTATCATCATCTTTAACTTATTTTGTAAATTTTAATCTAGATCTATTTATTAAAATTAATATTATATAAAATATTACTATATTGTTGGGAAAACACTTAAGCCAATACATCTGATTTGTCTCCACTATATATTGTTATTCTTTCTTATTTGTTGTTGCTTAAATTTACATCTAAATACATTAGAGGCTCTCTATTTATGTTATTTATCTCTGTTATTTTTTATTCAGATTCTTATAATGCATCCTTAAACTAGTTTGAGTCTATCAATAATTTATCTATGTTTATTTCAAGCACTTTGCTATCTCCAATTTTACTTAATTAGTTATTAATCTATTTTTGAATCTTTTCTATATTGAATTCATTTAAATCTTCATTATTTTATTTTATTGTACAATATTTACTTTCTAACATATTATTATCATTTTATTATTATTTTTCTTATTTTAATAAATTAGGCGTCGGATTTATAATTTAATCAAAAAAATCTTAATTAAATGACAAAAGATCTTATTTTTACTTTTAAATCCTTATTTATTAATATTAATCTTATTAGTTAGAAGTAATTTTATTTTTATACTTATTGAATTTTTGGTATATGATTTATTCTTTTTATTAAAAATCTTGAACTAAATCTATTTCTTCATCATTTGAAAATTCTCTTTCTTTAGCCAAAGACTGATTTTTATTGACTTTAATAGGATATTCATTATTATTATTATTTTGAATTAATCTATCTGTATTACAAAATTCTTACTTTTATTCTAAATTTTTATTTTTATTTTAATTCTCAAAATGATGTTTTCTATTATTTTAAAGAATCACAAATCTTTCTTATAAAATTTTTGCATCTTATTCAGATAAAATCCATATTCCATCTATAAATTTACCTATAATTTATCTATTTGAATTACATAAATCTTCTTTTTAGTAGTTTTTCAGTTTAATTATAGGTAAATCAAAAAATAATCCTTAAACGCATAAAAAAAACTAACATAAATTTCTTTTTAATATACTTTATTTAAAATATTAATCTCCGTTCAAAAGATTCCATATTTCTTAAATAAGATTATTATTTTGTTTATTAATATAATAATTTCTAATATTGTTTATCTTACCAGATCTAGAAATAAAATTAAAGTCAAATAAAATATCACTAAAAGTTTCAAAATCAATATAAAGCTCTATCAAAACCAAATTTTCATTAAATTATTTTATACATTTTTGTTCATAAAAAACATTCATTTTTTTCAGTAAATAGTCTTCAAATTCTAAAATAAAGTTTAAAGCCTTTTTTTTATTAATAATTTAAGAATTCAATTCTTCATAATTATTTAATTGATATTTCTAATTCATGTTTTTATTTTAAACTATATTTTAAATTTATTTGTTTTAATTATTATTAGATTTAATTGAATTAATTTTTTATTCATTACAAATATTTTAAAATGAAATGTTTATTTATTTTAAAGGTGATTTGGAATTATTCTTATTTGTGAATATTTTTTAATTATTTTAATCGAAATTTTCTTTTTAATTTAAATTAATCTTACCAATATTTTATTTAAATGAATTTTAAACTTCTCTTTAAGAATATATGCTTTTTTAATAATAGTTTTAAAATGAATTTTTAAAACTATCTTATTTCAAAGAAACGTTTTAACTTTTTCTATAATCTGTGTTTTTAGTTTAATTTGAATTTATTGACTATAAATAATCATTCAATTAGTCTCTATTATTACAAGAATTATTTTTGATTTTCTAGAGATACTGAGTAAACATTTATAAAAATTATCGTTAAAATTATATAATAAAATATAAAATATATTAACATAAATTAAGTAATATATTTAATAATTTAATTAAGTTAATTTTGAGAATAGTTTATTATAAATTTATTTATCACTACAATAAGTAAATTTTTATAAATGAAAGAAAAAGAAATCAATGTAAACTTTTATTAAATATTAAAATGATAATAAATTTTTATAAGAATTTAATAAATATTCAATATAATTTAAAAGTAAATTCATTATTAGGAATAAGAATAAATGGATGATTATTAAAATAAAAGATAATACAAAAGGAAATTGCAGGAAAAAGTGCAACGATGGAATAAATTTGAATGTTAAATGTATGAATAGTTTATTAAAGTAAATTTAAAACATAAATTATTTTAATAAATTTTAGTTAAATTACGAAATTTTATAAGATTAAAAAAACAAAAGAAACAAAAGAGTTTTTTTATAAATGAGCAATTTCATTAAAACTAAAACTTAATGCTAATGTCGTAGTCACCATTAAAAGTTTTTTAAGAAAATATTAAATAACTTAATTCTTGAAAATTAAATTAATGGCAACTAATAAGTAAATTAATAATAAAATTTTTATGAATCTGAAAATATCAATTAAAAAATAATAAATAATGAATTAAATACCGAAATCAATTAGTAAAATGATATTCCAAACTAAAAATAATAATAATAATAATAAATAAAAAAAGAAAAATTATTAAAAAAAAAATCATTTAAGATTTTGTGTTAAAAAAACAAAGAATATCAAAAAATAAATAGAAGTTAATCAGTATTAATTGAAAATAGTAATTTAACAAGTGATGAAATAAAAATGGAAAAATAGAATTCCTAAATCTAAATGATAGATTATAATAATAGAATATTTTAAATAGAACTACTTGAGGATGAAAATATAATTTAAGAAATAATAGCAAGAGAACAGTTTTCTCAATACAATATTAATATATCCTAATGGAGTTATAATTTATTTTCCCTTAATTAGTTATGATTTATATTTTTATATATCAATCAGCATCTATAAATTATTTGTATAAAATTAGTGAATATATGAAAGAGGATTAATGATATATAGTTAAAATTATGGATGATTGATATATAAATATAACGTGATAATGTAATCAAAAATGCTTTTTTTCTATATCGTAATTAGACCTAGGATTGTAAATGTTATTTCTTTGATAATGAGGAATTTATTAATTATTATTATCAAAGCTATACAACTATTAGTTTTAATCTTATTAAATATTAAGTTCATAACTTTGACTTTCATTATTTATTTAATCATCAGAATCTAAAGAATAAAAAAATTATTTACTTGTGAATTTTGCCTGTCCGTTAAATTCGTGAGAGTACTTTTTCTTGATAAAAACAGGCGACATTATTTAATCTTAACTCATTTAACTGGTAGGTGACTCTTTTTTTTTATAAAAACTAAAAGAACCTTTTTCTGCTTGATGCAATTGTTGCAAATTAACAATATCCTGCTAATCAAAATGCAACTTGTTTAAATCATACTAGAAGTATTTATCAAGTTATTCATTAGTAATTAACTAATTAAATAACAACTAATCAATGAATCTCTTGATTTTTAAACAGCATTTGTTTTCTATTTAACTATGACATTGACTTAATTAATCGTGATTATGTTCTTATTACTCATTTTTATTATGTTCTTAAAACTCCACTTTGTTTATATACTTCAATGTTTGAAATATTCCTATTTTTTAAACAATGTCCTTAATAAAACTGAGAGAATCTAACTATAACTACTCAAAAGTATTATCATCATTGATGCTTCTAATAATGTAATTGATTTATTCGGTGATTTATATTTTATTTTTCAACCCAAATCATACTAGAATTTTTTAAATTTTATTATTAATACTAATAAACTCTAAATAAACAGAATACTATCTCTAATCTTATTAATTTTGGACACTATTAATTATCTACTAATTAGCTTAAAACTAAAGACTACTGCTCTGCCTTTTGACATTAATACTGCTATTAGATAAGATACTGCTTGATTTGTCTTTATTATGAATAATATCAAGAGTTTTATTGATAACACCTTCGAGTTCTCTTAAGTCTATATAAATAGGCAGCAATAGCATTATGTTTTCACAATGTTATAGTGACTTGGCTAATATTTTGACTAGGTCTGTTTTTAAGTGTCGGTATAATGAGAATGATACTTGTTGATTGTTTTTGTTCACTAGTTTGTAGTAAGGATTTATGAATATCAAGTCAGGATTATTAGTAGTTTTAAATTTGAAGCTCATAAAGTCTTCATTTATTATTTTAATATTGTCTTTGCATTTGTAAATTTAAGCATTATGTTCTATTGTTCCTGTTCGATCTTTGCTTTCAAATGCTAATATCTAAATAATAAATTATTAATCAATAATGTATATTCTATTACATTATTATTTAATGTTTAATGCTATTAAAATATTGATAATAATAAAATATACTTGGGAGATATTTTACAAACTAAACTAAATAGTATTGCCTCCGTCTCCTGCAAATAGATCAAATATATTTTAATAGCCTTAATCCTTAATCTTCTGAGCAATATAGTTACTAATAACCTCAGGAGTGTCCTGATAACTTTACTAGATATCAGTCTTAATCCCCAACTTGTAAAGACTGAACAATTAACAATCATTATTTAATAAATTTAATCTTTTACATTGTAAATGACAACAAGGTTTAATGCTTGTTGAACTTAATGACAAATTGTCATTGCTAAAAAACTCATTAGGTTTTTCCAAATTATTTATCAGAGGTAGATTCTTTTAAAAAATTTAAGCCAAAAGGAATCGGTGTTCACTACTTGCAATCAAAGCCATCTTGTTCTTCTGGATTTCTAACGTTCAGCTGTAAAAGATATAAGGTTCGGGAGGAAGTTTCTTTTTATTGCTAAATTTGATAGAGGAATTAAGGTTTGATTGGATATCACGTACAACGTTGTAATCAATTTGTTGGTTAATAGAAGTTGTCTTTTCATCTTCTTTATCTTAAATGCAAAGGCACTAGAAAAAACTTTTCATTTATTCTACTATAAATTTTTATTTAATTTTTAAATATTTATATATATCAATTATTCAATCAATAATTTTTTTTGTGTTATTAAATTTATAAGTTTTAATTATATATTTGTAATATTAAACAATTTTAATGGCAATATTAAAATAATCTATATAGAAACTTATTAGTTTATTTATAATTTATTTTAAATAAAATTTAGATTAAGGAAATATATATTTTATAATATTTTAATAATTAATAATTAAAAATATAAAATAATTATAAAATTAGTTTTTATGTTTTTATTATCATCCTAGTATTTTTAAAGGTTATTTTAAATTTAAATGACTAATATATTCAAAATATAAACAAAAAATTTTATAAAAATTAAGAAATTTGATAATTGGAACTAGAATTAAATAATTTAAATTTATTAAAAAAATCGAATCATATATAATTTATTACTATTTTAAAAATCAAATATGAATATTTTATAAAAATTTTTAAAATAATTATAAATTTTTTATTTTATCATATTTATATATAAAATTTATAATATAATTTATTTATTTTTAAAATAATTATAAATAATATTATATTTTATAATTGTTGTTATCTTCTGTTAATTTTTTTGATTTGATCTTAATAATAATTTAGTTATTTCATTCTAATATTAAACTATTCCTTATTTTATAATAAATATTTAAATCTTCTTAATGTTCTAACTCCTAATGAATTTCTTCTTATAAATTCACTATAATTTAAAAAAATTCTTCTACATTTGAATATTTTATTTTTATACTTTTTTTAAATCTTTATAATATTAATTAATTCTTTTTATTTTTAATTTAATCTGATAAAAGTTTTTGTATTATAATTTATTTGATAAAATCAATATCATTTAATAATTTTTATTTCTTATTTTAGTATGCTTTATTTTTAAGTTTTTTAATTAAATATTTTCTATATATAATTTTAAAGCTATTTTTATATATTTTTATTTGCACAAGTAATTATTATATTTTTAAATATTGACACATATTTTAATATAAATATTATATGGAATCATTGATTAAATAAGGAATATTACAAAAGTTACTGATTAAGATTTTCATAATAAGAATCCAAATTAGACTAGTAATTTTACTTAATAAAAAATAAAAGAATAATAATACATTATAAGTAGCTTTAAACCTATTAAACTTATCGTTATAAATAGATTTGATAGCATTATCATTATTAACAGCAGTTCCATACCTGTTTGCCTCAATAAGATCATCCATAATTAAACTATGAGTTTAATCAACAAATCCATTTTAATTAGTGCGTCCCACATGCAAATTATAATAAGGAACATTATCAACAATAGTAGATGTCTTGACTCCAACTTAATCAATCTTCATGCCTGGTATTCCCTACATCTCATGAGAAGGATGCACCTGCAAATTATTGATCAAATCCATTGCTAATTATTTGGCTTGATTTTCAGCTCTAATCATTTTGTTACGAGAGATCTATGCCATAGAGCTATGTTCTTATATTTCCATACTTTTTTATTGAGCCAGTTTTTCGAAATTCTTTGCTTGTTCAGCGTATTATTTTGCCGCTTTAAATAGTTTACTTTCAAGTTCACTTTCTTTTTCTAAGTTTTATTGCATTTCTGCATCATTTTTTGCATTTTAAGAGGCAAGTTCATGCATTTATCGTAACGATTTTGATAGAATACAAGGGGGACATTATGGTTAAGAATTGCAAGGACATCCTTCTCCTAATAAATGTTATTTACTGTCCAAATTAGAAGAAACTCTTTGAGGATAAACTCTATTATCATAAAAGTTAATATTATTTCAATATAATTTTTTTTTAATTTATTAATCTTATTATTAGTTTTGTTTTTATTTAAATTTTAATTATTATTGTTATGATTATAATAATTATTTTTTTTATTTATTATTATTTTTATTATTAAATTATTCTTTTAATCAATATAATTATTATTTTCATTTATGATACTTATTGTTTAATAAGTTTTAATGAGGGGCTTGTTCAAAGCTTAATTATTGTTGAATTTATGAATTGGATCCTGCATTTTACATAACAGTTAATTCAGAATTAACTTATACTGGATAACTTGTCAGTAAGTTTTTTGTTTAATCTATAATTCTTTCTTTATTGTCATTAAGATGAACTAAGTTTTTATTAACGTTTTCATTTTTTTATTATACTTCTACTTATATATCTTTTTATTTAAATTTTTTTTGTTTCCCCTTTCCTGTGTTCTTTATTTTGTTTCTATTTTTTATGGAATTTTGATTTTCTAATGAAACATGATTGTTATTAAATGAATAAAAAAACATACATAAAAGTAATAAAATAATTAACTTCATTTTTTATATATATAAATTAATAAAAATATTTCTAATTATTATTTATAACATTAAATTTTATAAAATACATCAAAATTGAAAATAATCTAGTAGCATTTAATGAAATATAAGCAAATTAAATTATAGATAGTAATAATTAATTAATATTATGGGTTGTAAATAAGATAAAGTAAAAACTGAAGAATGTGTAATAAAATAAATAGAAACAGAATTTGAATATTCTGATATTGAAGAAACAGATAAAGTAGATATGAATATTAAAAAATATAAATAAAATAATTTTAATAATATTAATATTAAAGTACTGGAAATAAGTAGAGACAATAAGTATAAAATTGGAACAAATGCGATAAGCAATAGAAGATCATAAGATAATTATGGAATATATTAGCGGGGTATACAAATTAGAAGTAAGTAGCTTATAAGATTCAATTTAGATTTTTTTATGGTCTTTATCAGCAAATAATGAAGGAGATATCAGCAAAATTAATATTAAATTAGATTACAATTAGTTCCCTTTCTTTTACATGAACTTGCAACTCAAAGAAATTTTGTAGTAATTTTATGACAGTTTATTTTATTATATTAATGGTTTCAAGTTGGGATTAAAGATTATTGATGAGTTTGAAAAAACTATTATTTAGCTTTATAATTAATCTAACTAAATAATTAATTAAACAACTGCTATCACTTAATAATAATTGGCTAATCAAGTTATAGATCTTAAACATTCTAATTTAATTTCAGTTTATTAATAGAATAATCTTATCAAATTATAAAACAATGTTTTAATTGTTAGAGATTTAAGAATGATTATTAAAACTAATGAAAATTAGTAATAGGTTGAATAGATATTTTATATTATTTAGGATTTGCTTTCTAATACTGATAATTTTGGAAAATAAGCTATCGAAAAATCTGTATTTCTTATGATCGATATATTTGATAAATTTTATTAAGGAAAAAGAAAATCTGATGATTAAATCTAGAAAGATAAAAAAATTAGGAAATAAAAAATTAAAATAATTAACAAAATGAAAAATAAAGTATGTAGAGAATATTTTGAAGAAATTAATAAACATTTGATTTAATAGTAAATAGAAGAAGAGAAAGAAATAGAGCTTAAAAAAAATTATTAAATAATGAAATAGCAAAAGAAATAAGAATAAGATTTAAAATTAGAGGAAAACATATTTTTAGAGGCTTAAGAAGAATAGGAATTATAATAAAATAAAAAGAAAGAAGATTAAATAGAGGGAAAATAATAATGAAATTGTATAAAATATAAAAATTATATAATATAATTTAATATAATATTGAATATAAAATATTAGTTTAATAAAAATGGAACTATAATTATCATCAGACAGATAAATAAGTTATTTAAGAGATAGATACGATATAAAAGAATAACCAGAAAATACTCTAACTTTTGCATTTGGAGATAGAAGATTTTAAAAGTTAACAGAGTAAATCCAGACAGGAGAAGATATTCTGAAGTAAAAATGTCTAATAGAAATTAATTAAGATTTCCATAAGGCTGACAATATTACATAAGCTTTGTTAAGCAGTCATATTCTCAAAGTCATTATCCAAAACATTACTCATTCAGATAACCAAATCAGATAATTAACATCTAAATCTTTAGTAATTAATAATTATATAAGAATATTGATCAATAATCATAATTAATAAAAAAATAACATTATTAATTATAGATATAAATATGTAGTGTGAAATAAGGGAGAGATGAAATAATAGAGAATAATATGATATTAAATATAGTGAAATTGATTGATGATAATGAAATAAAAATCCGAGAAAACTGTTATAAATCTTTAATACAATTTAGCGAAACACTCTAAGCTAAAAATGATCTACTGGAAAAAAAGATTCTTCTATCTTTAGTAGACAAACTAATTGAAGAAAAAGAAGAATAAATAATGATTCTAAACTTAAAATTAATTAATAAAATAATTTATGGGAAAGGTGGAGTATGCTAAATTCTTGAAACTTAAGGGATTAAGCGATTGATAAATATTGTTTCTAGATCTAACAAAATAATAGTGAGTTTAGCTTTGGATTGTCTGTCTTCCATTAGTTTTAATATTGAGGGAAAGTAGAAGATATTAGAGTAGGAAGGAGTGTTAATAATTTGCAATGGATTGTATGATCAAAATATTGATATTGTTATAAATAGTAGTAAGGCATTAGCTAGTATGGCTTAATTGATAGAGGCTAAGAAAATTATTTTGTCTAATAACCATTTTTCACATATTGTTAATTTATTAGCTAATAATCACCATTTTTAGGTATAGTTAAATATTATTTAGTTGATAACTAGTTTAGCTGAGGATCCACTTGGAAGGCAACTTAGTATTAAGTAGGCTCTATCTTTACTTAAGAGTTAAATTATACATCAAAATAATCAGGAGTATGCATAATAAGCTATTGAGGTTATTACTTGGATACCATGATTATCATCTTATTTTTTATCATTATTCATTTATTTATCATTATTATCTTATTCTTATTTGATTTTTATTTTGAAATTAATTTATTATATTATTAATATTAATTATAATGATAATAGTATTATGTATAATAAAATAATGATATAGTTATGATAATATTTATATTAAATTGATAAAGATAATGAGTGATAGTAATAAGCCTTAGATAAAACTGTTCAACTACTACATTAAGCAGAACCAAGAATACCATTAAAATAAATCTCTATTCCATATGAGAACCAACAGATGGAGACATTCAACTGAGGAAAGCCAAAGACGTAATAATATTATCTGATAATTTAGCATTCAGATTCGCAAGAGTCACTAAACCTATATTCACAGCTATAGTAGTAATCGCATTCATTGATCTCGCAATAGGAAAATATAGATTACCAGCTCATCATTGATAATTATAAATACATTTAATATTCATTATATTTTTCATTTTATTCTTTCATTCAATTCCTCTCTTATTTTTTTCAACTCATTTATCTCTTTTTCTAATTTTTCTATCTATATATTTTTCTAATTATTTTGTTTTTATAAATTCTCTATTGTTGGCTAATAGTTTATACTAATCATTAAGTATGCTTTTAATTGTTCCTGTAATCCTTTGTTTTTTTCTTTTAGTCCCTAAAATATTTCGTTTTAATTTTAGGAAATCATTTTTCTTATTTACTAAATTCTAACTGAAAGTTTATCAATTTCTTATTTTTCTTAATGCAATTATTATTGTTATTCTTTTATTAGTTGTTCTTATTATTCACTAAATTCATTAGATTAATAATTTTTTATTTGTTTTTGTAAATCATTATTTTCTAATTTTAATTAAGTTAAATCTTACAATACAACTTAATTTAATTTTTATAAATCTTATATTTTTATATTAAAATTATCAATTTTATCATTTAATTAAGTTAAATAATCATCATTTGATAAATAAAATTATTCTTTCAGTTAATCCAATTGTTTTTTTAATTATTCTAATTTATTTTTTTAATTAATATTAATTTGATTAATAATCCAAAACTATTCTAATTGTATATTATTTTTATTTTATTATTTTGTTTTTAAAATTTATTATTAATCTTAATAGAGTTATGTAAAAATTTACGGATTTTAATTAAAAAAATCTTGTTGTTAAAATGTATTTTTATCAATATAATTTATTAATTTAAATTAATTTGCTCTTTAATTAATTTAGTAAATTATAAATATTAAATATAAAATATCATTATTTTTATCAGCATTTAGTTAAATATTATTATATTTAAATTAAAAATTAATATTATTTTAATTAAATTTATAATTTTCATTTTCGATTTCTTTTAAATTTAAAATAAAGTCTTAAATATTTCTTAAATCATTAAAATTTAGTTCATCAAATTATAATTCAATAAATTCCTAATTTAATTAATATATGATGTTAAATTTATTTAATTTTATTTTATTTTCTTGAAATACTATTTATATATTATTTATATTTTCGTTTTTTATATTGAACAAAACAAAAACATTTAATTTCAATGGATAATTTAATTTACACTTAATCTAATTATTATTAGAATTCAAATAATTAAAAATTTGATATTTATGATGAGAATTTAAACTAATATTTTGAATAATAATTACAGCATTTTCATTATTATGTTAAATATTAATTTGAATTTATTTTTTAATAACAGAAGAATTCAATAATAATGTTAATTTA
>Ga0315908_10001997_pt1 | contig 15144 bp, 14 predicted proteins | sample LakEriMetagenome_12_FD_203520 | JGI IMG/M metagenome (GOLD analysis project Ga0315908, IMG submission 203520) | Freshwater fungal communities from buoy surface, Lake Erie, Ohio, United States - Buoy 4 MA124 | ecosystem: Environmental > Aquatic > Freshwater > Lake > Lake biofilm | place: USA... | reverse complement strand
CAGACCTCCTTGAGCCTGTCAGCAAATGTGCTCAGCCTCGAGGCCACCGCGACGGATAAGGATGGTGATTCGTTAACTGACAGTGTGGATCTTGGCTCGATCATCCGCTTTGAGGATGATGGACCAATCGGCGGTATCGCCCTTAAGTCGGTCACGTTGGTCACCGATGAAACCGCTGGGGTGAATACTCTCTCCAACGGTGGTACGGAAACAGCGCCTGTAGTTGGCGGCGTTCAGTCACTTGGTCAGTCGAGTGTCACCTACGCCAACTTGGTAACCGATAGCTTCGGTTTTGGTACTGATGGAGCTGCGGCCGCCGGCGTAGGAAGGACCTTCGATTTGGTCGTCACCGACGGCACAGCATCTGGTTACTGGACACCTGACCACAGCCAGCAGATCTACCTCTACGAAAACGGCACGACCGGCGTCATAGAAGGTCGTGTGGGAGCTGGCGGAGTTGCCAGTCCAACTGGTGCTGTTGCATTCACCGTTGCGGTGAATAGCACCGGCGACGTCACCCTCACCCAGTTCCTGGCAGTTGAGCACACGCCTAACAGCACGAATGACCAGACCTCCTTGAGCCTGTCAGCAAATGTGCTCAGCCTCGAGGCCACCGCGACGGATAAGGATGGTGATTCGTTAACTGACAGTGTGGATCTTGGCTCGATCATCCGCTTTGAGGATGATGGACCAACGATCCAATCCAGCAACAGCATCTCAACGGTAACCATCGATGCTCCTTACACATCGACCCCGGGCTCACCGATTGTTTACAACAACGTCAACATTGGCAACTGGATCTTTGGCACTGATGGGCCGAGTGGATCACAGAGTGTCACGGTTACAGGTCTTCCCGCAGGCTATACGGCGACAACGCCTGTCCTCAGCGGCAGCTTGATCACTTTCTCCTTGTCTTACCAAGGAACGAAGGTGGCGGATTTCGAAATTAATTCCGCCAATGGTAATGATGACAAGCTAACCATCTACCAGGTTCCTGGCCAAATCGTCACTTCCAACATCGATGGTGACGCGGCCAAGGCCGGTGGCCCTGGCATCTATTACGTTGAGCTGGTGGTAGCGGATATTGTGGCTGTCGTGACGGGCATAAAACCTGACGGCACAGCGGGAAGCGTCAACGCCAGCAATCAGGGCTGGGCCGGTGGTGATGGCGACCAGAACATGGAAGACGGAGAGAAAATTAACTTTGCCTTCAAGGATTACGATCCCACCCTGCCAAACAATACAGGCGGTAATGATTTCGTTCAATCCTTTAGCTTCGACGCTCAGAAGTTCACAGGAGGCGGCAATAACCCCACGCTTAGCATTACGGTCACCTATTCAGATGGATCAACCCACGCTTTCGCCAACGTCACCATTCCGAATGGTCTGACGACCTATCCGTTCGCTGTTGACAGCACAGGGTTGTACGTGAATGGGGTCCTGGCTCAAGCGTATGCTTCTTCAGCCGCCGGCATACAGAGTGTTGACATTCTCGATGTTGTTGATGGAAGCCAGACATTCAACATCAATGGTGTGAAGATTGGCTCCATCTCCGATGTGCGCCCCGATCTCAACCCCACCTTCACCCTCACTCTCAAAGATGGTGACAGTGACACCAGCTCGCTGAATGTCAACCTCAAGCTGGATGGCAATGATGTGGGCGGTCCCACAGTCCTTGGCATCACGACGTCACCCATCGCTCTTGATGCCAACAACGATGGCCAGATCATCTATCAGGCCCTCGCTACCTCCACCGCCAACTTCGACTACGCCGGCGATGGCTATGCGGAGCAAACAGCTTGGGTTGCTGCAGGTGATGCGTTGCTGGTCTATGACCACAACGGCGATCGGGTCGCCAACGATGGTTTGGAGATCTCCTTCATTCAATACAACCCTGATGCCAGGACCGACCTTGAGGGGCTGAGGCTTGCCTTTGACTCTAACTATGACGGTGTCTTTGATGTCAACGATGCCAGGTTTGCCGACTTCGGTATTTGGACTGATTTCAACGCGGATGCTAAAACCGATGCTGGTGAATTCCAAACGCTTATCGAGTCCGGTATCACCAGTATTAACCTCACCAGCGATGGACAGCTTGTTTCTGCTGCAGATGGTGATGTGTTGGTTCACGGCAGCACCACATACTCCTATGCCGATGGCACCACGGGTCTAGCCCAGGATGTGACCTTCACCGCATCGCTGGCGCCATCCGGTTCGGCCGCAGATCCCACCCCTGGATCAGGTTCTGAGCTCCTCCATCCCGTCGCTGAATCCCTTGAACCTGCAGCTGGCACCTTCAGCCAGGATGTTATTGTCACTGAGGAAGTGGCCATCGAAGTGGCTGTCATAGCCGTTACTGATCTCCTTGATCAATTCATGGTTGAAAATACCCTTTCCGAGTCAACCATTGTGGAATATCAACAGGAGTTTGGTCTCACTGCCGATAACTTGATTGCCGATGTGAACTTCGACCCCAGCTCCACGGAGCCCACGGCCGAGGCCATTGCGGCCCTGGATGAAGCAGACTTCATTGCTTCCGATGATGCGGCTGCTGGTCTCGACCACGCCGCCGACGTGGTCGATGACTTCTCCTACACCGTTTGAACCATGGCTGATATGGATGACTCATTTGTAGCCGGTGATGTGATTGCCGGCTTAACCGAAAACTTCTTTGAAGCTGTGCGATCCTCACCAGATCTTGCGGCTCAAGAGGCTCGTCCTGCTGAGCTTGTTTATGAGCTTGACCAAGTGGTTAGTTCCTACCTCGAAGAACAGCAGCTCTCCTCTGATGCCTACCAGCTCATTCAGCAGGATGTGCTCAACAACATCGCCCACGACCTTGCCGAACAGCACCAAGGCCTGGCCGATCTTGACGTCAGTTTTGATGCCGATGGCAATGCCGACCACGCTGCTGTGATGGCCGCCATGGACCATCACTTCGAGGCCCTGTTCAGTTCGGAGTCCTTTAGTGATGATGGGTCGGCCGCCTTAGGCTGACCTCCCAACGGATCCTTGTGCCCCCCACTGCCCGTCTGCTGCTGGTTGATCCGGATAAACGCTCGTCTGATCTGCTCACCAAGCACCTTCAGGTCCATGGCTTTGTCATCAGCGCCGTAGCTAGCACTGATGCCGCCCAGCATCAGCTGCCGGCCGCCTCACCCCAGATGCTTCTAATCAGCGATGCCTTGCCTGATAGCGCGGCGCTCGTCTTTACCCGCCAACTGCGCGCCGCAGCCAATGCCATTCCGCTGGTGTTGCTCCTAACACTTGATCACTACAGCTCCCGTGTTGCTGCTCTTGAGGCCGGCGCTGACGATGTACTGTCTCGGCCCTTTGCAATCGAGGAGCTGATAGCTCGGCTGCGTGCCTTGTTACGCCGCAGCCGCATGGGACTCAACCATGTAGATGGCACCGAGTTGCACTATCGCGACCTCACGGTCAATACCGACAGCCGTCAAGTGTCGCGTGCCGCTACCCCGGTTAAGCTTACCGTCAAGGAGTACGATTTGCTGCTGCACCTGCTACATCATCGCGAGCACGTGCTTTCAAGGCAGGATATTCTTCTTGCTGTTTGGGGTGATAACTGGGTCGGTGATGATAACCTCCTAGACGTCTACATCCGGTACCTGCGCAAGAAACTGGAACGCCCCGATCTTGAGCCACTCATCCACACCGTCCGGGGTGTGGGCTTCATGTTGAACTGAAGCTCAGGGTTGGGTCACACCCTCGATCCGGTCTTCAATCTCCTGATAGATCTCCTGTAGCTGGGCGATGTTTTCATCGCTGGTTTCCCAGTAGCCGCGGCCATTTACTTCGAGCAGGGTGCCAACGATGCGGCGGAAGCTGTGGGGATTGAGCTCCATCAGCCGCTTACGCATTTCTGGATCGTTGATGAAGGTGTCATTTGCCTCCTCGTACACGAAGTTGTCTACCGAGCCACTTGTGGCGCTCCAGCCCAGGGTGAAATTGAGCCTTTTCGCCACTTCCCGCACGCCTTCGTAGCCGGAATTGAGCATGCCCTCGTACCACTTGGGGTTGAGCAGCTTGGTGCGCGAATCGAGGCGAATGGTTTCGCTCAAGGAGCGCACCTGGGCGTTGGCAGTGGTGGTATCGGCGATATAACTTGCTGGTGCTTTGCCGTCGTCGCGCAGGCCGGCGATCAGCTTGGTGGGATCGCTGTCGAAGTAGTGGCTCACATCGGTGAGTGAAATCTCAGCTGAATCCAGATTTTGGAAGGTCACATCAGCTGTTTTCATGGCCGACTCGAACACTTCTCTGTTCTGGTTCATCTCACCTGGGTTGTCGGCGTTGAATGCGAATGTCTTGCGGGAGAGATACATCTCCTGCAGCTCATTCTCCTCCTCCCAGGTGCTGTTCTCCACCGCCAGGTTTACGTTTGAGCTGTAGCTTCCGCTGGCATTGGAAAACACCCGCGTCGCCGCATCACGTAGGGACACACCTTGGGCCGCCGCCTGCTCCTGGGCATGGCGGCGCACGAAGTTCATATCAAGGGGCTCATCAGCCTCAGCTGCCATCTTCACGCCCTGGTCGATCAAGCCCATCTGGTTGATAAACAGGTCGCGGAATACGCCGCTGCAATTCACCACGACGTCGATGCGGGGCCTGCCGAGTTCCTCAAGGGAGATCAGCTCCAGCTTGTTCACCCGGCCCAGGGAATCTGCCACCGGCCGCACGCCGATAAACCAGAGGATTTGGGCCAGCGACTCGCCGTAGGTCTTGATGTTGTCGGTGCCCCAGAGCACGCAGGCGATCGTTTCGGGCCAGGCTCCCTGCTCGGCCTTTTGGCGCTCGATTAGCCGGTCCACCACCACCTTGGCTGCAGCAATGGCTGCGCGGGTGGGGATCGACTGGGGGTCAAGGGCGTGGATGTTCTTGCCGCTGGGCAGCACGCCCGGGTTGCGGATTGGGTCGCCGCCGGGTCCCGGCAGCACGTATTCGCCATCGAGGGCCTTGAGCAGGCTCTGCATCTCCATATCGGCGCAGATCTGCTCAAGGCAGAAGCGCAGGTAGCCAAACAGCTTGTCGAGCTCGGCTTGATCTACCCCTGGGAAGCCAGCAACCCGGCAGGCACTCAGCCAGGGGCTGGGCAGTTGGAAGCCGAATTTCTCCAGCAGGGCAAACAACCAAGCGAAGTTCTGGCGCAGGGTTACCCGGCCATCGGCGCCGGTTACGGCCTTCACCATCGAGCCCACCGCCGCGCGACACACTTCGGTGATCGTGCGGTTGAGCTCCACATCGGCGAGCACACCGTCGTCGTTGCCTTTGTAGATGTCAGCAATCGTGCGGCCCCGGCTCTCGGCCAGCAGGGCCGGCAGGGAGCGCAGGCCATCTTCCTCGCGCTCGAGCGCGGCAATGTTGACCAGGGTGGCGATTGCCTCCTCGGCAGTTGGTGGCTTACCGATCGTGTGCAGGCCGCAGGGCAGCAGCCGGCTTTCGATCTCCATCAGCTGGCGGTACACCGCACCCACCACGCCATCGCGTCCGTCGAGGCCGATCTCCGAGGCATCGGCTTCAGGAAGCACCACGTCTTTGTCGAGGTTGCACTGACGCGCCGTTTCCACGATCGCGTTGACGATCTGTACACCCCGGCTGCCTTCGCGCAGTTGCTGGTAGCTGCCCACCAGCTCGCCGAGTTCCTTGAGTCCCCGATATAGGCCGGCATTTTCAGCCGGCGGTGTGAGGTAGCTGATCGTGGAGGCGTAGCCACGCCGCTTGGCGATGGTGGCTTCGCTTGGGTTGTTGGCGGCGTAGTAATAGAGGTTTGGTAGCGCGCCGATCAGGGAATCGGGGTAGCAGGTTTCGCTCATGCCCATCTGCTTGCCGGGCATGAATTCCAGCGAGCCGTGGGTGCCGAAGTGCAGCACCGCATCGGCCTGCCACACCTTTTCCAAGTAGGTGTAGTAAGCGGCAAAGCCGTGGTGGGGGCTGGCGCTGCGGGAATAGAGCAGCCGCATTGGGTCGCCCTCGTAGCCAAAGGTTGGCTGCACACCCACAAACACGTTGCCGAAGTGGCGTCCGTAGATCAGCAGGTTGGTGCCGTCGCTGTTCAGATTGCCGGGGGGCTTGCCCCAGTTTTCTTCTAGGCGCTCGGAATAGGGGGTGAGCCGCTCGTATTCCTCCACGCTCATGCGGTGGGCGATCGCTAGCTCCGGTGCACCCTGGAGGGCTTCTGGGTCGTTAATTACCGCCTCCATCAGCGCCTTGGGCGTGCGCGGCATGTTCTGCACGTCATAGCCCTTGGCCTGCATCTCCTCCAACACCCGGAAGATCGAGCCGAATACATCCAGGTAGGCCGCCGTGCCGACGTTGCCCTTATCAGGGGGGAAGCTAAATACCGTGATCGCCAGCTTCTTTTCAGCCCGGGGCTTGATCCGCAAGGAGGCCCAGCGGATTGCGCGCTCGGCGATCGCCTCAACCCGGTCTTGCAGGGTGTGGGCTTTACCGGTGGCGTCGTCGCGGCCGCTGAGCACGATTGGCTCAATTGCGCCATCGAGTTCCGGGATGGCGATCTGCAGCGCCACCTGCACCGGGTGAAGACCGAGATCGCTCTCCTCCCACTCCTGGGTGGTTTGGAACACCAGCGGCAACGCCACCATGTAGGGGCGATTTAGCTTTTTAAGCACCTCAATTGCCTTGGGGTGGTCTTGCCGGGCTGGACCACCCACCAGGGCAAAGCCTGTCAGTGACACCACCCCATCCACCAATGGGAAGTCGGGGTTGAGCGGGTCGTAGAAGAAGGCATTCACCGGTTTGGTGAAATCGAGCCCGCCGCAGAACACTGGAATCACGGTGGCGCCGCGATATTCCAGCTCCTGAATGATCGCCACATAGTGAGCTTCATCGCCGGTGACGATGTGGCTTCGCTGCAGCACTAGGCCGATCACCGGGCCATTGCGGGCCTGCTCGCTGAGATCGCCGCGGCTGGAATTCCAATTTAGATATTCCTTGAGATCTTCAAACATTCCCGGTGCTAGCGGGTGCCAGATGCCTAGGTCTGGGAATACCTCGGGCTCGGCCACAACCACGGCGGCGCGGTCTGCCGCTTCTCCGGAGCCGCCCCGGGGGAAGACGTACTTATCGGCCAGCATCAACAGAAAATTCCTGAGATTGTCTGGCGTGCCGCCCAGCCAATACTGGAAGCTCAGCATGAAAGAGCGCGCATCTTGCGCCTTCTCAACCGGCAGGTACTTGAGCACCGTCGGCAAAGTATTGAGCAGCTTCAACATCGCGTCTTGGAAGCCAGCTCCGCCGGCCTCCTTGCGCTTTTTCATGAAGCTGGCAATTGCGCTCTTGCTCTGGCCCAGCTGGGCCATCGAGAAAGTGCCGAGCTTGTTCAGTCGCATCACCTCCGGCATGGAGGGAAACACCACTGCTGCCTTGAGCCGGTCGCGGTGCGGAGCCACCGCTTCCACCACCTTCTGTGCCAGATCTTCAATGAAGATCAGCGAAGCGATAAATACATCCGCCGCGGCCACGTCCGCCTGGAAATCGGCGTAGTTCTGGGGGTCGCGCAATTCCTCGATCAGGTAGCCGCTCAGCTCGATCGCCAGGGGGCCGTTCTGGGCGTTGAGCGAGTTGGCGGCCTGGGTAAGGGCGTTTTGGTACTGCGGTTCGAGCACCACATAAACGGCCTTCATCACGGCACGGCCGTTCACGTCGCCGGGCGTAACGCGGCGGTTGGTGGAGCGAACCTGCGTGAACATGCGCGCGGATGAAGGGTTATTGGGGAATCTACGGATGTATCAGCCTTGTTGCGAGGTCTAGCCCCGTATGCACCGCATAGGCTCGCTGCAAGCGCTTTTAGACCCTTATGGCTCCTGCACCCGATCCGGCCTCTGGGGCACCCATCCCCGTGGTGGTGGCCGGTGCCCTGGGCCGCATGGGCGCCGAGGTGGTGCGGGCCGTGCTTGCGGCCCCCGATTGCACCCTGGTGGCCGCCATCGACACCACCCCTGGCAAAGAAGGTGCTGATCTGGGCCTGGAGCTCGGCCTGGGCGAATTGGAGCTGGCGATCACCGCTGATTTCGAAGGGGCCCTGTGCCAAGCCAGCCAGGCGGCACGGCAGGGCGGGGCGGCGGTGCTGGTGGATTTCACCCACCCCTCGGTTGTCTACGAGCACACCCGCGCCGCGATCGCCTACGGCGTGCACCCGGTGATCGGTACCACGGGCCTCTCGCCAAGGCAGCTGGCTGATCTGGCCGGCTTCGCCGAGAAGGCGAGTGTGGGTGGTGCCGTGATCCCCAATTTTTCGGTTGGCATGGTGCTGCTGCAGCAGGCCGCCGCCGCCGCCGCCCGCTTCTACGACTTCGCCGAGCTCACCGAACTGCACCACAACCGCAAGGCCGATGCCCCCAGCGGCACCTGCATCAAAACCGCCGAGCTGATCGAGGAGCTGGGTAAATCCTTTAACCCCCAGCAGGTGGAGGAGCACGAAACCCTGGCGGGCTGCCGCGGCGGCCAGCGCGACAGCGGCCTGCGCCTGCACTCGATCCGCTTGCCGGGGCTGGTGGCCCACCAAGAGGTGATGTTTGGTGCTCCCGGCGAGACGTACACCCTGCGCCACGACACGATCGAGCGCTCCGCCTACATGCCCGGCGTGCTGCTCACCGTGCGCAAGGTGCGCCAGCTGGCTGGCCTGGTGTATGGCCTGGAGCGGCTGATCTGATGCTGCTTCCCTTGCGCCCCGGCGAGCTGCTGCGCCTGATCCCAGCGGTGGCCACCGGCCCCCAGTTCAACGCCTGCACCGGCAATCCCCGCAAGGTGCTGCAGCGGGTGCTGATCTCGGTGATCGGCGCGGTGATTGCCCTATTAATCAGCCAAACCCTGCTGTTCTCCAGCCAGTTCGGCCCGGTATTCCTGGTGGTGGGCTTTGTGTTTGCCCTCTACCTGCTCTGGGGACCGATCCTCGAGGCGGGCCAGAAAAATTCCACCCTGCGCCGCTATCCGGCTGCAGCCCTGTTTGAAGGCCAGATAGTCGATTTATATACCCGAGAAATCGTTGAGGAGCGCCGCGAACAGGCCAACAACGACGGCCGCCTGGAGCTGGTGGAAAACCGCCGCACCTGGCTCACCCTCGAGCTTGAGGACGAAGAGGGCTATCTAGGCAAGGTGCGCTTCCCCTTTGAAAAAAAACACCAGCAGATTCGTGCCGGCATGGTGGTGCGGGTGTTGGTGCTGAGCGAGCGCAAGGATTTTTCTCAAATAGGGGCGATCAGCGACGCCTGGCTGCCCCAGCTCAAGCTTTGGGTTGGCGAATACCCCTTCCTGCTGCGACCGGCCTTTGAGGAGCTCTGCCTGAAGCGACTCCGCTGATACAGGCGCAGCATTTTCCCGGAGCCGCAGTTACAAGCTGCAATATTGCGTTACACTTGCGGAAAGCACGCGTCAGGTTTCCATGACTCAGATCACCCCCTCGATCGAAGCGGCCACCATCCGCGGCGCGACTGTTACTACCGAAGACGGCGGCCGTCTCAATGCTTTTGCCACCGAGCCCCGCATGGAAGTGGTTTCAACCGAAAGCGGCTGGGGCTTCCACGAGCGCGCCGAGAAGCTCAATGGTCGTATGGCCATGCTCGGCTTCATCGCCCTGCTTGCCACTGAATACGCCCTGGGTGGTGAGTCCTTCACCCGCGGCCTGCTTGGTATCGGCTGATCTACCCGCTCTCGCAACTGCTTGAGCCTTTGCTACACCAATTGCCGCAGCTCTTCTGCTGCGGCTTTTTTGTGCCCGATCCCCGGGCTGATCTGCCATCGCCATGGTCGAGTCCAAACCGGTTCTGAGGGCCCTGGTGAATGGGGCGGGCCCCACCGGTGCCCTCACGGCCTTTGCCCTGGCCGACGCTGGCTGGCAGGTGCAGATCAGCGATCCCCTGCCCGCCGCTGTGCTGCTCGAGCGCAGCCGCGCCTACGCCTTCACCCATTCCAGCCAGCGCCTGCTGGAGCAGCTGGGGCTGTGGTCAGCCGTGCAGGCGGTGCTGGTTCCCTTCCGCTCTCTGGAGCTACTTGATCTGGCCACCCAGCGCCAGGTGCCTTTCTGCTTGGCGGATCTGGGCTCGCGGCGGGCGGCGGCACCGGCGGCGGCCGTGGGTTGGGTGGGACAGCACCGGCCGCTGATGACCCTGCTGCTGGAGCGCCTGGGCGCCCATCCCGCCATCACCCTGGAGTTGGGCACGCCGCCGCCGCACGCCGCCGCCAAGCAGCCGCCGCACGACCTGATCGTGGCGGCCGACGGCCCCCACTCCCCTAGCCGCGAGGCCCTCGGCATTGGCGCGTTTCAGTGGGCCTATCGCCAAAACTGCCTCACGGCCCTGGTGCAACTCCGCGGCAGCGCCGACGACCAGGCCTGGGAGCTGCTGCGGCCCGAGGGGCCTTTTGCGGTGCTGCCCCTGGGTGATGGTCTGTTCCAGCTGGTTTGGAGTGCCCCAGCCCAGCGCTGCCGCCAACTTGAAAGCCTCGGCGACTCAGCCTTCCTTGATGCCCTGGCCGGTGCCCTGCCAGACCAGCTTCAGCCCGATGCCCTGCTCGATGATCCGCGCGCCTTCCCGGTGGCCCTGCTGCTGGCCCGGCGCCTGCACCGCGGCCATACGGTGTTGGTGGGGGAGAGCGGTCACCGCTGCCATCCAGTGGGCGGCCAGGGGCTAAACCTCTGCTGGCGCGATGTGGCCACCCTGCATCGCCTGGCCCGGCGTGCAACGGCCGGGCGGCTTGCCGTGCACCGCTTGCCGGCGGCCTATGCAAGGCGGCGTTGGCCGGATTTGCTGCTCACCCTGCTGGCTACCGATCTGCTGGTGCGGTTTTTCTCGAATCGCTCGCCCCTGCTGCTGCCCCTGCGCCACCTGGCCCTGCTGCTGCTGGCCAAGCTTGCTCCCCTGCGCCAGCTCAGCCTGTCCGCCATGACCGATGGCCCTTGCCAGCTGCTGCGCCGCTGATCAGCATGGGCTATCCGGGGCCGCATGCGTGGTGATCAGCACCAGTTCCCAACCGCCGCCTTCGGCGGCGCTGCTGCGTCTTCTGCGCAATCAATTCGGACTGAGCGAGAGCGCCCTGGCCCTGGGATTGCGCCAGGCCCAGCAGGAGCAAGCGCCCCTGCCGGTGGTGCTCTGGCGCTTCGGGCTGATTAGCCTGGAGCAGTTCGATGCCCTGCTGAGTTGGCAGGATCAGGAATAGATGATCAGCGACTCCACGGGCTGATCTTCAGGCAGCTTGCGGCGCCCTTCCAGGGCCGCCAGTTCGGCCACAAAGCCGAAGCCACACAGTTCACCACCAGCCGCAGCCACAAGCTCGGCGCAGGCCGCCGCGGTGCCGCCGGTGGCCAGCAGATCGTCGATGATCAGCACCTTGGAGCCATCGGCCAGGGCATCGCTGTGGATTTCCAGCCGGTCGCTGCCGTATTCGAGGGCGTAATCCACACCCGTAACTTCCCCGGGCAACTTGCCGGGCTTGCGCACTGGCACAAAACCCAATCGCACGGCGGTGGCAAGGGCTGTGCCCACGATGAAGCCCCGCGACTCAATGCCCACGATCAGGTCTGGCTGCAGCCGCTCGCACACTGCGCTCAGCTGACGGATCACTTCCTGCCAGCCGTCCGGGTCGCGCATCAGCGGCGTGAGGTCGCGAAACAGGATGCCGGGCTTGGGAAAATCAGGCACATCGCGCACAAATTCCCGCAGGTCTGGGGCCATGAACGTGACGGTTGGGTGCACTTGCTGGCATCATCGCAGCCATGCCCCTGCATTCAATCGCTCCTGAATCGACCGCCCGGCTTCCCCGCCGCGGCCTCGAACGCCTCGACCTGCTGTTGCTCAGCGCCGAGGCCCTCGACCTCAACGGCGGTGAGGCAATGGTGTGGATGAGCGAGCAGATGGGCTTCACCACCCTCTTCCCAAACCGGGTGGAACTGTGGAAACGCCGCTGCACCAACCCCCTGCGCCGCACCACTCGCCGCGAAGGTCTGGAGCCAGCTGAAACCGACGCCCTGATCCGCATTCTTTGCGCATTGGCCGACCGCCTCTACCCCCTGCTGCGCGGCCTGCTCTCCAGCGCCGAGCCGCCTGAAGTGCTCAGCGAGCGTTGGAACCTATTCCGCAGCCGCTTGGCCGATCTGGTATGCCAGCGCATGAACCTCCGTCGTGGTGGCGTGCAACTGTTGCTCGATCCCGAGTCAGGTGCCCGCGAGTCGCGGCTGCTGATCCAGGCCCTGGCCCTGGGCTCCGGGGTTGGCGGTTTTGAGCGGCTGCGCGCCAGCCTGCTGGATGCCCAGCCATGATCCAGCCCCTGAGCCTGCAATGAAGCAAGTACTGCAGTTTGACCAACTCAGCTGCCGCCTCAAGGTGGAGGGTCTGCCGGATGTGTCGGTCGGACAGAGCGGCCAGAACCTCGGGATCATCACGGGCTGGAGCTTGGCCTGGGCCGGTCGCCCCGAGCTTGAGGGCCGCAAGGAGCACCTGCTAGCCCTGATGCAGGTGGTGCTGCCCTACGCCCGCTACCTGATCAGTGGTGTGCCGCGTCGCTTTGGCGCCGAGCCCGAGCCGGTGGAGATAGGTCCGGGGCCAGAGGGCGGCCATGGCCTGCTGCTGCGCAGTAGCCAGCCGGACACGCCCCCTTTACAGCTCAATCTCGATGATGCCGAGCTGGCCGATCTGGTGCGGGTGCTGGATCAATTGCGCCTCGATTCGCGGCTGCAGTTGCCCCTGGAGCTGCCTGTGCCCATGCCCCTTAAGGGCCGCGAGCTGCTGGAGCGCCGCCCCCTTGCCCAGCGCCTTGCAGCGCCGCTGGCAGGGCTCCTGGCTGTGGTCGTGGCCTCTGGGCTAGGGCTGCTGATACCAGAACCCAAGCCCGGGATAGAGCCGACGCAGCGTCCAGCTGCCGCCCAAGCCAAGTAGCCGCTATTGACGTAGCGTGCAAGCTGGTAACACTTTGGTAACGCTGGGAGAGTTTGAATTGGGTCCATGGCGGCGCTGACCTGGTCGGAATTGCGGATTCGGGTGGCTCGACTTGGGGCTTCCCTCGATGTGGTCGTGCGCAGTGATCCGGAGGTTTGCGGTCTCAGCGGCGACGACTTCCGCATCTCCCTGCATCACGGCGGCCAGGGGGATTGCACTGTGGCAGATCTCTCCTTGATCGACTGCCCCAACGAGTTGGTGCTGATGGAATTCGAGCGCTGGATGCGCGGTGCCGGTTACGTCCTCGAGGTATGACCTCCCCCCGTAGCCGCGCCCTGCAATTGCCCACCACAGGCACGTCGACACGACGGGTATTTCGCCGCCGCCACCGCCCGGCCCGCTGGCGTCAGGCCGCTATCGCCCTGCTGCTGGGCGCTGCCGGCACCGGGCTGATGCTGGCCTTGCTGCAGTTACCGGAGCGCTTCGACACCTTTTTGGTGCTGAGCACCGCCCTAGCCAATCTGATCGGCGGGGTGCAGCAGGCGCTTTGGGGACTGGTGCAATTGCTGGCGGTGGTGCTGCTGGTGCTCGCTGCCATTGCGGCCCTTGGCTTGGTGGTTGCTGGGATCATCCGCCTGGTGCGAGCTCTATGGCCCCAGCCCAGCCGCCGCAACTAGTTCTGGAGACTCTCAGCAATGGGAAAACACAAGAAAAGCGATAAAGCCACCAACTCGAGCAAGCCCCAGCCACCCCATTTTGGGCCCCTCAGCGATCGCTACTACCCGTCACCATTGCTGGAAGATCTGGCCAGCAATGGGGGCCGGCTAGATCGCAAGGTTTACGAGAAAGAGCTCACCCGGCTGCAGGTGGAGCTGGTAAAAATGCAGTATTGGCTGAAGGCCTCTGGCTTTCGGCTGATCGTGCTGTTCGAGGGCAGGGATGCGGCCGGTAAGGGCGGCACGATCAAACGAATCACCGAACCGCTAAATCCCCGCGGCTGCCGGGTGGTGGCCTTGGGCACCCCCTCTGATCAACAGAAAACCCAGTGGTACTTCCAGCGCTACGTCGAACACTTCCCTTCAGCTGGGGAGATCGTCGTATTTGATCGCAGCTGGTACAACCGAGCTGGGGTGGAATCGGTAATGGGCTTCTGCACACCAGCCCAAACGGAGGAGTTTCTGCAGAGCTGCCCGGAATTTGAGCGGATGGTGGTGCGCTCTGGAATCGTGCTGCTCAAGTATTGGTTTTCAGTGAGCGATGCGGAGCAGGAAAGTCGCTTCCAGTCCCGTATCGAAGATCCCACCCGCCGCTGGAAGCTCAGTCCGATGGACTTGGAGGCCCGCAACAAGTGGGAAAGCTTTTCAGCCGCTAAAGATCATATGTTCGCTCACACCAACATCCCCGAGGCGCCCTGGTTCACCGTGGAGGCAGACGACAAACGCCGCGCCCGCCTCAATTGCATTCACCACCTGCTCAGCAAGATCCCCTACGAAGACATGACACCTCCAGCGATCAAGCTGCCGCCCCGCAAGCCACCCAAGGGCACGGCTCGTCCGCCACGCAACGAGCAGTTCTTCGTGCCCAACCAGTATCCCTAACCGTGTAAGCGCGCAAACCAGAGGCCAGCCAGCTGGTAGGAGCTCCACAGGAACGCCAATAGAAACAACCAATTCAGCCAGGGGGGACGCTGGGGACTCTCTGGGGCCATGAACAGCCAGGCTGGGTTGGTAGCTCCCAGATTCGCACCACAGGAATTTGTAGGCCATAAAAAAGCAGGGATTGCTCCCTGCCTGATCACCACTCCCTTCGTGGCGCTCAGGAGCAGCCTAGAAAAGATGGGATCAAGTGAGCCAAACCCATATCTTTTGAACCGCATCACGCAACGTGACGGTCTGGGCCGGCGCATTTGCCTGGGGCGGCAACCCCCGTAATATGCCGCAACTTCACTGATCCGATCTGGCCTGGAAATGGGCAACCCAATCAGTCGTGAACTGTTTTTGGCAAGGGCCCGATCCCGTTTTGGCGATCAATACGACTACGCAGCCATCCTCTACAGGAGCTACAAGTCCCCAATCAAGATTCGCTGCAATAGGCATCCAGTCAAAGAGATTTCGATCACCCCCGAGAAGCACCTTCAAACCACCGGCGGCTGCAAATACTGCCTAAGGGAGAAGCGCATAATCAATCTCGAAAGGGAGCTCAACCGCGCCTGCGCGGAGCCCGCCGTAGCAATGCGCCCCTT
>Ga0315908_10001996_pt1 | contig 15157 bp, 10 predicted proteins | sample LakEriMetagenome_12_FD_203520 | JGI IMG/M metagenome (GOLD analysis project Ga0315908, IMG submission 203520) | Freshwater fungal communities from buoy surface, Lake Erie, Ohio, United States - Buoy 4 MA124 | ecosystem: Environmental > Aquatic > Freshwater > Lake > Lake biofilm | place: USA... | reverse complement strand
ATTAATCATTAGCATTATTTATAAAAAATCAAAATTACATAAAATCAAAACTTTTGATAAACATTATATTGTAATAATAAAATTTAAAAATCTAAAATACTAAAAATCTTTAATCCTAATATATAAAAATTTTAATAAGCAATTATAATATATCAAAAGTTTTCTATAAATTATTATACTTATAATTCAAGTTTCAGAAAAAAAAATAAATAATTTTTATCATTAATTTCAGTTATCAATAATTAATTAGCTTCAAAAATATTTAATTAATATTAAAAAGTTTAAAATAAAGTAAAATTATTTATTATTTATAATAAAAATCTAAATAATCTAATTGAAATAGAATCAGACAAAAAAATAAAATTAATAAATAATTTAAAATACTATAAGAGATAATAATTTATTTTAAAATTATTAATTAAATCTAATAATCCAATAAGTATTTAAAAAACTTTAAATAATATTTTATTAACTTTAAAAGATTAAGATTTAGGAAAAATAATTCTTAGATGGTGAATATTATTTTGATTTTTTTAGTGAGCCATCAGAAAAATTTTAACAGTAAGTTTGATAGAATATAAAATATATATAAATTTATAATAAAATTAATATATTAAATAGTAAATTATTCATTGTTTAATAACTGGGAGATTATCTCCAATAATAGATGTGATAGGATCAGTAGCAATTCCGCACATATTTACTCCTCTTTTAATTCTAAAATAACCTTTTTCTCCCCATTTAGTTCCCCAACTATTTTTAATAATCCAATAATCTCCATTCCATTAAGTTCCATATCCAACCATTAAAACAGCGTGATCTAATTCTGTCTTAGAACATCCAAAAATAGGATTAAATATACCAAAGTGGTAGAATTGTAACATCCGAGCATCTAATCCAACACTAACTGGTCCGTATTCAATTAACTACTATTACAATTCCTTCTCATCATTCGAAAGTTTTTTCCATGAAGAAATCTAAGCCCTATTAACAATAATGATTTAATAATATGATAATAATTATACGATATGATAATATAATGATAAAGATATATATAATGATTATATACGTTTTAGGTGCATCCTTTTTACATGGATTTTCAATTTTACACATAGGTGGCTTCAATCCTGGTCCACACTTTTTAGTATTATATCCCTCGGCTGAACATGGCCAACACTTTTAATCTCCCTTCATAACAATACAATAAGGATAATCATTTTCAGTTGCTAAACCTCCAGCTTTAATAATATACTACATAGCAAGATATGGCCATCCTCCAAACACACCACAATCTGCATTATTATTAGTATTATCTTCAGTAGAATCACACTCCACAATCTATTCCACCGATAAACTCACACTTTTCCCACTCTTTAAATAGTATTAACCCTCTACATTTCCTACCGTTGAAAAAGCCCAACATGATCCGAATTAACCCTGATCCTTCACTTCTGTTACTGCTCCTTTTTCTCTCCAATCGAAACTACTAGGCAAATCTTATACTTACACTTATTATTATTATTATTATTATTATTATTATTATTAAGAAGATCCCTATATATTAACACTTCGAGATTTCATTAACATTTTTTATTTGAATTCGTAGGAACTCATGTCTGCAAATTAGTTTATTCTATACTCCGTATCTTGTTATTATTCATTCATTTTATTAATTAATACTAAATTATTCATAAATATTTAATATCTATATCTTTCTTCTAACTTGTTCTTGTACTCTTTACTGTACTCTTCTTTAAAAAATTAAAACAGTTGTTGAGATTAATTGAGCTAATAAATAGTTTGCTATTTCATCAGTAAAGGTAACATCAAAATCACGAAGAGGCTGAATTAGTTCATTTTAAAATAATAATATAATAAGAAGATACAATATATTAATGTTTACAATGATATAATAAATAAATCATTTTTTATTGGAATTAATCCTTAATACTTTATCCTTCTTCTGTACTGCCTCTATCTAATCCTTAGCTAATTAGGCATTCTGACTCTAACATAATCTTAAATAATATATATCATGTCTGAATATACTATCACTAGGTAACGCACAATTATCCACCAAATAAAGTCCTTATTCTGATTTCTATCTGTTCCAATACTCTTTTCCATCTATTTCTATTCTTTCACTCCAATTTCCCTTTATTTTACATATTTCTTATATCACTTCTTGCTTCTTTAAATCGGATGTCTCTATTTATTAATATCCTTTATGCTTTTTTACAAAGTTCTATTTAAATTTATCACTTATCTTACTAATAAATCCATCTATTAAACAATCATTATATCTCTCATTTCTATTCATCTTTTAAACAAATTCTCCAAAATTAATTTGTCCATAAAAATTATTAGTGAGATCTAAAAAGTAAGCTTATTAATCAAAATTGAATGTTCTTGTCCCCCAAACAGTTCCTCCTACTTTAAATTATGGTAATAATACAATCACATCCTGACTCACATTATTTTCTTTATCTAAAATTTATACTCTTAAATTTGATTTCCAATTCCCTATTACTGAATTAAATTTTATTTTAGTTTCCAAACAAAGATTACCAAACATCCGAAATCTATCTCCTGTAATCTAAAAATAAAGAATAAAGAATCATAACAATTAATAAAGAATAATAAAAAACAATAAAGAATAATAATTACATGAATATATGAAATAGGAGGATAATGACTAACTTATTCAGCTTGAAAGTGAATAATATTTTAATTTTCAGTGTCTACAATAAAAGCAGAATGAGTTTCTCCATTAGCACTATTAAAAGGCTTCCTTTAACTTAAAGATAGAGAACAACTGCTAATAACTGAAGCCATAATAGACTTGAATATATGAAGAGGGTTTTAAAAATTAATAGATTTGCTGAGAATGTGATAATATAAAAAGCTTTTGCTAAGTCTAGTTAGAATAGTCTCTGCTTCAAAAATATTAATAGGTAAGGATACTTCATGTAATGACTTGCCTTTAAATATACTTGTTCCTACTTCCTTTATTAAAAAAGATATTAGATTTCTTTAAGCTTCCATTAAACCTTTATCTAAACATATTCCACCATCCTCTTGATTTAATTAGAAAATACTCTCAATATCTACTTTCTAATGATCTTTATTTACTTTCTTTATATTTTCTAGCATCATTTATTTTAATTTCTCTTTTTCATTTTTGCTTTTTAATACATTTATTATTTCTAATCCTTATTTCAAAATTTCTAACATTTTATCATCACTTATTAGGTTAAAATCTATATCCTCATTTTCTTCTTTTATATTATATTATACTTATTATTATTATGTATCTGAATTAAGTTAAAAATTTCTAACACTTACAGATTATCTTTCAAAGTCTTCTATTTATTTTAATTTACTATTAAACATTTTTTATTACTAAACTTCTGATTATTTTCTTGAATATTTTATTTCGATTTCTTCATTAAGTTAAAACTGTTCTTAAAAATATTTTTTCATATTATCAAAATCAAATACTCTAAAATCATGTCCACTAGATTTCATTTTTTAATTTGCTTCTTCTTGATCAAGTAATCCTTAATCATTATCATAAACTGTATAATTAGAAATGTATTAATCTTCATTTTTTTATCTAAATGAACAAGTAGTTATGAAATTTATAAAAGCTTCCATTTATCAATCAATTAATTATAAAATTTTGCTCGAACATAGAAAAATATTAACGCATTAAATATTTATATTTTAATAATATTACAAATAAATTTACCTTAATAATTAAGATACATTCAATATTATTACATTATAAAAAAATTTTAAGTCTTGTAATAGATATTTATAAATATTTTAATTTATTATTTACAAATGAATTTAGATATATTATTCCAAGCAAAAGAATAAAAAATAAAGAGAGGATTTTATTAAGATGTTGCTTCTAACAAAAATGGTGGAATCATTAAAAATTAAAATATCATATAAGGAAATGGTAATCCATTACAAGAATAATAATAGAATTATGATGGATCTAATGGATATATTTGGGTGGTTCCATAATAATTCATTGAAATTGAATTTTTACGTTTTTTTGAAATAAATACAATTAAATTTTAATTATGGGATAAAGATGATAGGACTTATAATTTAACAGTCTAATTATTACTAGGCAATAATGATAATTATTAAGCATTTGAATCTACTAATGCATTTAGTTGGTAAATTGTTTAATTTAAACCTACTATGGTAAAAGGACTAAGATTTATTAATAGAGGAGGTAATACAAAAAATGAATGTTTACATTTAATTAAAATTCAAGCTTTTTTTGATATTAATTTATCTTGATCTTTGTATTATTATATATTTATTTATTAATATTAAATTTTATTTATTTATATATTTAAGTATCTATATTAATAAAAATAAAAAGTATTTCATTAATTAATCTAATTATTTATTAAATTAGAATCCTAATTCAAATATTTTTCTGATAATTAGTTATTATTATAATTGTTAGTTTATTAGTTTTAAGATTAATTATCAACTGTTTAATTATAATTAAATATATTTTATAAACTTAATTTTTTTTTCGCAGGCTGATTAGTTTAATCATTTTATTAAATATCAGTATTTTATTTAACATTTTAACTTAAATAATTGATTTCGTTTAAATATATCTAAGAATCCTTGTTCAAAGGTTTTTTCGATTTTTTTTAATAATTTTAAGAAAACTATTACTTTAAAGATTATTATTCTACATAATTTTCATCAATATTAAATTGACAATATAAATTGTCTTTTAATATATTAAAATTTGAGTTTTTAAGATTTACTTATTACTAATACTTTTTATTATTGTTATAATTATTTTGTTGGATATCATATTCACATGATATGATTTATTTTTAAACTTAAGATAAATTCTAATGGATTTAAAGTTATTAACATTTAGATTTCTAATAAATTTTTTCAGATTAAACCTTAGTAATTAATCCAGGTGGAATTGGAATAAAATTCTTTAATTGCGAATTAACTTGGTTATTAATAGTCCTATTCCTTTCAGTTAGCAAAAATACTTGATTGCTTAAAAGAGGACTAATAACTCTCTTCTATGAAAAATGATGATAATTAGGACAAGTGAGAACATTAGTGCACTTAGTAAGTTAACAAGGATTGGTCCTATAAACTAAAGGATGGAATTGCAACTCTTTCCAGCCATGAGAATGATTACAATCAAAACCATTTGGACATCCATTTTAATAACTAACTAAAAAATCATGACTATTCCAATAAATACACTCTTATGCTTAATATTAATTATTTTTATCCATCTTTCTTCTGAAGTCCTGCCAATTATGAGCATATAAACAATCAGCTCGGTCATGTTCAAATAAATTGAAAGGACAGAAGATGGTTTTGAAGTGGAACATAAAGAAATCATTGTCAATTTCATATAAGTGGATTAATGGCACTTTTATTTCTTCTTCGCTATGAGCATATCCACAAAATATCCCGTATTAACATTAGTTTAATTTGTCTGGAAAATTAGAGCAGAATTTTGTTTTATATTTTGAGGTTCGGTAAATCTATTCTACAAAGTTGTGTGAAAACTGACATTCTTCGTTTTAAGGACAATCCATGTCTATTATATTTATATTTTATCATTATAATTTAATTAACATTTTAATATCAATCATATTATCATTAATATTATCATTTATATTTTTAATATTATTTTTAGTATTATTTTTATTATAATTAGTATTGTTAAATACTTTTTTCTATGAATTAACATAATTCACTTCTGTAAAAATTTCCGTCTCTTTTTCGATCTTTAGCGTTATGATAAAAAGGGCAATTTTTAGAATTATGTTGTCTTTATAGTTCACATTTCTGTATTTTAAACAGATCTAACTTCAAATAAAACTAACTATCTTCTAACGATTGGGTATTTTGAGGTGTTTGAGATTATTAATTCATAGAAAATCAGTAATAGAATAATAGTACTGGATTAGATGTGTAATATAAATATATAAAAAATAATAATGATTAAATGAAAATTTAGAAATAAAAAATATAAAAAGAATAATATAATATTAATAAAGAATAAAATAATATTATTGATAATAATAAATGAAAAATAATATAAAATTAATAATAATAAATGAAGAATATAATATTTTTATTGATAATAGTAGTAGTATAATAGTAAACTAATGGTTTGAGATCTCATGTATAAATAAAGTTAAAGAATAGCAAACTTCCTCCAATTTTAAAATACCATCGTTGCGGGTCTCTGCCTACAGAAATAAACTCAAATGGAAAACTTCGTCTTGATATATCAACACCAGTGGAAGGAAGATTTAACTTGATTAGAAGAATGACTGAGAACAACAAACTCAATTATGAAAGATGGGTGGCAACTAATAAAGATGATGGAGGATCTTATTTTGTTAAGTTTTATTACAAGGAAGACAAAAGTGGATTATGGTAGATTAAAGACAAGTTCTCATTACCTTAGAGGGAATGTGACCAATTGATGGGGATTTAGGATGTCGTAATATTTATTATTATTATCATTAACTATAATATCATCATTATTACCGTTTCAATAATATAATTGATATAATCAATCATTATTTTCATTAACATTTATAATCATTATTATCTTTATTTTATTAGATTAACTCTGCTTCTATTAAAGGAGTCAAATTTGAATAATGTCTTGAAGGAGATAAAGAGGGTGGAGACTCTGATTCTCCGGTTCCTTATTTTAATGTTTATAAGACTCCTTAGGGACAGCCTTTAAGTAATTTGTGTATTCTTAAGGATTGTAGAAGCAAGATTAAGCAGATTGCTCACTTTTTACTAAATGGACTCTTGGCTTTGAGTATGGGACCTACTGAATTCAATATCATTGAAAATCTCACTCGTATAATAACATGATATAATATGATAATATGATAATATAATAACATGATATGATAATATAAAAACATGATATAATATGATAATATGATAATATGATAATATAATAAAATGATATAATATGATAATATAATAAAATGATATAATATGATAATATAATAACATAATATAATATGATAATATGATAATATGATAATATAATAACATAATATAATATGATAATATGATAATATGATAATATGATAATATGATAATATGATAATATGATAATATGATAATATAATAAAATGATATAATATGATAATATGATAATATGATAATATGATAATAAAATTTATATTATAATATAATAATATAAATTTAATTAGCTGACAATATATATTATTTCGAAAATGCAACTGAGTAATTCGTAACTATAACAGACATGAAGGTGAATGAGTTTCCTTGCATCGATAAAACAAAACGTCCTTGGAAAGAAGATATGGAGTTGATTGGTAAGGTGCTGACAAAATTATTAACACAAAAGTGTGAATATGAAATGGAAGAGGGATCAAGAGAATCTGCTTTAAAACTATATTTATAAGTACATGAAGATTAAAACTATTTAGAAAATGATGTTGATATGGGAGTGCCTCTAAAGATTGTTCATAGCACTGGAGATCATGAATGTGCTACTTTCGAATCTAAATAAAATATGTTAAGACCTACTCTTTATGATTTTATTACCAAGTTGTCTGAAGGAAAAAACTAATTTTTAGATCCTGGAGAAGCTTTAAACCATCCTTATTTAATTGTTGATACTAAAAAAAAGGTTGTCATTGATAGGCCAAGTGATGTTTGATAATTTTTAATAATTTTTATTTTATTTTTTATTAATTTTTATTTTATTTTTATTATTGATAAATATTTAAAACATATTTTATGAGATAATGTTTAAATAAATACAAATAAAAAATATTTGTTATTATAATATATAACATAAAATAATAATTATTAATAAAGATAGAAAATCATAGCAATATTAATTAAAAACTATTTTATTTGATTAATTATGTTAAATAGAATTCTTAATCTTATTTCTTGTTTAAAAAATAAAGATTAGTAGAATAAGTTATTTACTAAAGTCATGGATTATCTAAACATTTTTAAAGATTATATGAATAAAATTTAACACTAAAATAAACTTCATATTTTTATCTTAACTCATATTTCATCATATATATATTTTTATCCATACCTAGAATATAAACTTATTGAGTAAAATTTAATAAAATAATTTAATTTAAAATTTAATTTATGTGAAAAAGTTATTTTTCTATTTTTCTATATGTTTTATACTGAAAACATAAAAATAAGCAAATAAAATGTAATAAAAATCAGAATTTAATTAATAATAAAAATTATAGAAACTATTTGAATAAATTTTTTCTCTTAACTTTATTATATTTAAAATTTAAAATTATAGACAAAAATTTATAAAAATTTAATGATATTAAAATTCAATTTGAATTTAAAGCCAATAAAAAAATAAAATTTTAATAATTTAGTAGACAAAAATAAATAATTTTAAATATAGATAACTGAGAATATTAATATACTGAAATTAACGACAAATTTAAATCCTAAAAAGTTAATTTAAACTCTTGATTTAGTAAAATCAGCTCACTGCAAAAATTATAGAAATATTTATAAATTGAAGATTAAAAGATTTAATAATAAGAATTAAATGATTTGAGATCCAATAGTTAAAAATCTATGTAAAAATGCATTTTCAAAAAATAGAATTTCTTCATGGAAGAACATTTATCTCAATAGTTTTAACCTGGATATAATTAAATAAAATTTACTATTTATATTTTGTGTTGATTTAATCTTAATATGGATATTTTGATGATAATTTAATGTTTTATAAAAATTAACTAAATTTGATAAAATAATCAGTTAAATAATTTAATATTTTGGTTAAAACAAGAATATTTTGATTTAATTATTTATATATAAATTTTTATTAATTATGTTTTATGTTCGATTATAATTATTTTATTTGCAAAAAATCATTATTTTACATAATAATAATAAGTAAATAATAAATATTATATTAATATCATTTTGTTTATATTAAATGCAAAAATTAGATTTTGAGAACGAATTTCCTTGCTTAGATGATAATAATAAAGAAATAGTAGCAAACGTTAATTAAGAATGGTAGGACTTCGATATGAAATATGCAGTAGATAAGAAGATAATAACAAATGTAGTGATAAGGCACGAGGAATAAAAGGAAGATGAAATAAACATGTAATAAGATGAAAATATGTATTAAGAGCATGATAATTTAAAGGAAAAAGAAAAGGGAAAATTAAAGATGGTATTAGATGCAAATGTATTTATAAGACATAGTAATTTATATTAATTGTCATAATAATACGAGCTATTTACAACTCAACATATAATAAATGAAATAAAGGATGAATAAACTCGTTTAAAAATAAATAATGGATTATTAGATATAAAGATAAGCAGAGCTAGTGATAGTAGCATTAAGGCAATTAAGAGTTTTGCTAGTCAGACTGGAGATTTATTTAGTTTAAGTTATTAAGATATTAACCTCATGGCTTTAGCCCTCACTCTTATTCATTCTTACGGAAATGCTGCTCTCATTAATAATGCTCCAAGGGCAGTTCAAGATAATTAATACATAAATAACCAGCCCATTTAATTATCATAATCAAAATAAGATTAATAATAAGGACAACAGTAATCATAATAAAAAAAATCATATTAAGAATAATAAGAATAATAAAAGTAATAAAAATATTAAGATTAATAAGAATAATAAGAATAATAAGAATAATAAGAGTAATAAGAGTAAAAAGAGTAATAAGATTAATAAGAATTATGAGAATAATAAGAATAATAAGAATAATAAGAGTAAAAATAAGTAATAAATTAAGATGATAGTGATAGTGATGATAGTTAGGGATGGATAAATGAGGAGAACATAAACTAAGTACTATAAAATGGTGAGAAAATTGGATAGAAAGAGTATGATATAGGAGTAGGTTTAATGACTAGTGACTTTGCTATGTAGAATGTACTTTTATAGATGGGAATCCCATGCATGGGAGTAGAAGGACTATGTGTAACAAAAATAAAGAAGTTCATCTTATGGTGTTATGCATGTGATACTTATTAAAGGGGAAATATCATGGCCAATACTAATAATAAACAGCAATTCTGTGCTAAATGTGCTAATGCCACTCTTAATAAAATCACCTGCTCTATTGATTAAAATGGATAAGTCATTGTCTATCGCAAAAAGAATTATAATTTTAATAACAGAGGAAAAATCTATGCCATTCCTAAGCCTAAAGGAGGAAGAAAGAATAATGATCTAGTCATGAGAGAAGATGAGTTGCTCACTGGAAATAAGCAGTTATTGTTGAGGAATCACAGTATATTCTAAATTTATATCTAATTAATCTTACTTATTTATCATCATTTTATAATTAGAGAAAAACAACGATAAAATTTTTGAATAAGCTCTGAATGATTATGGAAATGGTTTCGGATTCTAAATAAAGAAGAGTGAAAACTCATTCTCAGGTTAATTTGGTTACGGCCGTAAGAATCCAAATGAACGTAAAGGAAAGAAATGAAAAATAACTGAAATTTTATATTAATCAAAAATTATCAGAAGTGGTCTGTTTGGATTATTACTTAATAGGAAGGAGTATAGAATCCTCTAAAATTTTGATTTTTTTGCCATGATGATAAATGACATCCTTAGTTTGACCATTAGGCTTTACATATAAGACCTATCCATGCAACTTTCCATTAACCCACTCCCCTATCAGCTACTTAAAATCCATATAAACAATCCTACCTTTACCCTGCTTGATATTTTTATCGTAACTGCCTTCATAAATAGTGCCATCAGGCCATTTAAACACTCCCTATCCATGCATCTGACTATTCTTCCACTATCCCTCGTAAATCCTCCCATCTATGAACGTATATTATCCTTATCCCTCCATATGATTCCCCAAAAAATCTCCAATGTACTATGATCCATCCCCCCAATAATACTGACCTTTCCCTTGCTTTACTCCTTAATACCAATTCCCTTTGTAACAACTATTGTCATTCATATATTCTTCCCCATAACCATGTTGGATCTCATCCATCCACTCTCCATTGTAGTTGTTTCCTGATATCGATTGGAACATTCCCTTACCATTTATTTTATCATTATAATACATTCCTTAATAATAATCATTATTCTTGTATAAGGTTTTTCCATAAATATTCTATTGGTTTTGCTCAAAGTATCCTTTATAAATGGTCCCATCTGAATAGATCTAGATTCCTTTCCCATGCCTTAGCCCCTTTTTGAACTGTCCTATATAAACAGATCCATTTTCAAATTCATATACTTCTTCCAAGTCAGGAAGGAACTCAATATCTGTAATAAATTGGTTTACCATTTAATCTATTTATTCTTAAACATCTTCCTAATCACTTTTTAATATCTTTTAATAATATTGTTAAAAGTAAGTCAAGTCTTTTTCATTATCAAGTTTAAAATCTTCCATTTTATTTATAAGATCCTTATAATAATCAGGTAAATATCTAAGTTAAGTTGCTATGTCCTTTTCAGGTACGTTTAAATGTAATAAATCGAAGGCATCTCCATATTTTAATGTTTAATGGATTTTTAATTCAGTTTTTACTACTTCTTCTGCATCACAACATAATTATTTATTACCCATAAAATATAAAAATTATAAAATATAATTATGCTTTATAATTTGTTTTAAATATCATCTTTATATATTTTCCTTTTTATATATCTTAAAGATATAAATTATATTTAACTTTTTTTTATAGATAAATTATAAATTAATTCAATTATATTAAGCAATTTATTTAATCTTTAGATATTGATCAAAAGTAAGTTGATATTTACTACTCTAATATCTCTCTATATTTATTTTTTCTTCCACTGACTCATAACTACCTCTATATCCTAATAATATTAGAAAATAATTACCAGTTTTTTTCAGTAACTATTTAATAGTAGTTAATTAATCCCATTTTTATTCAGCTGCAACTTCAGGTAAGAAAGTACCTTAGTAATTTTTTCCTAATAATGATTATAAAGATAAAAATAATAATGATATTGATAATACTGATAATGAAAATAATAATAATATTAATGAAAATATTAATTATGATAATTAAATACCATTGAGATTAAAGGTAATAATGATACCATGCTTGCCTATCTGCCAATCTAGAGGATGAAGAGCAGACTTATCGAAATTGACTAACAAAGAGACAGAAACATTGAGCCTAGTAAGTTCGTGCTTAGAAATTGGAGAGAATCTTGAATCTTAGAATGCAGAAATAAGAGTGTATTGAGCCAAATTTTACTCTAAAGATTCGCTACTAAAAGTTCCAATGCATCCTCTCAATTCATCTCCATCTTTATGCCAAGTTACAAAAATTGGTACCTTTACCTTTGGAAGATGCTCAGGATAAATTGGTTTCTTTTTCTTTTCCAATTCACTTATTAGTACATCAAAACAGAACACACACATATCTTCACTTGCTTATACACTGCTATTATTATTCTACATTTTATAATAATATTCAATAATGTTATACTACTTTTACTTCTTATTTTATATTTTTATATTATATTTTATTATTTATATTATTCTTTTTAATGCACATTAATAAATCACATAAATATTTATATTTTATTCTATACTATTTATCTACAAATAGGACATTCTTTTTAAATAAAATCTGATACGCAATTTTTACATAAGACATGTCCACATGGAATTAAAGCCTAATTTGCTTGATAATTTAAACAAACAGGACATTATTTATTTTCTGGAACATTTTATTCTTATTATTATACTTATCTATTTTACGATTATTAATCTATTTTTGATTACTAATTTTCTATGTTTTATTAGTTCTATTGTTATCGATTCTATTACTGTTATTATCTATTTAACTACTGTTATTATCTATCTTATTATTATTAATAATAAATTAATCTTTACTGTCTTTAATAAACAGGACTATTTTAATTTGGTTAATTAATGAATGATTAATAATTAATTTAATTTGATTAATAATTGTTTGAATTATAATAGGATAAATTATTATTTCCAATTAAATTATTATTTTATCCATTAGTTTGATTATTATGTCCTTATATGTTATTATTATTTCCATTAATTTGATTATTATGTCCTATAATATGGTTACTATTTCCTTAAATATTATTATTACTTCCTGAAATTTTATTATGGTTTCCTAAAATAATATTATTATGACCTTCAATTATAGAATAGTTGGCAGAAATTTAAGAATTGTGATTAAATATTTTTTGCTAATTTAGTAATTATTAACTCATATTATATTAATATAGAGTTTATAGAGAGCAAATTCTATTAATATATAATTAATAGTTAAGATAATAAAATAATATAGAGTTTATAATAAATTTAAAAATCAAATATATCTAATAATAATAAAATATTATAAAATTAATATTAATTTTATATAAAATAATTAATTGTTTAAAATAAAGTTTAAAAAGTGGGTAAAAATATATCTCATATTTTAGATTTTTTTGAATTATCAGTTTTCATGCTTTCCAAAAACATGTTAAATCCTTTAGAAACCATATCAAAGTTCTCAGTATCTACATTATTATATTCACTGTTGATTCTTGATAGGTTTTCAAGATCCTCAAAATTCATTTTGAACTTCTTAGAAGTTCCAGACTTAATACTTTATTCAATATCACTGAAGCTTAAATTCAATTCGATATCTTCTCCTTCTGTATTTTATAATTTAATTTTTGTTTTTACATGTTCTTATACTTTTTAATTCATTCTTTATTTTTTTTCTTCTTATTATTTATTAAATTCTATTAATTATCTTTATGTTTCCCATTAAGATTTTATGTTTGATTATTATTTAGTTTTTTCAGTCATTTATTTTGATTAAAAAGTCTCATCTATTATTTATTTATGTCTTTCTTTCATCAAATCATAATTCATTTAATAAAATTTTTTTTAGCTTGATCCTATCTTTTAATTTAATTGTTCATCTTTTTTTGAAATTGACTTACTCTGTTCTTTTTTTTAGCTTATTTAATCATTTTTTATTGAAACTTATTTTTTTAAATTTTAATCTTTTTTTTAACTTATATCATCATCTTTTTTTAAAATTGACTTATTTATACATTAATCTTTGTTTAAACTTTTTTAATCTTCAATTTTAGATTTAAATTCACTTTTATTATTAAATGCATCTATATCTTATATATCTTAATATTATTAATTAAAACTTTTTTATAATTGATTATCAGATTTAATACTTTTATTAATTGAATTTTATTAAGCGAATTGTTGATTCATACTTTATTGTTTAATTAAACTTTAATTTTAAGAAATTTACTTTGTTTAATTAGATAATTCTTAAACTTATTATTTATATATTTAATTTTATTTATGAGATTATAATTAATTTTAACTAAGTTTATCAGATTTTAGAATAGACTGCTAATCTTATTAAGAAACCAATTATTATTATTCTTCTATTTATTCTAAAATCAAAGATGCTAATTCAGATTAACTAAAACTTAAATCTAGTTGGATATTTTTTCCATTAATATCAATAACATTAATTTTAGTTTGTATTTTATTTTTACGTTAACCTTAATTTAATAACTCTAATAATTTAATTTCTGAATTGTTTAATTTATCTAAGTTCATACTTTTATTTTAAATCTTATTTTCTTGATTATTTTATCTTTCATTTTAATATGATAAATTTCCATTTTTGTTTAATACTTATATCTTATTATTATATTTATCAAAATTAATTTCTGAAAAATTCAAACTTTCATCTCCTACAAATATTTTATTATTTTTAAATAAATGATTGCTACTTTATTATTAATTATTTGATTCATTTTATTAAATAATACTTTTTTAATAAGACAATAAAGGACTTAAATTATTTTAATTTAAACTAATAATTTGATCTAAAATTTAATTATTATTTTTAAATTAGATTTCACTTTTTTATTCTTGATTTTATTTGATTTCACTTTTTTATTCTTGACTTTATTTGATTTCACTTTTTTATTCTTGATTTTATTTGATTTCACTTTTTTATTCTTGATTTTATTTGATTTCACTTTTTTATTCTTGACTTTATT
>Ga0315908_10001995_pt1 | contig 15161 bp, 10 predicted proteins | sample LakEriMetagenome_12_FD_203520 | JGI IMG/M metagenome (GOLD analysis project Ga0315908, IMG submission 203520) | Freshwater fungal communities from buoy surface, Lake Erie, Ohio, United States - Buoy 4 MA124 | ecosystem: Environmental > Aquatic > Freshwater > Lake > Lake biofilm | place: USA... | reverse complement strand
CGCATCACCGATGGCGCCATCGTGGCCGCCGCGACGCTCTCCAACCGCTACATCGCGGACCGGTTCCTGCCCGACAAGGCCATCGATCTGATGGATGAAGCGGCCAGCCGCCTGCGCATGGAAGTTGAATCCAAGCCCGAAGAGATCGAAGCACTCGACCGTCGCATTATCCAGCTGAAGATCGAAGCCGCCGCGCTGAGCCGCGAGACCGATGCCGCGTCCAAGGGGCGCCTGGTGGCCCTGAACGAGGAACTGGCGGGCCTTGAAGAGGAGTCCGGTGCGCTCACGCTGCGCTGGCAGGCCGAAAAGGAAAAGCTGGCCGGCGCCACCCGCATCAAGGAGCAACTCGACGCCGCCCGCATCGAGGTGGAACAGGCCCAGCGCGGCGGCGATTATGCCAAGGCCGGCGAGCTGACCTACAGCCGCATCCCCGAACTGGAACGCCAGCTGGCTGAAGCCGAGCAGGTGACCCAGGCCGCGATGGTGCGCGAGGAAGTGACCGGCGACGATATCGCCGCCGTCGTTTCGCGCTGGACCGGCATCCCGGTCGATCGGATGCTGGAAGGCGAGCGCGACAAGCTGATGAAGATGGAAAGCATCCTCTCCGCCCAGGTGATCGGCCAGGCCGCGGCGGTGAAGGCGGTTTCGGCGGCCGTTCGCCGGGCGCGCGCCGGCCTGCAGGACCCGAACCGGCCGCTGGGCAGCTTCCTGTTCCTCGGGCCCACGGGTGTCGGCAAGACCGAGCTGACCAAGGCGCTGGCGCAATTCCTGTTCGATGATCCGCGCGCCATGGTGCGGCTGGACATGAGCGAGTTCATGGAAAAGCACAGCGTTGCCCGCCTGATCGGCGCCCCTCCCGGCTATGTCGGCTATGAAGAAGGCGGCGTGCTCACCGAGGCCGTGCGGCGCCGGCCCTATCAGGTGGTGCTGTTCGACGAAGTGGAAAAGGCCCACGGCGACGTGTTCAACGTGCTGCTGCAGGTGCTGGACGATGGCCGGCTCACCGATGGCCAGGGCCGCACGGTGGATTTCACCAACACGCTGATCATCCTGACCAGCAACCTCGGCAGCCAGTATATCGCCGCCCTGCCCGATGGTGCGCCGATCAGCGAGGCCGAACCGCAGGTGATGGAAGTGGTGCGCGGGCATTTCCGCCCCGAATTCCTCAACCGGTTGGACGAAATCGTGCTGTTCCAGCGGCTTGGCCAGGAAGTGATGGCGCCCATCGTCGATATCCAGGTGAGCCGGGTGCAGGCCCTGCTGAAGGACCGCAAGGTAACGCTCGACCTCACCGACGCCGCCCGGCGCTGGCTGGCACGGGTGGGCTATGACCCGGTCTATGGCGCACGCCCGCTGAAGCGCACCGTACAGAAACATCTGCAGGACCCGCTGGCCGAACTGATCCTGGCCGGCGAGGTGCCCGATGGCAGCACGGTGAAGGTGGACGAAGGCGACGGGAAACTGGTGCTGGTGGCGGGCTAGAATCCCGCCACCACCTGCAGCAGCGCCTGCCGGCCTACTTGACCGGCAGCGCTGCCTGCATCGCCGGCATTGCTCACACTGGCGATCAAGCGCACGCGTTCACCGATCTGCCGCTCGACGCTCACATCCAGCCCACCGGCCAGCGCTGTACGGTGCCGCAAGCCAGCACTCACCGCCCAAGGCCCCGTCTCCAGTGTCGCCCGCAGCAGGCTCGCAAAGCGCGGCACCGGCATCGGCGTGAAATCCGCCTGGTCGTGATGCGTGGCCAGCGCCATCAGCGCCAGTTGCGCGCCCCCGCTCACCCGCCCGCGCCAACTGGCCGACACATCCCACGCCTGCACCCGCGCCGGCCCCTGTGACTGCCAGCGCCGATCAACGGTGAGCGCAAAGCCGGGCACAAACGCCGGCGTCGCAATCAACCCGACGCTGCGGCTCGTCCCGCTCAGCGTGGCGAACTCATCCACCCCGCGCGCCACCTGCCCGCGCAGCGCGATGCCCGGAAACGCCTCCCAGCGCCCGCCCACCTGCCACAGCGTTTCCGATCGCCCGGCCAACCACGCCTGCCGCACGCCCACAGTTGCCACCAGATTCTCGGCGGCCGGCTTGTCCTGCACAATCGGCACGGCGGCTTCCGCAAACAGCTCCCGCGCCCGCACCACGCCGGCCCCCAGCCGCAGCCGCCGCCATTCCGCGCCGGCGGCGAGGCTGATCGGCTCGGCGGCGCCCGGCAGGATCAGGCCCGTCGCCCCGCTCACAACGGCACGCGCCTGCGCAAGCCGGCTGCTGGCACCCGCCGCCTCCTGCTGCCCCCCCGTGGACACCGCCAGCCGCCACTGCCAGCGCGTGCCCCCCGAAAGCCCCAGCGCAACATCATGCCAATCAGCACGAATCACACCGTGCGTCCGCCGGGCAAACATTCCCCGGCCCCAGAGTTGGAGAGGCCCGACATCCTGTTGGAAACGGCCCGCCAGATGCCAGCGATCCTGATCTGTGGCCCCGCCGGGCAGCGCGCCGCCCCGCGTATAGCCGCCGCCCACCCAGCCAAAATCATTGCCCAGTTGCAGATCAACCACGCCGATGCCGCGCCCGGCCTGTCCGCCCGCCGCCGCCAGCAGCCGGCCACCGCCGCCCACCGGCGCCAACAAAAGGTCCACCGCGCCGCTCAGCGCGCCAGCGCCCTGTACCACACCGGCCGCACCTGCAGACAGTCGCGCGCTGTCGATCAGGCCCAGCGGCAGCAGGGTCAGGTCCACCACGCCGCTTGCCGCCGGTGCCAGCCGCAGGCCGTCCAGCGTGATCAGCGTGCCCGGCAGGCCGGACACCACCAGCCCCCTGGCCGAGCCGCGCAGCCACGGCGAGCCCCCAACGGCCTCCCCCGTCAGCACCGCGCCACGGCGGCGCAGCGTTTCGGCCGAAAGCCGTTGCTCGCTCACCACGGCCGGCGCGTCGCCATTCTGGCTGGTGAGGGGCAGGTCCATTCAGGCCTGATCGGGGGTGTAGGCCGCCACCGTTTCAAACATCACGGTCAGCGCCTGGCGCTCTGCTTCAGTCAGTTCGGGCCGCCACACTTCAAACAGCAGGATGGCCCGCGGCGCATCGCTGTCGTTCCAGGCTTCGTGCTCGATCGAATCGTCGAACAGCAGCACTTCGCCGGCGCGCACATCGCGCACCTCGGCACCCACCCGCAGGCGGCAGCCATCGGGCACGATCAGCGGCAGATGGCAGATCAGCCTTGTGTTCAGCATGCCGTTGTGTGGCGGGATATGGGTGTGAGGTGCCAGGATCGAAAACAGCGCCATCGGTGCAGTGCCAGTGATGCGCGGCAAGGGCGCCTGGGCCAATGCCGCCATGGTGGCGGGGCAGCGGGCAGCATGGTCGGCGATGGGCAAACCATTGCGGAACAAGTGAAATGCGCTCCAGCGCGCATCGGCGAGCAAGGCGTGGCCCTTGTTGGGGCGATCGGCATCCGCCTCCACATAAGGCGCGATGCCGGCACCGTGGGCCATCACCGCTTCGGCTTCGGCGCGGATCGCCGGCAGCGCGGCGGCCAGCGCCGCCATCCAGGCGAAATCCGCCGGATCATAGAAGGGGATCTGCGGCAGCCGCGGATAATAGAAGCTGGTGGGCTGCTGCAGATAGGGCTGGCTGCGGCCCGATACGATCTGCAAGGCTTCGCCGAAGCGCGGGCCAGCGTTGGCCGGATCAACCCCGGCGTCGCCCAGCGCCCCCATCATTTCGGCTTCAAACCGGGCAAAGGCGGTCTCACGGGTGGCGGCGGCGCGGTTCAGACGGGCGATCAGATCGGGCGGTAATTGCCGGCCCTGTGCGGCGTTCAGCGCACGTTCGTACCAGGCGATGGCGGCGCGATCATTGCCGCTGCGGGTCTGCACCTCGCCGGCCATCACCAGGGCATAGGGATTGGCCGCATCAAGCTCCACCACCCGGGCCACGTGCGCCATCACGGCGGCGCGATCATCCAGCATGTCGCACGCCTGCGCCAGCCACAGCCAGATCTGCAGGGTGGCGCGGCCGCTGGCAACGATGGTTTCAAACGCCCTACGCGCCGCCTTGCCATCGCCTGCCTGCAAGGCCGCGATGCCGGCCTGGGCAGTGCGTTCCAGTGCGGCCTTTTCAGGATCGTTCATGGCCAGGCGCCATCACTGGCTGCCAGGGCGGCTCATGGTCGAGTTGTTGAGCTCTCGCGCGAATTGCTGGTTGGTATCCTGCACATAGGCCCATTGCTGGCGGGTCAGGCAGGTGCGCTTGGCCTTGACCAGGCTGCCGGTTTCCTTCTCGCGCTTGCAGATGATTTCCTTGCTCTTGTCCACCGGCGCAGCAGCAGTCGGCGCTGCTTCAGGCGTCTGGGCCGCAGCCGGTGCGACCGCCGCGGCAGCAAGAAGCAGGGCAAAGCAATGACGAACCATGATGACGTGTCCTTCGCGATCGGTTGACGAGGCCGGTGGAGGGATTGCACTTTCCGGGCCAGCACGTCAAATCGGCAATGTGTCCACCATCGCTTCAAATCCCGTCTGGCTGCCGCATCGTTATGATCCGCAGCATGATGCCATCCACTTCCGGCACACACCGCGCGCCGCGCATGGCGCCGCCACCTTCCTGACCGACGAGTATCTGGGCGAGGCGAAGCCCACGATCATCGCCCGCACCACGGCACTGGCCCAGGCCGGCCCGCCGGCGCCGTTGCGGTTCATCCTGCACAGCGCCTTCTGCTGTTCCACGCTGCTGGCGCGGGCCTTTGATGCGCCGGGCTTGGCGATGGGCTTGAAGGAGCCGGTGATCCTGAACGATCTGATCGGCTGGCAGCTGCGCGGGGGCGACGGGCGCCAGATCGCCAACGTACTTGATGGCAGCCTGGCCTTACTGGCCCGACCGTTCGCACCCGGCGAGGCGGTGGTGATCAAGCCCAGCAACGTGTGCAACGCCATGGCGCCCCTGATGCTGCAGTTGCGCCCCGACGCGCGGGCGCTGCTGCTCTATGCGCCGCTGCCGGTGTTCCTGGGGTCTGTGGCGCGCAAGGGCATGGATGGCCGGATCTGGGTGCGCGATCTGCTGCTGAAGCAACTGAAGCAGGGCCTCCACAGCTTTGGCTTCAGCGGCGAGGATTATCTGGGGCAGACCGATCTGCAGGTCGCCGCCATGGGCTGGCTGGCGCAGCACGCGTTATTCGCACGGCTGGCGGCGCAGTTCGGCCAGCAGGTGACAACGCTTGATTCCGAGTTGCTGCTGGCCAAGCCAGATGCTGCGATGACGGCTCTGTGCCGCTTCTTCGACGTGCCGCTGGACGTGGAAGCTGTTGTTTCCGGACCAATCTTTGGCCGGCACAGCAAGTTCGGCCAGGCCTTTACCACCGACGATCGCACCGCCGAGCGTGCAGCCGAAGCGGCCCACGCCGATGAGATTGCCAAGGTGGCGATCTGGGCCGAAGCCGTGGCCAAGGCGGCCGGCGTGCCGATGCAATTGCCGCGTCCGCTGCTGGGCTGATCGCCACCGCCGGCAGCAGCAGCGCATTCGCGCTTCACTCCATCACAGACAGCAAAAAGGGCGGGTGTTGCCACCCGCCCTTTCGCATTTCACAGCCCTTGCGGGCGCTTCATCAGAAGCGGACGTTGATCTGCATCGTGTAACGGCGGCCCAGCGCGTCGTAGGTCGACGGGAAGGTGTTGCCGCTGTTGAACGAGGTCGAACCGGCCGCAGCACCAACCAGAGGCGGCTTGGTGTCGAACAGGTTGCTGACCGTTGCGATCAGGGTGATGTTGTCCAGGATGTTGAAGCGACCGGTCAGATCGAAGTAATCATAGGCACGGATCTGACGGAAGGCCGGGAAGAACGGCGTGTCATCACCGAAGAAGCCGTTGGCAGCGGTCGGCGCTGCCGCATTCAGCGGCTCCTGGATCACCTTGTCGATGTGGCGCCACAGCAGCGACACGTCGAAGTTTTCGAAGCCCAGGGTCGTGCGCAGCGAGGTCTGCCACTTCGGCTGGATCGAACCGGTGAACGAGCAGTTCGGGCTGTAGTAGCCGACGCACTCACGGTTGACCGAGGTCGGCGTGGCCTGGAACTGCGAACGGAAGGTGTAGTTGAAGTTGCCGCTCACACCCAGCTTGGCGAAGCCAAGATCGGTCGAGTAGGTCAGGTTCACATCCAGACCGTCGGTCTTCAGACGACCCAGGTTCGACAGCGGACGCGGCAGACCCAAAGATTCACCATCAAACGAGCCAGACAGCGGGTCACGGCGGATGGCCGTGCAAGCCGCGCTGGTGGCGCTGGCGGCCGTGATGCTGCCGAAGCAGGCAGCGATCGCATCGCCCGGCAGCGGGCTGGTGATCGCGTCCGTAACGCTGATGTTGTAGTAATCGACCGTCAGGGCGAGGCCCGGCGCGAAGGACGGCTGGAACACCGCACCCAGGGTCCAGGTGTTAGCCTTTTCCGGCCGCGCGTTGGGGTTGCCGCCGCCATAAGCGTTGGCCTGGCCCGCAGCCGGCTGATCGATCTGGCCGATGATGCCCGGAGCAGCGCCCTGCGCAATGCAGACCGCACGCAGATTGGCGTTGGTCGTCGGAGCGGCGCCAGCGCACGGATCGGTGCCCAGGTTGGTCAGACCGCGCGAAACCGGCGAGAAGAGTTCGCCGATGTTCGGGGCGCGGACAGCGCGGCTGTAGTTACCACGAACCTTGAAGCCCTGGGCCATTTCCCAGGTACCGCCGGCCTTCCAGGTGAAGGCGTCGAACGACGGGTTGCCCGGCGCGGCGACTTCATAGGACGAATAACGCGCACCGGCTTCGAGGGTAAGGTTTTCGAAGAAGGGCTTGCCTTCAAGGATCGGGGCGATGACTTCGCCGAAGACTTCCTTGACGTTATAGCCACCTTCGACGCGCGGGGTCGGGCCACCGCCGCCGCCCAGAGCGCCACGCTCCGAGAAGTCGTCCGGCAGCACGGCAGCGCCGTAATCGCGGTATTCGGCACCGACAGCAAAGCCGATTGCTTCAGCATCACCGAAGCTGACACCCAGATCGCCCGACAGCAGCGCACGAACCTGAGTCAGGCTGGAGGTGCGGCGATCGGTGGAGTCTGCCGAGATGAAGCGCGCCATGGCCGGCGTGATCGAGCCGGCAGGGCCGTACACGTTCAACGGAACGCAAGCCACGTTGCCGCTGAGGCAGGTGTTCGGGTTGGTGGCCTGAAGGGCTTCCAGCACGCGATCGTTGATCAGGTAACCAGTGGCGCGGGCGATGTTTTCGCTCTGGCCGTAGGAGGCGGACACGTCCCAATCGATCGTGTTGGTCAGCTTGCCGCGCAGGCCGGCGGTGTAATCGAACAGCGTGGTGGTGTATTCGCTGTCACGCGTGCCGGCTTCGACGGTACGGCGGCTGAGCAGGGTGGTCACTTCGCGGTAGTTGGGATCGGCCTTGGTCGTTGCAGTCGCTGCAGCGGCGCACTCGGTTGGCGTGAAACGCGGCGTGTAAAGGCCGGAGGCCGCCGAGCTGGTGTTGAAGGCGCAATACTGGTTGCGGATCGCTGTCGGCAGGAACGGGTTCGACATCGGCAGAACAACCGTCTGCGAGAACAGGCCCGACGGCGCGATGATCGTGCGCACGGTGTTCTTGGAGAACATACCGCGGGCATAAACCTCGATATTGTCGGTGATCTCGTAGTTCGCCTTGGCGAAGAGGTTGAAACGCTGGAACGGCGTCTGGAAGATGTTGAACGGGTTGAAGTTGAAATCCTGATAGAACGGAACAGCCGTGCGGCCATCGGGCGACAGCTGGCCGTTGCCGAGGTTGGCCACAGCCGGGTTGGTGCTCGGCTGGCCGGTCAGGGGATCAATCGGACGCACGTTGCGGATGCGGGTCGGGACAGTCGTTGGCGAACCGCCACCGGTGTTACCGCTGAAGGTATCGAAGCCGAGACGCGACACGTCGCGGTCGCCCTGGAACACCGGATCGGCCTTCTGGTAACCCACCGAGATCACGGCGTTGCCCTTGCCGTCGGCAAAGTCGCCGCCGATGGTCAGGTCGGCGCGAATGCGATGGCCGTCGCCACGCTCGGTGAGCGAGTTGGAGACCTGCAGGTCCATGCCGGTGAAGTTCTTCTTGGTGACGAAGTTCACGACACCGGTGATGGCGTCGGCACCATAGGTGGTCACGGCGGCGCCGGTCAGCGCGTCAACGCGCTCGACGAGGGCCAGCGGGATGTTGTTCAAATCGACGACGCCGCCGAGGCCGGCAGGCGCGATGCGCTGGCCGTCGAGCAGGACGAGGTTGCGGTTGGTGCCGAGGCCGCGAAGATCGACGAAGCTGGCGCCGCCGTTGCCGTTGTTCACGGCCGAACCGATGCTCGGCACGAAGCCGGGGATTTCACGCAGCACTTCTTCGGCCACGTTGCTGCCGCGCAGCGCGATGGTCTCAGCCGAGGTCGTGACGATCGGCGATGCCGACACGAGGTTCGGGTTGCGGATCAGGGTACCGGTAACAACGATGGTGCCTTCTTCGGCAGCTTCGGTTTCAGCGGCGGCAGTGGCCGTCTGAGCGAGCGCCGGGCCGGCCATCAGAGCAAGAGCCAGCGTGGCGACGCTGGACGTCAGCGCGAGGCGCCGATGCGAAATGTTGAGTTGCGTCACGGTATGTTCCTTCTTCTGACCAAATTCCAAGGGAACGATGCCTCGCCAGAAAAACATCCGCTCCCGTTTCGGTGGCGGCCTATTCCCCTCGCGGTGCCATTGACGGCACACCAGCACAATTCCCAGCCCCTCTCAGGCCTGATGACGCTTTTGTGAAAAGCCCGCCCTTCTGTAAAGCGCGCAAACGCAGATGTGGTCGTTTCCACCTCGCTGTGTGGCCAATTCGCCACAATACTTCGCGATGGCAGGGCAAAAACACCAGCCTTTTGCTTTGCCGGCGAACTCATTAAAGCTGAAGCATGAAGAGTGACGACACCATCGCCGCCTATGCTGCGCGGTTCCGCAGCAGCAGCGGCCACGCCGCAAAGCCTCCCACACGGCAGACGCTGCCGCCTGATCTGGCGCGGCTGGAGGCGGAGGCCATCCACATCCTGCGCGAGGTGGCGGCCTCGTTCCGCAAGCCGGTGATGCTCTATTCCATCGGCAAGGACAGCACGGTGATGCTGCACCTCGCGCTGAAGGCCTTCTGGCCATCGCTGCCGCCGTTCCCACTGTTGCATGTGGACAGCCTGTGGGAATTTGCGGCCATGGGCGCGTTTCGCGACACGCTGATGCCGGCGCTGGGCATCGATATGCGGGTCCACGTCAATCAAGAAGGCGCGGCGCGCGACATCAACCCCTTCGTCCATGGTTCGGCGCTGCACACCGAAGTGATGCGCACCACCGGGCTGCTGCAAGCGCTGACCGGGGGTGGCTTTGACGCGGCGATCGGCGGCGGCCGCCGCGACGAAGAGAAATCCCGCGCCAAGGAACGCATCTTCTCCTTCCGCGACGCCCACCAGGGCTGGGATCCGCGCCGGCAGCGTCCGGAATTCTGGCGCACCTACAACACGCGGGTGGGGCCGGGGGAATCCATGCGCGTCTTCCCGATCTCCAATTGGACCGAGCTCGACGTGTGGCGGTACATTGAAGCCGAGGAGATCCCGGTGGTACCGCTCTATTTCGCCGCCGAACGCCCCACGGTCATCCGCGATGACGTCCTGCTGATGGTGGATGATGATCGCCTGCCGCTGCAGCCCGATGAAGAGCCGGTGATGCGTCGCATCCGTTTCCGCACGCTGGGCTGCTACCCACTCACCGGCGCGGTGGAGTCCGAAGCCGAGACGCTGGCCGATATCGTGGCCGAAATGGCCGATACCCGCACATCGGAACGGCAGGGCCGGGTGATCGATCGCGACGGCGATGGATCGATGGAACAGAAGAAGCGGCTGGGGTATTTCTGATGGCCAAAACCCTCAACCGGGATGGCGTGCTGCGCCTGATCACCTGCGGATCAGTGGACGACGGCAAGTCCACGCTCATCGGCCGCCTGCTGCACGACAGCCAGGCCATAATGGACGACACGCTTAGCACGCTGGCGAATGACAGCCGTAAGCATGGCACCACCGGCGGCGAGATCGATTACGCCCTGCTGCTCGATGGCCTTGAGGCCGAACGCGAACAGGGCATCACCATCGATGTCGCCTGGCGCTTCTTCGCCACGCCGCGCCGGCGCTTCATCATCGCCGATACGCCCGGCCACGAACAATATACGCGCAACATGGCCACCGGCGCCTCCACCGCCGATCTGGCGATCATCCTGGTGGATGCCTCCAAGGGCCTGCTGCCACAGACGCGCCGCCACAGCTTCATCGCGTCCTTGATGGGCATCGGCCACATCGTGCTGGCCGTGAACAAGATGGACCTGGTGGATTTCGACGAAGCCCGTTTCCGCGCCATCGTCGATGAATACAGCGCCATCGCCGAACGCTTGGGCTTTCCCGGCTTCACCGCCATCCCGATGGCCGCCCGCGCCGGCCTGAACCTCGCCAGCCCCGCTGCCGAGATGCCCTGGTATCAGGGCCCCACCCTAATCGCGCATCTGGAATCCATCGAGCTCGCTGCCACCGATGCCTCCGGGCCATTGCGCTTCCCCGTGCAATGGGTGAACCGGCCCGATGCCCACTTCCGCGGCTATGCCGGCACCATCGTGGCTGGCCAGGTGAAGCCCGGCGACCCCATCGTCACCGCCCGCTCTGGCAAGGCCACCCGCGTCGCCCGCATCGTCACCGTGGACGGCGATCTGCCGCTCGCCGGCCCGGAAGCCGCCGTCACGCTGGTGCTGGAAGACGAAATCGACATCTCCCGCGGCGACATGCTGGTCAGCCCCGAAGACCGGCCCGCCGTCGCCCAGCAATTCGCCGCCGATCTGATCTGGCTGGACGAGGATGAGCTGAAGCCCGGCCGTTCCTACCTGCTCAAATCCGGGCCTCTGACGACCCCGGCTTCGGTAACGCTGCTGAAACACCGGATCGACATCAACACGCTCGATGAACGCCCGGCCCGCACGCTCGCCATGAACGAGATCGGCCTCGCCAACCTCGAAACCACCGCGCCGCTGCTGTTCGATCCCTACGGTGAATGCCGCGACACCGGCGGCTTCATCCTGATCGATCGCTACACCAACAACACCGTCGGCGCCGGCATGATCCGCCACGCCCTGCGCCGCGCCAGCAACATCCACCTGCAACCGATGACGGTCACGCAGGCCCAGCGCAGTGCGCTCAAAGGCCACCAGCCCGCCGTGATCTGGTTCACCGGGCTTTCGGGTTCCGGCAAATCCACCATCGCCAATCTGGTCGAAGCCCGCCTCGCGGCACTCAGCTGCCACACCTACGCGCTGGACGGGGACAACGTGCGCCACGGCCTCAACCGCGATCTCGGCTTCACCGATGCCGATCGCGTCGAAAACATCCGCCGCATCGGCGAAATCGCCAAACTGATGGCAGACGCCGGCCTGATCATCACCTGCTCTTTCATCTCCCCCTTCCGCTCCGAACGCGAAATGGCGCGCGCATTGGTCGGCGCCGAACGCTTCATCGAAGTCTTTGTCGATACCCCCATCGAAGTCTGCCAGGCCCGCGACCCCAAAGGCCTCTACGCCAAAGCCGCCAGCGGCGAGCTCACCAACTTCACCGGCATCGACAGCCCCTACGAAGCGCCTGAAGAGCCGCAACTGCACATCACGACCAGCACCATGAGCGAAGCCGACGCCGCAGAGGCGATCATCAACTGGCTGCGGGCGCGCGACATCATCGGATGAAAGTGAAAGAAGGAGGGCCTCCGGCAAGCAGGGTCGATGACCCTGCCTGCCGGAGGCGCCGTCAGCCTGAAAAACCTCAGGCCGCCGAAAACCCCGCCAGCCCGCGGCCATGCGCGTCCAGTTCGTTCACCCATCGGGTGATCAGCGGGCGTTCGTCGGCGGCGATGAAGGGGTTCCACGCATCGAGGATCAGCACGGCGCGCAGCTCGTCGGTGGGGTTGTGGGCTTCGTGTTCGATGGTGTCGTCGAAGGCAAAGGCCTGGCCTTCGACCCAGGGGCGGGTGTCGTTGCCCACGCGGAACCAGCAGCCTTCGGGCACGATCAGCGGCAGGTGGATGATGCTGCGCACGTTGGTGGCGCCGGTGTGGGGCGGGATCACGGTGCGGGGTTTCAGCAGGGAGAAGAAGGCGGTGGGCCCGCGGCCGGGCAGATCGAACAGCGGCATGCGATCCAGCACGGCGGCAGTGTTGGGGCAAAGCGCGCACATGGCTTCATCGCGCACACCGTGCTTCAGGAAGAAGCGCGCCGCCCAGGCATCGCTCTTGTTCAGGTCCTTCCACTGGTTCACCGGCACGCCCGGCGGATAATCCACGTAGGGCGCAAAGCCTTCGCCGCCCGCCGCCAGCACCGCCTGCAGTTCGGCGCGGATGGCCGGCGTGGCGGCTTCCAGTTCGGCCAGCCAGGGGAACAGGTCGCGCTCGAAATACTGGATGGCGGGCAGATAGGGGTAATGCAGCGCCAGCGGCTGGTGCACATACACGCGGCGGCGGCCCAGCTGCGCTTCCATGGCGTGGCGCACGCGGGTGGCCGATGCCGACGAGGCCTGCGCCAGTTCATCGGCCAGCGCCGCATCCAGCCGCGCGGCGAGCGCATCATTGGCCGCCTGCACCACGCCGGCGGCATGCTGCAGCCCGGCGGCAAAGCCCGGCCCGACCTGCTCACGCGGATCAACTGCCGCCAGCAACCGCTGATAATCCGACAGCGCGTCGGCCGCGCGGCCTTCATGCTCATGCAGCCGCCCGCGCGCCAGCAGGGCATGGGCCATATAGGGATCGCGATCGAGCGCGGCGTTCAACGCGGTAAGCTGCGCCTTCGCATCGCCGGCCAGCGCATGCGCGTTGGCCAGATTGTAATGCAGGATCGCCGCCGCCGGATCGGCCTTCACCGCCGCCGCAAAGGCGATGCCAGCGGCCTTTGCATCGCCACGCTGCAACGCCTGCATGCCTTGGCTGTTGAGGGCGACGGGATCTTTGCTCATGCGGGTGGTGATAGCGCAGTGCGGCGCGCGAGACAGCAGAAAAAGGGGAGCCTCCGGCGGGCAGGGTCGCAGACCCTGCACCCGTTTGTTTTGCACCTTGCTTGCCAGTAAGCGCTCGTAATGCTGGCGGAGGCCAGCATCCACGGTCGGACCAGGACATTTGACGTCAGCCAATTCGGCACGATGGATGTTGGCCTTCGCCAGCATGACATTGGTCTTTGATTGAGTACCGCTCTGAAACGAAAGTCGGTGCAGGGGCTCAGCCCCTGCCCGCCGGAGGCCTCTTAGTTCTTGTTGAGATTATACTTCATGATCCGCCCATGCCGGCCTTCCCGATCTCGTTCCAGCGCATAGACATCGCCTTGCGGACCCGGCGTCAGCACGGCGGCGATGGCGGCGTGGTCGGCGGCAGAGAGGCGCAAGTTCGCGATGGCCAGCGTTTCGGCAAGGTGGCCGGCGTGGCGGGCGCCGATGATGACGGCGCTGACGCCGGGTTGATCGAGCACCCAGCGCGCGGCGACGGCGGAGAGGGGGACGACGTGGGCTTGGGCGATGCGATCGAGGACGGACAGCAGCGCCTGGAAGGCATCCCACCCGCCGCATTCATCGATGATCAGGCGATATTTGATCAGGCTGCGGTTGGTGAGGCTTTCGGCGGGGTCTGGTTGGCCGAGCCAGCGGGCGGAGAGGAAACCGCCGGCGAGCGCGCCGTAGCAGATCAGGCCGGTGTGGCTGGCGGCGGCGGTGGCGGTGAAGGCACCGGCCGGGCGGCGATCGAGCAGCGAATACTGCACCTGGATGCTGGTGAGCGGCGCGCCGGCGGCGGCGAATTCGGCCAGATGCGCCGCATCGAAATTGGTGCCAGCGATGTGAGCGATCTTGCCAGCTAATGCCAAGTCCTTGAGATGCAACAGGGCTTCGACGCAGCGCGGTTGAGCATAATCCCACCAGTGGAACTGCACGAGATCGAGGCGCTCCATGCCGAGCCGGGCGCGGCTGCGATCGATAATGGCTTCAACGTCGGCGCGCGAGAGGCTGGGCAACAGCGCCAGATCGGGCACGAACTTGGTGTGCACCTTCAGCCGAGCCAGCGCCTCGGCGCCGCGGGCATTGGCCAGATGGCGACGGAAATCGCCGATCATCTCTTCGACGCCGGTATAGATATCGGCGCAATCGAGCGTGGTGATGCCGGCATCGAAGAAGGCGAGGAAGCCATCGTTCAGGCTCTGACGCTCGACTGGCCCATGATCGCCGGCCAGTTGCCAACCGCCTCGGATCAGACGCGAAATTTCGTAGCCCGGCGCGAGTTTGATGCGTTCAACGCTCATGGTTTCACCGTGGCTGTGGTGTCGCCCCGGCGGAATGTGCGCTTGCCGAGGCGGGTAATCTTCAGCCGCGACGGGCAATTGGGATCGGGGCAGGCGATTTCAGCGTCGCTGTCCATCCAGTCGTTGGGATCGGTGGCGCGCTGCTTGGCGGCGAGCAGCGGCAGCACGGCGGCAAGGCTGTAGACGGAGAAGCCCTGGCCCGGCGGCAGAAACAGCAGTTCGCCGCGCAGTTCGAACCAATCGCCGGGCTGCGCGTTGCACCACAGTTTCGCGCCAGGCGGGGCAGTCACCTCAACCTTGAGATCATAGAGCTCGAATTCGTGCGTCATGCCGGCGCTTGTGCACCAGATGCATCAACGAAACCAGAGCACTGGCCAGTACGATGGCTTCGTGCCATCATGGCATTTGGGTCGTGACCTGACCCCCTGATTTCATCCAGCGGGGATTAGAGCCGGGCGGTTGTTGTTGCGCATGGACCCGACTGCCAATCCGATGCCGTTCGACGGCAAGCGGATGATCTTCGGCGGCTTTCGGCCGGTGGTGGAGCTTGTCGGACGCTGAACACAGACAAACAAAACCCCGACGGGGTAAGCCGGCGGGGCTGTTTGTTGGTTGCGGGGGCAGGATTTGAACCTGCGGCCTTCAGGTTATGAGCCTGACGAGCTACCGGGCTGCTCCACCCCGCGTCAACTGGACTAGAGACGACACAAGGCGCCCTTGCGGACGCCTCGGGAAGCTCAAAGACATGTGAATGGATTTTTCTATTCCTACTGATTGCCGGCTGCAAGGCCTGGCGGCGACCTACTCTTCCATCGC
>Ga0315908_10001992_pt1 | contig 15169 bp, 22 predicted proteins | sample LakEriMetagenome_12_FD_203520 | JGI IMG/M metagenome (GOLD analysis project Ga0315908, IMG submission 203520) | Freshwater fungal communities from buoy surface, Lake Erie, Ohio, United States - Buoy 4 MA124 | ecosystem: Environmental > Aquatic > Freshwater > Lake > Lake biofilm | place: USA... | reverse complement strand
TGTGGATCAACACTGCCCACAGCACTTGCACGGCCTGCAGCTGGGCTCACCTGTGCCGCCTGGCTCCACGGTGCTTGCCTCCGAACAGCTTGCGCAAGGGGGCGTCGTAGTATGGCAGTGTGAAGGGTGACACTGCCAGCTCATCAGTCCGCCAGTCCACCTGGGTGGGCTGGCTGCGCCCCAGCTTCTTGACGTTGACGTCGAAGAACCTGCGGCCACTCAAGCATCACGCGCGTTGTAAAGCGTTAGTTTCACCTCGATGCCAGCCCTTGTTGACCGACAGGCTGCAGCCCCGGGCTGGCTGCTGAGTCGGCTCAGTTGCGGCGGCTGCTGCACAGGCTGACGTGGTCAGCTCACCAGTCCATGGCTGCGGCAAAGGCCTGTGCGCTGGGGCTGGCGGCCGGGGCGTCCGCCTGGGCTGCAGGGGGTGGCGTGACCGCCTCTGCTGCCCTGGCTGCAGCTGCTGCATTGCGCTCCCGCATGAACTGTTGCATGAGCTCGTCCGCCATGTCCTGAACAGGACGGAGGTCACCAGCAGCAGACGGCTGAGTGAAGGACGACGTGCATCCTGTCCTTGGGAGTGCCTGGTGATGCTGAAGCCAGGCGGCATGCATCCCAAGGGAAATGAAGCTCAGGCGCTGGCAGCCATTGAGCTGCTGGGCTCGGCAGGCCGTCAGGCGCTGCAGCGGCATGAACTCACCCCCAGCACGTCCATCCTGTGGTGGTCGTCAGCCAGCGCCAGCTGCAGTTGCTGATGGGCCAACACACTGCGCGCACGGCGGAGCTTGCCATGCCTTGCTCGTGGACTGGAGGGGCCTGATGAGCTCGCACCACTGGGGCTGCCTGCAGGCAACAGTCAGTCAGAGGCTAGCCGCCATGCCCACCGAGCAACAGGTGACCGCTGTGCGCCCCAATGCGGGGCACCGGCCCTGCCATCGAAAGCAGCTTTGCCAGCATGCAGGGGTAGCACGAAGGGGTAGCACACAGCCATGGAGGTGGTAGTGGGTTCAGTGAGTGCAGCAGCAGCGGGCACGATGCCCCACCTGGCGCCTGGCTGCTGCGGGAGGACGCTGACAGGGAGGATCCGCAAAATGTGGCAACCCTCTGCGGCCCACGCCGCCTCTTGCCAGGCTCATGCGCCGCCAGCAGCTCCTCCAGCAGGGCAGACACGGTGCTGACATTCCTGATGCTGCCTGGCCTGCCGCTCAGCCTGCTGCTGCTGTGGGTGCTGCTGCTGCTGCTGCTGCCGTCCATCTGCCGCATGGAGCTGCTGCCAGATGCCAGTGAGGCGGCTGCCGTGCTCAGACCTTCGTCCGCATCGCTGCTTGACGCAAGCCCCAGGGCTGCCGAGTCGCGAGACGCGAATGAGGTGGCTGTGCTGGCAGACCCTGGGTCAGCTGCCAAGCTGCTGCTGGCTGACATGGCATGGGGTAGGCCAGCGTGCTCTGAAGCTGCTGGCGGCTGTGTCTTTGTCCAGAATGGTGTGGCCGCGCGCCTGATCTGCAACGCAGCAGCAGAGGGGGCACCGTGCCAGCATGCTGGTGCCATCAGCCCTTGGCATTGCATTGATGCTGCAGCAGTTCAGCCCTCAGCTGGAACACGGAATGCTTGTGTGCCCAATGCAGGCCCCTGGCAGCAACCTGCTGCCCATATGGTGCCTCCAGCTCAGCCGCCACAGCATCCATGCGGCCATCGCCAACCACTGGCAGCGGCCCCGTGTACGGCTCATGTGTTCCGGCCCAGCTGGCAGCTTCAGCTCCCCCTGCACAGAGCCAAGGCAGTGACTGTGAGCATTGGATCTGCTGCTGCTGCTGCTGCTGCTGCTGCTGCTGCTGCTGCTGCTGCTGCTGCTGCTGCTGCTGCTGCTGCTGCTGCTGCTGCTGCTGCTGCTGCTGCTGCTGCTGCTGCTGCCCTGTCGCAACATGCCTGGACATGCATGCACCAGGCATTGAAGGTAGCATGCAAACAAGATGGTACGCATGCAGACACAGCAGCGCCCGTGGCTTGGCAGGCCCACTCGGCCACTCACAAGAGACAGACTTTTTCGAGGCAGCGAGGGGGCTGGCAGCAGTGGGGGAGCCGCTCTGCTGCAGCACCGCAATTGCAGCGGCCGCGAGCGAGCTGGCCGCAGTGCTGGCGCCCAGTTCAAAGTGGACATTGCGCCTCTGGGACCTTGGTGTGCCCTCAGGCAAGGCGCGCGGCGCATGCTGCCGCTGGCTGTCCCCCCCTGGGATCCCCTGCGCCTCCTCGCTGGCGTCACCCCGGCTGCTGCTGGCGGCAGCAGCAGGGTCTGCTGCAAAGGCGACATGCTTCGCCTTCCGGGGCGATGTGCTGCCGCCTGCTGCTGAGGCCATAGCGCTGGCTGCGCCGCGCAGGGCTCTGGGGGTGCGCCCAGCCCTGGGGCTGGAGGTAGACTCGGGCAATATGCTGGGCTGATGCTGCAGGACGAACAGCGGCTGGCTGGCGCCGGCATGGCTGACGCTCAGCAGGCGGCTGGGGCCGCCAGGCATCTGCGCAGGGTGAGCAGCCGCGGCAGCATTGGTTTGTGGGAGGGGTCATTCGACTGGGGCCGCCCGGCATCTGCGCAGGGTGTCTGCCCCCCAGGGCCTTGGACCCCTTCCAAGGGTGCACAGCTGTTTGCAAGCCTGTGTCTGTCTGACCACACAAAGTTTTATGGGTGCAGCATGCTGAGCGGGCTGCTGCTGAGAGCTCAAGCCTGACCCCATAGCCGGCAGCGCCCCTTCCGCGCCAGCGATGCCTCTGCACACGCAGCTCGCCACACCGTCCGGCAGCCTCACCAGCTGCGCCGCCATCTCGGGTGGGCAGGGCCCCAGCGCACCATCCTCCTCCACCAGCAGGTCCACGCCAGCTGCGCCAGCACTCCTCTCTGGCAGGATCATGCCTGCAGCAGTGGGTGCATCATTGCAGCGTTGGGTGCATCATTGCAGCGTTGGGTGCATCATTGCAGCGTTGGGTGCATCATTGCAGCAGTGGGACATCGGGCCAATGGGTGCATCAGTGCAGCAATGCAGCATGCACGCAGGTGGGACATCGGGTCTCTGGGCCTGCCTGGAGGCCGCAAGCCGTCCGCAATCAGCGGAAGCAGGTCAATTGTGCGGGGGTGCCAATGCGTGCAGCAGGGGGCCAAGCATGCTGGACACGCACCCGTGATCAGCCCGGCCTCTTGGAGGGCTCGGCGGCGGCGCTCTGGCAGACCCACCCTGCCGCTGCTGGCCTGCAAGACAGCGGATGCGAGGTGGGTTGGTGGGATGTAGGCATGCACAGCTGCTGATGGAGGGGCGGCGCCAGGACGAGCATCGGACGACGGCTGCTAGGCACGGGTGTGCTGGCACTGGCTGCAGGCACATGGTCCTCACATGAGACTTGGTGGACACATGAGACGTGTGGCTCCACGCAGACCTCACGCTGCCAGTAGAGCTTGCCTCGGCAGGTATGTACCATGTGTCAGTGTGGTCGGAGTGGGGCGTGCCGCCGTCGCCCATGACTGTAGCTGCAGAGGCAGTGGGCTGACACCACCGTCACATCAGCCTGCCATGCAACATGCGGGTGGGCCCCTGCCCCAAGGCTGACCCCAAACATCCAACGCCATCTGGTATGTGTGGCATTGTGCCAAGCATGACGACATGCACAGCTAGAGAAGCCAGGAGTCTGAGCAGCCAGCACCAGGCATGCCCAGCACCGCTTCCCACCACACAGCCCCACCTGCGCCGGGCGAGCCGCCGCCGCTGCCGCTGCGACGGCGCAGCCACTGCACGATCCAGTTGCCTGTCGAGGACAAGGCACTCATCAGGCCCTTGCCGCCTGGCGTGGAGCTGCTTGGCAGCGCAAAGGCGCCGGCCTGCCCGTGCTCCTTGGTGCGCTGCCCGCTGTAGCTGGGGCTGCCCTTGACGGGCTGACCATGGCCTGTGTAGCTGGAGCCGAGGTAGGCGGACGCAGCTGGCTGCAAGGCCAGCCTGGGGCCAAGGTACTCTGCACTGCCGTCAGAGCCGCTGCCACTGGGTGCCTGCCCCGGTGAATGGATGCTGGCACGCGCTGCCGGGCTGGCTGCGCCGCCTCCGCTGAGCAGCGGCTTCCCTGGGACGTTGACGTGGAGCACCGGGAGGCCTGCCATGGCGCCCCCGCTGCTCAGCAGAGGCTTCGCTGGGGCAACGAAGTGCAGCACGCCGCTGCCGGCTGAGCCGGCCCTGCTGCTCATGGCCAGGGGGTTGCCATAGCTGATCATCATCTGCCCCGCGAAAGCCTCAGCCCCGCTGTCACTGTACAGCGAGCTCGATGAGCTGCTGTCGCGGAGTGCAAGGCTGCCGCTCGACATGGCCCGCACTGAGCTGCCCTGCTGTGCGCTGCTGCTGCCTGCCCCGCTGTCGCTGCCGAGCATGCTGTGCGCGCTGCTGACCTGCTGCGCGCTGTCACTAGCATCACCGCCGCCCCCACTGCCTGCCAGGCCACCCTCGTGGCTGCTGGCCTGCTGCACGGCATCGCTGGCACCGTCACCGCTGCCGCTCGATGCGAGGGCTGGCTTGCTGAGGACCTGCATGGTGGTCTTGTAGCGCCAGCTCTTCCTGGAGGTTGGGCCAGGCTTCTGGCCTGGCTTGGGCTGGCTGCTGGCATGTGCAGCGCTGCTGCCCACCCCGCCGCGGCCAAACACTGAGTTGCCGAGGCCGGCCTTGGGGGTGCTTGCCGCGCTGCCGCTGCCAGCCCCACTGCGAGCAAACATGGGGTTGACAAGGCTGCGGAAAGCCCGAGAGCTGCTTGGGTTGCCGCTGCCCGCCGCGCTGCCAGCGAACATGGGGTTGGGCTGGCTGCCGCTGAACACTGGGGTGCTTGGAGCACTGCCGCCCGCCTCATCAGCGCACCCGGCCATGATCCTGGCACTGCTGCGGCTGCTGCCGGGCAGCTGGCCGCCGCCGCCACCACCGCTGCCTCCTGCTCCACTGGTGCTGAACATGGGGTTGAGCAGACTGCTGAAGAACAGCTGCCCCCCAGCGGCCGCTTTGCCGCCCTGGCCGCCTTGCTCGCTGCTGGTGCTCCTCCTGTCAGCGTACCCGCCATGCATGCTGCTGAAGGCGCTGCTGACGGCACTGAAGGCAGTGCTGCTGCCGCCCCCCGAGCGTCTGCTCAGCCTGGAGGACGTCTTGCGGAGGAGCTCGCGCCGCAGCATGGCAGCAGCAAAGCTGTGGACATCCAGCTCTGTGGAGCTGCCTGCCAGCGGGCTGCTGGTCCCCTCCGCCTCCTGGGTGCCACCCCCGGGCAGGGAACCGTCCGCCTCCTGGGTGCCACCCCCGGGCAGGGAACCGTCCGCCTCCTGGGTGCCACCCCCGGGCAGGGAACCGTCCGCCTCCTGGGTGCCACCCCTGGGCAGGGAACGATCCGCCTCGGCAATGTCTGCCACGGCGATGGTGCCAAAGACGGCACCACCCTCGGACTCAGCTGGGCCCTGCTCCACTGCTGCCAGCTGCCCGTCAGCTTCAAAAGCTGGCTGGGGTGCCTGCTGAGGGGTGGCGTCGGCTGCAGCAGCTGTCGGCCTGGCCTGGGCAGGCTGGGCGGCGCTGCTGGCAGCGGCGCCTTCCGGTTTGGCCCCTGCAGCCCTGGCCTGCGGTGCTGCTGGGGCTGCTGCAGCACCATACTGGCGTTCACCTGCAGAACAGCCATTCGTTCAAGGTGCACGGCACTTGGTGATTGTTCACGCCCAGCATGCTGGACCCAACACTTGCTCTCTCTACGGGGCAGAGTGCACGCAGTGCCTCGCTCTGCAGGACCTGCCAAGCGCATGGATTGCACGCGTGTCCACACGCAGGCTGCTAGCCCGCCCACACCTCACCCCGCAGCATTGGAGCCGGCAGCATCATGCGTCGTTTGCTGGTACGCCCGCTGAAGAATGTGACCCGCACGGGTACGGCTGCGCTGCCACGTGGCTCGTCCTCCGGCTCGCTGTCTGAGCCGCATGTGGCAGCAGTAGACACAGCGAGAGCTGTCACTTCAGCGCCAACCTCGTCTGCCGTTTCCAGGCCAGAGCCGCCGGCAGAAGCAGCATCAGCTGCCGCCTCCACCCCAGCCTCCACTGCAGGCGCCTTGACCAAAGCGCTTGCTGGAGTACTTGCCATGGCCTGCTCAGCGCCAGTGCTGCCGGCAGCAATGGCTGCAGCGCTGCCGCTGATGCTGCGGCTGCCGCTCCTGCTGCTGACGGTTGCAAACAGCGCGTTGAGCTCTGCAGCAAGCCGGCCCTTGTGCAGCAGGAAGGCCAGCTGCGACAGCGGCCCTGCGCTGGCTGCAGCGCCAGCGCCAGAAGCAGATGCATCAGACGCCTGGCCGTCAGCGCTGTGCAGGGCTGCGGTCCCGCCATCGCTTGTGGCTGACGCTGTGGCAGTTCCTGCGCAGCCAGCGCTCCTGCCGCTGCCGCTCGAGCCGCCAGTGCCACTGCTGCGGCCCCACCGGAGCGGCCAGACGCCTCCAGAGGAGGCTGCAGCAGCTGCGCGGCCGCTCCAACTGCCGCTGCTGCTGTTGTGGGGCATGTCCAGCACGTGAGCCGCATCCACAGTGTCCGCCTGGACAGGCCAAGAGCTGTCAGTGAGCTGCAGCACGATGCCGCCGTTGCTCTGGGTCTGCTCCAGGCCGACAGCTGCTGCAAACCCCTCAGGGCTGGCGTCCACGGCCCCCCCTTGCGTGCTGTGCAGCAGCGTTTCCTTGGCAGCAGCAATGCTCTGTGACAGGGACAGCGCTGCCTCCTCCTGCAGGCAACAGAGCAGACTTGTCTGTTGGCACAAGCACCTCAGCTGCAGGGTCATGGGCAATCCACCCACCAAGAGCGACACAAAATCAGGGCCAAGTGTTGGAGCGCCCAGCACGCATGACATCACCCAGCAGTGATGTGCTAATGTGCACCCACTACACCAACCTGCTCTGCTGCAGACTCCGCCATGACCTGCTGCAACCCTTGTTGCAGCTTGTGGGTGGCAGCAATCAGCTGGTCCAGCTGGAACCAGCCGGTTAGCGGCATGCCGTCCGCGGCTGCCATGGAGCCGGAATCAGACATGCCGCCCGGCTGGGTGGTGGCACCAGGATGGGACATGACACCAGGCTGGGTGGGCACGCGGGACTGGGGCATGGCTGAAGGACCAGTTGTCTGCATAGCAGCAAGGAGCGTCTTGGTTGGTATGTGTGCGCATCACTGGGCATGCCTTCCAGGCCACCGACAGGTACCGAAAACACGGCACGGCGCCTACCCGGCTGACCTCCTGACCAGCCCTGGCAGCTGGGCTCTGGGGTGCTGACAGGCTCGCCTCGAGACCGCCCTCCTCGCTGCTTTCATCTCGCACGGTTGGGAAGCCAGGTGTCATGCGGCTGGGCTGGTGGGCGGTGCCTGCAGCCGGCAAACACTGGTGTTGGCGATGGGTGCAGCTTGAGACCCCCGTGGCCAGTAAACAGGTTGAGGTCCCTCCATCAGCCTAATCTAGGCTGCTGGAGGTTGTCGCCAGGGTGGAAACTCACTGAAGGCTGTGGAAGTCATGCGCCCAGAGAAAAGGCGTCCAGATACGGCGGCTGAGAAGAGCCGCTGGGAGGCAGCCTTTGTTGACTTCACTCGCATGGACAGCGCCCGGGCAGCGCCTGCCACTGCCTCCACCGGCAGCTCCACCACAGCCTGCACAGGGGGTGCACCAAAGGATGCAGGCAGCAAGCAGCTCGATCAGAGCCTGCATGGAGTCAAAGGTGACCCGGCACCCCCGCCAAGTGCAGCCTTGCCACGCAGGCACAGGTCCCTGTGTGCTTGGCCCCGGACGCCTGCCCGCAACTTGCACTGCAGCAGGCCGCAGTGCCTGGCCGCACCTCCCAGCAGATCCTCCACCCCTCCTCCGTCTCCACCCTGGGCAGCAGCGTCTTGACGGGCGGCCAGATGCTGAGGCAGATGAGGTTGGCCCACATGAGCGCCGAGAACATCGTCGCTGCATCCCAGCTGGTGACGCGCTGCAAGGCGACCAATGCAATGACGTAGCCCGCGGCCACTGCAAAGATGGCGTAGCTGCAGGCGGCAAGGGAAGCAGAGAGAGCTGGTGACTGTGTGAATGCGCTGCTGCGCTAAAGATGGACATGTGGTGATGCAACACGCAACGCCAATCTCTGCAGTCGGAATGACACATGGCCTGCTGCACCGCTACTCACTAGACGAGGAAGTACCAGGTGACTGCCAGAGCTGCTTTGAAGTCGTCCCACCCTGCGGGTGAGCTGCTCTTGTCCTTCTTGGTGACATTGAACCCAATCTGCGCGTGCATGGGCCCCACAATCAGGTCACGCTGCACGATCAGCAGCTTGCCCCAACTGCGGCTGCAGCTGCAATCGGCCACTTGCCTCTGACCGGTTCAGCAGCCACCTCAGGGGAGCCCACTCTGCAGCCAGCACGGCCCAAATGGACTTGATGTGATTTGGAGCCATCCAGATCCACATCTGCGAGCCTGCAGGGCGAGGAAGCAGGGACCCCGCTCAGCAGGGTGGTTGCCCGCAGCCATCCATGGACAGCGTGCAGCCCAGGCATGGCGTGCACCGCCCTCACCTCGATACATCTCAAGCAGCCTGCCCTCGCAGTGTCGATGGGCCCAGTACAGCATGAGTCTGTTGCCCAGGTAGTACCTGCAACAGCGCACGCGCATGCCGCTGAAGGCCTGCCTAGAAGCAAAGCTTGAACCTCCAGGGTTTCTGAGATTCAGAGCGCAATCACCAGGCGCAGTGCGGCTGCTGGGCCTGGGACTAGGGCTGCTGCTGGGGCAGAGCGGGCGGCGCAGACGCCAGGCTGCTCGCCATGCACCCACATGACTGCTCAGCAGCTGCAGCTGCAACTCACGGGCAGAACACTGCCGCAAACTCCCAGAGCTGGTTGCACACCAGGGGGCTGACTCCCGAGAACAGGTAGGCCAGGGGCACCATGGCCATGATGATGGTGGGGATGGCCAGCAGGTGGTAGGCAGATGCCTCAAAGAAGGACAGAGCTGCAGGCAGGCTCAGCCCAGGCTTGCACAGCGGGTTGTCCTTCTGCAGTCATCACCGCAGGGAGGGCAACACCACGGTGGGCATGGAACAAACGCCATGCTGCTGCTGCTGCGGCTGGCATGCCCCTGCACGCTACCTGCACCATCGCTCCCTTGGCGCTGCCGCCCAAGCTGCTGCACAGATACACACACGACAATCACTGCCAGGGCTGCTGACGTGGCAGAGCTGTTCCCCCCTTACCGCCATGATGGTCAGCGCCCCGGTGGCCCATCGTGTGCGCTGGGCAAACACGCCCACAATGTCATCTGGGGCCATGCCAAAGGACAAACGCTCATTGAGGAACCTGCCGGCACCAACAGAGTACACGGCATTGATTAATAATCCAGTCACACAGGGTGGCTCCGCCTGGCCAACATGCTGGCATCAGTACCAGCCACAACCTGCACGCCCACTCACATGGTGCTGAAGCCGCTGGCCATCAGGCACATGGCCGTGTTGTAGTCCTCGGTGACGCTGCCGTACGCCTGCCCACCGATGGACACCAGCACGTCCCGGCGGAACACCACCCCTGCAGCCAAAAGCCCAACCGGCTCAGAACACATGCTTGTCTTTGTGGCAGGCTGTCCAGTAGTCAAGGCGGTGGCCCGCCCAGCACTGGCCGCGGCTTCAGCTATGCAGGCTGCAGGCTGCCCACCTGTGCCGCAGCAGGGAGCGCAGCCCAGGCCATCTTTGCCTTGCAGCATGGGACCTGCAGCAGCCGCAATGAGCCGCATAGGATTACAGCTCAAGATTTCTTGGGTGCTGCTAGCTGGTGGCAGCCGCATCCCAGGGATCAACCCTGTGTGGTCCGCTGGCAGACAGCAGAGCTTCTGCTGTAGCTCACCATAGAAGAAGCGGGCGCAGTGCACCATGGGGTCGTCTGCAGGGACGTTGTAGAAGTCTGCAAGCATGCACATGCACGACCTTGTGGGCTGCAGCTCTGCATCTGCCACCTGCATGACCGCACACAACACCAACGGCACCACCGCAGCGCATGCTGCAGCGGCAAGCACGGTGCCCGCATACCCTGAGGAGTCTGGATGAGCGCAGTGCGAGGCTTGGGGACCCAGGGGCCGTTGGAGCCGTTTCCAGAATCGGGCGCAGCGGAGTTCTGGTACATGTGGCCGATGGTGGCGTGGAGGATGTCGGGCGAAGCGATCATGTCGCAGTCCAGGACCAGCACGTACTCACCAGACGCCTGCAGGGGCAGGCAGCGACGGGGGGATGGTGCGGACGTCTGATTGACCTGATGCACGTGTACAGGGGCGGCTTCTATAGCTGTGCAGTGCACCGCTGGCATGCCGTGATTGCCGTGCTGCGCGCATGCATGTGTCATAAACTGCTGGGCAGCACATGGGCTGCTGCACCCCGGCCACCTCACCTGTCCCTTCAGCAGGCAGTTGTTGATGTTGCCTGCTTTGGCGTGGTGCGGCACTCCTTTGACCTTCTCCCTGCTGACGTAGTGGATGCGCGCCTCACGCCCCATGTGCTTGCACTGGAACGCAAGCCGGCGCACCATCCTGCGATGGCAGCAGCCGCGGCACTGGCTGTTGACAGCAGCGCCCTGTGTCGCCAGACCCGTGTGCAATCACTGGCACACAAGCAGATGGCTGAGGGAGCGACCGGCAATGCAGGCGTACACGCATGTGCTGCAGCTCACTTGGGCACATCCATTCGCCGCGCATCATCGCAGCAGATGTAGACGTTGAGCTTGGAGCCAGGCCAGTCAATGTTGAGGGCTGCAGTGCGGTCGCATGCCGTTGGCTCCGCTGTTGAAGGGCGACATGCACCCCCCTGTTGACTGCTGTCATGACGTGCAGCAAACTCTCATGACGCAGAGCTGAAGGCAGCAACCCGTTTGCTGGTTGCCACATGCAAAGCAGATCATGCAGCTCTGCAGCCAGCAGAGACTTGCCAGCGGTTGCCGTGGGCTCGATGACATCCAGGGGCTCGCTGTGGCAGGCAATGACGACGTCCACATCTGGCAGCTCATGTGGCTCACACATGTCGCCCATGCATCTGCAGCAGGCGCGGCGGGTGTCCATGCGGCAAGGGCTGCTGCATCGTGCCGACCACCGCGCCAGACTCGGCGCATGTGGCGCTGCTGGTGCAGACATCGACAACGGACTGGCCATGCTGCGTGTGGTTTGCAGCACAATGCAGCACCCAGCTGGTGGAGCGCACCTCTCAGGCCGCTCTATCGTGCTCCACAGGGACAGAATAAAGCAGTTGCTCAGCACAAACATGCTGTACTCCATCACGAACGCCGGCATGCTGTAGAAGTAGAGCCAGCCGGGGGTCAGGGTGCGCAGGGAACGCCACACAATGTAGCCTGCAAGCGCATGCCCCCCCGCCAAGCATGGGATGAGGCAGCGGCTGCACACATTCACAGGCCATGCGCACTGCATGTCGTTGCTGCACAGGCAGCCAGCACCAGCGAGGCAGGCGCAGTGCAGGTGCTGCAGCTTGTGCGTCTGGCAATGCAGCATGAGCAGCTGGCAAAGGCTGACTGTTGCTGCTGTCTGGCCTGACCTGCATAGAGGAGCTGCGAGAGGCCGCCCAGCAAACGGAATCGAAACGTTCCAGGCACCAACTGCGTGCCTTCCGTGCCAGCGCCATCCCAGCCGGGCTGCGCAGCGTCGATGGCCATTCGTTGCAGCTCCGCGGCGATGTCTGCTGTCGGGGCTGCTTCAACGTCGCCGCCTGGTGCAGAGGTGGAGCCCAGCCCGCTCCCCGGGCTGCCCGCCTCAGACATCGCTTCATACTCAGCACGCAGCGCCTGCAGGCCGCGGCAAGGCTTCACCTGCTGCAGGCGCTGCGCTGCCTGCTGCCGCAGCCGGGCTTCCAGCTCCGCCCACTTCCACATGTGAGCATGAAAGTCCTTCGGTGTCAGCCTGTCCTGCTGACCGCCTGCCACCTGCGTGGGTGCAGCAGGTGCGTCAACATGCCTGAGGGACGGCGCAGCAAGCTGGACAAAGGGCGCAGTGCAGCACTGGTCGCTAATGTGTGAAGCACCTGGCGCAGGTAGTCCACGGCCGCGGTGTTGCCTGCCGCCTCCGCCACGTCAGCGGGCGTGGCGCCATGGAAGTTGCCAGCCGCAGGGTCTGCCCCGAACGCGGTGAGCACTTGCAGCACCTCCAACGCCGCCTCTGGTGACTCCCAGACGTGGCTGCGAGCTGCTGCGTAGTGCAGGGGTGTGTCCTGCCAGGCGTCGTCCTTCTTGGTGTTCACGTCCGCGCCGTGCTGCAGCAGCCAGATGGCCGCCTCTGCGGGCGGGCGCAGGGGCGGGCGGGCGGGCGGACGCGCGGGCGTCAGGCGCGGCTGCTGCTGCACTGGTCGAAGCCTGTCGTGGGGCCAGCTGCATTCTGCATGCTGCACAGGTCCCCCTGCCTCATCACCTGCCCTGCCCTCCACCGCTGCAGCGCTCAGGGCGGAGAAGCCATCGGTGGGGGCGTCCACATCCCAGGCGGGGGCGTGGCTCAGCAGCTGCAGCAGCAGCAGCAGCAGCAGCAGCAGCACGCGCCAGCGCAGGTGGCGCATCCTGGTGGGTGCGCCCTACCAGCGTGGTACAGCTCTTTGGGCTGCCCACCGTGCAGTTGTGGGGGCGTCTGGGGTGCGGCAGGCGGTGGGCTGCCACGCTGCAGCGGGCTCACCTGCAACAGGTAGACATCCCCTCGTGCCGCCGCCAACCTGCAGGCTCCTGCAACCTCGCAGGCCACGCGACCCCTGCGAGCGGCGGCGGAATTTCGGGGTGCATGCGGAAATGCCATGCCATGCAAAGCAAGGGCGGCGCGGCTGGAACAGCTCCCACACACCTTCTGGAACGCCGTTTACGTATCCAACAGGCTGCCGCGTACGCGCCGGTGCCGAGCACGCAAATGGCCAGCAACAACAAGCCCCAGAAGTCCACGCCCCCATCGTAGGCGAGCTGTAGGTTTTCAATGAACATGCCCCTTCGCTCGGAATTTCCGGGGCTCAACGGCGCCTACGATGACGTGCAACGCCGCCCCACTGCGCCGTGATTTCCTGGCTCATCTTCACAACTTGATGACGCGGCACACAGGTACCCAGAAATGGCTGTGATGTCCTGAAGTTACAGTCCACGCCGCCTTTGAGGCTGCGGACCCGCTTGGTAGCGGCGGGCCTCGGGCCTCGGACCACTTGCCACCAGAGGTCAGTTCGGCGCCATCTGACCCACTGCCAGGCAATGCCAAACGCCGCGGGCGGCAGCAGCATCGGCGGCAGGCTCCTCCGCCACTGCCGCTTGCCCCAGCGCCGGCTGCTCCAGCAGAGGGGCCTCCTCCTCCATCGCCTGCTCCTGCGGCGGCGCCTGCTGCTCCGGCACTGGCTCCGGCGCCGGCGGCGGCTCCTGCCCGGGGGCGGGTGCAGCCGCCGGCGCGGCCCGCTGACTGCGGCGCGCTGCGGTCGCCAGGGCCCGCTCCTCGTAGGGGATCCTGGCGGGATGAACACAGGCTCCTGCTGCTGCCGCTGGTGGCAGAGGACGTGGCGCATGACCGCGTCCTCGTCGCGCCAGGCGTAGCAGTGCACAAAAGGCGACTGCCCGGCCGCCCCCGCCACCTGGACATGCCGGGGCGGGGGCGGCGCGCCCGGCGCCAGCCACAGCAGAAGCTGCCCGGGCCTGTCGCTGTCAGTCTGAAGATGGTAGACGGGCTGCGCGCCAACCAGAGGGTAGGCGGCAGCGAATTCGGAGGCGAACGCCGCAGTAGGGACGTCGGGATGTGCACCTGTGACCTTGTAACACAGGCACAGGCACGAGGGACTTGTAGTCCAGGAGGAGAGCTGGGCCGCCTGGCACACCGCGGGAGGGCCGGACGCCAGGTGTTGTGACGCGCCCAGGGACGCCGCGCCGGTCGGCGCCAGCTACTGGCAGAGTACTACTCCGAGGCGGGCGCTCGCTTGCGCTCCGCTCCGCCCTGCGCATGCCAGCAGCGCACGCCGTGGTAATGCCAGCTGCAAGCCAAGCAACACATGGGCCGCCATACATGCTGAATGAACGCCATACAATGTGATGTGTGTGTGCTACATGCTGCCGGGCATCCGCAGCAGCTGCTCAGCTGAAGCCGTGCATCCACAGCAGCTGCTCAGTTCCCTTACATGATGGCACGGCACTGCGGTGCCTGCCGGCGGGAGTGCACCGGCTCGGCGGTCAAACATGGTCAACACCAGTTGCGTGCCACGCACGCCCCCGCCACGGACGCCCTCAATTAGCTCAGCCAGCCCTTGGCGAGTATCTCCAGCGCTGCTCCCACAATGATGGCCGTGATAATGCCCACATTCACCCACACAAATACCATGCTGCTGGCAGGCTTGTGACGCAGGTCAAAGTTGGGGCGCGCGGCAATGCTGTGCTCGTAGATGGAGGTGGGCTGCACAGGCAGCACGCAGGTGGCGGCCGTGTCTGCCCGCGCCAGCAGGCCCTCCTCGCCAGGCTCCACCTCCTCATAGTCGGACAGCTCATCAGCGTCCGGCGGCGGCTCGTCGCCAGCGGCCGGCACCAGCTGCGCGGCCGCTCGCGTGCTGGCACTGGCAGCGCGGCTGCTGGGCCCTGGCTTGCCGTCGGCCACCCCCACGGCTGCTGCCGCGGTGCTCAGCAGGCCGCGCAGCTGGGACATGGCGCCGCTGACAAGGGTCGCCGTCTTGCTGCCCTGCAAGGCGCGTGGGGGCACGCAGGGTGCGCGCTCATGGCCAGGACACCACTCGCGTGGGGGCAGGAACCCCCAGCATGCAGTGCCGGCAGCCGGCACTGCCGGCTGGCAACCACCTTGCTGAAGAGAGGGCCGCCTCTGATGCCATGCCTACCTGGCGGGAAGCTGCCTGGAGGCTGGTGGCAGTGGTGGTGGTGACGGTATGCCCGCCCTCGCCGCCATCACTGCCTGCAGCGCTGACGCCGCTTGCTGCCCGGTTGACGTCCCTGGAAGCGCGACGAGTCTCCTCTGGAGGCGCTGAGTGACTGGCGCTCCTGCTGCTCCGCTGCCCGGTGGCAGGGCCGTGCCTGCCACCACTGCTGTGGCCGCTCCTGGCTGCAGCCATCGGGCCCGCGCGAGGGGTGTGCTGCCTGCCACCCCTGCACGAAGCAAGGCCAGCACAGGCCCCTCGTTGCAGATCGTGTGTC
>Ga0315908_10001990_pt1 | contig 15185 bp, 7 predicted proteins | sample LakEriMetagenome_12_FD_203520 | JGI IMG/M metagenome (GOLD analysis project Ga0315908, IMG submission 203520) | Freshwater fungal communities from buoy surface, Lake Erie, Ohio, United States - Buoy 4 MA124 | ecosystem: Environmental > Aquatic > Freshwater > Lake > Lake biofilm | place: USA... | reverse complement strand
TGTGAATACAACATTGTTTTGGCGTAAACACTGCACCGTATCATTGATCAAAAACCGAATGTTTGGTCTAGGGTATACGTCCATTACTGCGGAACTAGAATCTATACATCCCTGATCGCTGCTGCTGATGTGCCACACGGTGAAGTTGGTGTCCAAGTTGTATTGTTTATTCGGGTTGCTCAGCAGACTCGTTGTGCCATCTCCGAATTTCCAGAATGGAGAAATGCTGCCTTCGGCCAAGGTACTTAAATCCGTAAAATTGAAGCGTTGGTGGTCTATACACTGTCCTGTGTCATCAATGCTAAATTTGGATACAGGCATCGGGTCTACTCGCAGCGGTATGGAAAAGGTGTCTTCGCAGCCTTTTTCAGAAATGGCTTTTAGCACCGGTGCATAGTTCCCGTGCTGCGCATAACGGTGGATAGGTGCTAGGGAATCGGTAATACGGCCATCCCCAAAATCCCAGCGGTAGCTGAGGCTTCCCTTGCGGATAGAACTGCGGTTTGTAACAACAAATACATGCTGTCTGTAACATTGCCTATTGTCTTGAGTGCTATACGCAGGAATAGGTTTTGAGTACACCACGATGGATTTCTTTATAGAATCCTGGCAGCCATAATTTGATATTAATGACAAAGAGATATAGTGCGTAGTATCTGCAGAAAAGGTTCGAATTACAGGTGAATTATTTTTAATTGAATCAGCAAAGGTCCATCTGCGCTGCAGGGTTCCTGAGAAAATACTGCTTATATCGGTGAAAATGAATTGTTGTTTATTGATACATTGTGCAGCGTTATTGATTGTAAAATTAGGAATAGGCATGGGGTCTACACGTGCCACATCATTCGCCGTGTCGGCGCATTTATTGTTCGAAGTGGTAATAAGTCGTATAGGGAATGAAGCATTTCTAAAGTATCGATGTGTGGGTGAGGTAGCTGAGGATTGGCTTGTATCGCCAAATGACCATTGATAATTGAGGATGCCGTATGCAATATAAGACTGATTTATAAAGGGGAAATTATTTTGACGTAAGCACTGCGCTGAATCTATAATATCGAACTTGCTGAAGGGCATGGGATACACTTCTATTTTTAACTGAGTGGTATCGCCGCAGGCCTGATTGCTGAGTGCTTGCAGGGTTACGGTATGCACGCGGTGGAATTTAAAACGATGTGAAGGGTTATTGCTTATAGCGGAGCTGCTATCCCCAAATAGCCATACATAGCTAAGGCTACCGTTGTTAATACTTGTGTTGTTTACAAACTGAAATACATTTCCTCGCAAGCATTGTTGTGTATCATTTACGGCAATACGTGCATAAGGTTTGTCGAAGACTTGCACTGATTTTGACAAAGAATCACCGCAGCCTTTATTGCTAAATTGAACCAGTTTCACCCTTTTTACACCGGGGTATTTGTACTGTTTCGATGGATTTGCAGTAAGACTGGTACTGCTATCTCCCAGTTGCCATTTCCTTATTAAGGTGCCTGAACTTACGCTGCTGAGATCATTAAATATAAACCGCTGGTTGTTGATACATTGGGTACTGTCATTGATTGTAAAGCTTACCCGCGGCATGGGGTGTACCGTGATTTTTTTGCTGAGGGTATCGGCGCAGGAAAAGTTGGAGGTGCTAATTAGGCGTATGGTATAATTCCCCTCAGCAGTGTATTTATGAGAGGTATTTAAACTGTTGTCTTTATTCCCATCTCCAAAGTCCCAAGCGTGCTGCATGGTGCTATACGGGATGGTACTTTTATTTGTAAATGTATAGGTATTTTGTCTTAAGCACTGGGCGCTGTCTCCTGCATAAGTGAATCCTGCTTTTGGCATAGGATATACTTCCAGCGGTTGGTAAATTGAATCTACGCAACCCTTGCGACTCGTGGCAGTCATTAGCACCATATACGTGCCATAGTTGGCATAGCTATGTGTAGGGGAGGCAAAGAAAGAGGTGTTCCCATCTCCAAACTCCCAATAGAAATCGCTGGTATCTCTTGGTGCATTTTGGGTGGTATTATTAAACAAAAACTGATTCTTGCGCAGGCACTGCAAGCTGTCTAAGTTTCTATAATTGGCAAAAGGCATGGGATGGGTCCGCACCTTGGTTCTACTGCTGTCTCGGCAGCCCTGATCTGATTCTGAAATGAGGGTAACTGTGTAATTCCCTGAATCCTTGTAGCTGTGGGTGGGATTGAATTGGGTAGAAGTGTTTCCGTCCCCAAAATTCCAGTACACTTGATGGCTTCCAAAAGCGATGCTTGTGCTATCTGTGAATGAGAATGCATTATAACGCGCGCATTGTGCTGCTTTTGGTGTATTGATTTTTGCTACGGGATTAGGATGAATGATAACATCCTTGGATGTAGAATCTAGACACCCTCTTAGTGATTTGGACACCAAACGAATCGTGTAGGTTCCGTAGGTTGGGTAAGAATATGTGAATTGTTTTCGTGTATCCGACGTCCCATTACCTAGTCTCCAAAAGGCTTGGGTGCTGCCTGCAGCGATAGAAGAGGAATCTATGAACGTAAATAGATTGCCTTTCCTACATTGTTCTTGATCGGGAATGCGAATCTTGGCTACGGGATTGGGGTGTACTTGTACCGTTTGGGTCAAGGAATCTTTACAGCCACGCACGGTTTCTAGAACAAGCTTAACATTTTTGATTCCAAAGGCTGCATATAGGTGGGTGTCGTTCAAACTTCGTGAGAAAGTACCGTCGCCGCGGTACCATGTTTGTGACTTCACCGCTTGTTTGCTGCTAGATGTGTTTTTAAAATAAACCTTCTCTTTATCACAAACATTGGCAAAAGTGAATCGCGGTTTGGGTCGGCTAAATACGGTAACGGCTCTAGAGAAGGTTTCAGTGCAGCCGGCCACATTGGTAATGGTGAGGCTCACGGTGTATGTGGTATCATACCCATACAGTTTTGTTGGGTTCTGTTGTGTGGATACCGTATTGTCGCCAAAGTTCCAGTTCCAGCGGTAAATTCTATCATTATATGCGATACTCGAATCGCGGAAGAAGGTGCTTTTCCCAATACAAGTTGGAGTAAAACCAAAATACGCAATGGGCTGAGGCGATATCATGATATTGCGCACAATACTGTCTTCGCAACCGCTGTTGGATACAACATGCAACACTATGCGGTACATTCCTGTATCCGGGAAGGTATGGGTAGGGTTTAGCGCGCTGCTACCTGTCCCATCTCCAAAATCCCAATATTGGCTCACAATCTTGCTACTACTGAGCATAAAGCTTCTATTGATAAAGCTAGTTGTTCCAGTAGCGCAATTGGTTTTCCATTGAAAATTCGGCGTAGGCTGTTCCCAAACCACTACCGTTTTCTTCATGCTTAAGCTTGTATCTGGGAAGATATCATAACACACGCGTGTAACTCCATTAATTGTGAATGAGCCTTGGGCAGAAAGGCGGGGATAGAACTCACCGTACCCTCTGTATTTGAAAGTGACAGCGGAATCGGAATTGGTGCTAAAAGTACTGTTGCTTACATCGGCAAAAATCCAGCTGTAAGAGCCTGCATTTTTACTTTTATTCTTAAAGCGAATGGCTAATGGAGCACATCCAATGGTATCGGATATGATTTCAAAATCTGATTCAGGCCCCGCAACCACCATGGTTTTAAAAGCAGTATCTCGGCAACCATTATTATTGGTCACTACCTGGCGAATATTGTATACACCGGTCGCAAAATACCGCGCAGGATCTGGCAAATAACTGCGGGCATAGACGGTTCTAAAATCATATTCCCAATTGGTAACCGTATCTCCAGCGAGTTTTCGGCCACTTGGCCAATCCGTTGTTGAAGCACTGGTTTTTATCTTCAGCGTTTGGGCACAGAGCACGGTATCTGCGGGTAGAATAAATCCCGCATAAACACCAGAAACACGGATGTTTACAAAATTGAAAAGTGTGTCTTTACAACCTACGCTGTCGGTAGCTGCCATGCTTATAGCATATACACCAGGTGTATTGATGCGAACTACAGGGTTTGGGCCTAAGGTGTTAAAACCACTTCCATCTCCCAAATTCCATTGCAGGGTTTCTATCGAGGCCCTGCTGCTATCACTCCAATATGCAGTGGTTCCAACCGTAGTTTTATAGTACCTGTTGTTTTCAAAAATCTGGAAAGAGTCGCCAATGCACTCAAAGGTGGACGAGGTATAAAAGTCAGGTCTAAAACCGATGTTTACGAGCATAGAGCTATCTACGCTACAACCCGATGAATCAAAGACAGTTAGTCTTACACGATACACGCCAGATCGCTTAAAGCGGTGCGTTTGATACCCTTGAGAAGTCGTGGAAACTATGCTGCCATCATCAAAATCCCACACAAAACGCGAGGCAGTTCTTTGGCTAGAATCAATGGGATAGAAAGCAAAGTCTGAGCCTGGACAATAATATTGGCTAGGGGTATAACTGCTGTTAAAATTCGGGCTAACGCGGGTAACCCTAATGATGTGGTGGAACCAACCTGTATCTCGGCAAATCACCCCATTGGTATCCATGCCGTTTTCCACAATAAGGCCTATAGAAACATATCCGTTGCTATCCCCTGCATATTTGGAATAGCTGTAATTAAATCCTCCTGAGTTAAAGCGCCAATACGAGTCAAAATTGCCGTTGCGCCTAGCTTCTAGTGAATCCCACATAACCCACCATGCATATTTTAAGCACTGTGGCTTGGGCAGGGCATTGTTAAACGTAACGGTTTTATAGGGTTCAGGACCGGGGCATGGTTTGGTTGTGGAGGGTACAAAAAGTCCTTTCGCCTTTGGCCGCATCATGGGCACTGCTGCAAATGTGGTGTGGCTGCAACCTAGCACCGTATCAGTAACCGTTAAGGTTGCATAGTAACAGGTATCTATGCCCTTTGGGTAAATGTATTGAAACGATGCGGAATCGGTGCTGAATTTGCAATTCATGCCCACATTGATCCCATCTTTCGTATTGGTGGTACAGGTACTTCCTATATAATCACCCGAACTCCATTTCACTACAGCGCTTTTATTTCGAAACAATGAACTGTTATTCTGGAAGTATACTGTATCCTTTACTTGGCATTGATAGCGGTTTTGAATGGCACCAAAAGCTGCCACTGGTCCATGTATTACAATGGTATCGAGCAGGGTTGTGCTGTCGCAGCCATTTTTACTTATCGTTACAAAAGGGCGGTAAACACCGGGTGCACCATAGCTGTGAAGCGCCGTGAACAAAGGACTCTTATAGCCATTGCCGAATGACCATTCTATAGTTCCACCTGGGACAGGCGTTTGAATAAATCGGGCGAAATTGTTGTTGAAGCAAATGCCCTGCAGTGTATCGATTACGGCATCCACTACAAAGTTGGTGTTCTGCACTGCTTGTCCTGCTATGAGAGTATCAGCACATCCATATTTATCCTCAATCACAAGCTTGATGATAAAGCTGCCATTAATGGTATAGGTATGGCTGAAATTGGTCCAATTCGTGGTGTCGATGGTACCATCACCAAAATCCCAGAGGTATTTGGTAATTAGCGGAGGCGTTTTGTTCGACAGGTTTTCAATATCTACGGAGGTTTTAAAGCAACCATCACCAGCAGGAAAGTCGAAATCGGCTTTTACATGAGGCAGAATTACCACGACATTTTTTTGGGTGGTAGAAGAAATACAGCCATTAGAATCAATCAGCTCAACGGTTAGGCTATAACTCCCGCCGCCGGTATCTTGGTATTTGTGGCAAATGAAACTGTCTGAGAAGGGCGCTATATCGTAATCAAAACCATCGTCAAAAATGACGCTTCTGGCGGTTAAACTGGCATCGGGGTGGCCCAATTTCAAGCATACCTGATTGTAGTTAAAGCAAAATGTATCTTGCAACACTTGAAAATCAGACTCAGGGAGCTTCTTTACAATAACGCTGTCAATCTTTGTGGTGCATGAAGTTAGGGGATAGCTTACCACCAAGAGAGGTTTGAATACACCAGCTTTTGTAAATACGTGGGAAACATCTTTTTGTACAAAGCTGCTGCTATCGCCAAAAAACCACTTGTAGGAAGTGGCTTTATACAGCGTGTCTCCTTTGAAATCTACCTTGCCATTTTTGCAAATTTTGGATTGTATCCGACTGCCATTGGGCGTTTTGTAAATATCAATATTCTTGATCAGTGTATCCCTGCATCCTGCTGCAGTTCGTGTGACGAGGCTAATGGTGTAGGCACCTGTTGCGCTGTAGGTTTGACTCGGGTGCTGTTGTGAAGAGCTACTGCCATTTCCAAGGTCCCAATTATAGGAAATGATTGAATCATAGTTCCCGGCTTGGCTTGTATTTGTGAAAGTGGTAAGTAATCCTTTACATCCATTATTTAGCGTGTAGTTGATCGACGGCGCTGCGGCTACCTGCAAGGTTGTCGTTTGCGTATCTGCACAATTCGTATCAGAGACAATGAGGGTAATGGTATAGGTGCCGCTGTCGGAAAAATAGTGTGCCGTATTGCGAATAGAATCTTCATTCAATATACCGCTAAACGGATCGCCAAAGTTCCATTTGTATTTCCTTCCAGGGGTGCTATCTGTAGCCTCAAAAGAAACATCTGTTTTGGCGCATACCTTAGCAATCGAACGGATATTGGCTGAACACTGCCCATAGCTCTCCTGGGTGCCAAACGCAAGGTACAGCAAAACACTGAGAGATAGTATCCGGGACTTAAATTTTGTGCTCAAAAGAGGGATAACAAACATAGCTGATAAACCTCAAAAAAGCAAAGGGAATCAAGCAGCCACGATGGAATAAGTGGAGGCTCTCAGGGCTTTTTGGGTGCAGCGAAATGCTGAATTATACTCAGCAGCGCATTAGCCTTTGTAAGTAACCTCTTTTGCTGCTTTTACAATGCGTTCAACACTAGGCAGGTAGGCATCTACAAATACTCCGGCATAGGGCAAGTTGGTATCCATGCTAGTAACCCTGTGTACAGGCGCATCGAGGTAATCGAAGGCACGGCGTTGCACGATATGGCTAAGCTCGCTGCTGATACTTGCTAGGGGCCAAGCTTCTTCAACAATCACCAAGCGGTTGGTTTTTTGCACACTGCGAATCACAGTATCGTAGTCGATAGGGCGCACCGTGCGAAGATCTATTAATTCAGCATTAATGCCTTCTTTGGCCAGCTCTTCTACCGCAGTATGGGCGCGCAGCATCATTTTGCCAAAAGACACAATGGTTACATCGCTTCCTTCTTTTACTACATCGGCTACTCCGATTGGAATGGTGTATTCACCTTCAGGAATCATGCCTTTGAAGCCATACATTTGTTCGCTTTCCATGAAAATCACAGGATTTTCATCGCGGATGGCGCTTTTCAATAGTCCTTTTGCGTCGGCTGGGTTGCTCGGCACCACCACTTTAAGGCCTGGGGTATTTGCATACCAGTTTTCGAAATTTTGGCTGTGCTGTTGCGCCAATTGGCCTGCACTGCCAGTAGGTCCTCTAAATACCATGGGTGCGAGGTATTGACCATTGCTCATGCTGTTGATTTTTGCAGCTGCATTAATCACCTGATCAATGGCCACAAGAGAGAAATTGAAAGTCATAAATTCGCAAATGGGTCTCAAGCCATTCATGGCAGCACCCACAGCAATACCTGCAAAACCAAGTTCGGCAATAGGGGTATCTATTACACGTTTTTCGCCAAACTCAGCCAGCATACCTTGGCTCACTTTATATGCGCCGTTGTATTCTGCTACTTCTTCTCCGAGCAAAAACACACGTTCGTCGCGGCGCATTTCCTCCTGCATAGCTTCGCGCAGGGCTTCTCTGAATTGAACTTCTTTCATAAGGAATTTCCCCGAAGGGGGTACAAAAATAGTAAAATCGCTAGAGTTATGGGGTGCAAAGCCAATTATTTCCTTTCAAATTTTGAAAGTTTTTCTCACCCGTTCAATCTGCGGCTTATAATGCCTTCTATTTTCTCATAGAACTGCCGTGGCGACAGCTTGCGCCATGTAATATCATCGAGCTCACCGCCAAAGTTCATGTAATAGTCTATTCCTGTTTTTCGAAACTCTTCTAAGACATGTTCTCTAAAATTGACCATGGCGGTCCAACCCGCTTCTGCATCTTGAAACCAATCTTCATAATAGCTGTCGTCTGAAGAATGGAAGTTGAGTATGTTTTCTCCGATAAGGATAAATTTATCAATTCCTTCATCCATTAATAACTCAATTAGGTCGCGTTTCAGCAGCATAATATCGTTATACAAAGCATCATTCCATTCACCCAACATTTCTATGATGGCATAGCCCTCTTCGTAATCCGCATACAGGATTTTTAAGTATAAGGTTTGAGAACCAAAATCATCCCACTGCGGGTGGATGAGGTGATTGTAAATGGCATGTTCAAAATGGAATTCACTGTACTCTCGCTGGTAAAAGGGCGAACGGGGGTCTTCACAGGCTTTGTACATGTGCATCCAGCTAAAATATGGCTCTATATCGTGCAAGGCGCTGCAAAGTTAGCAAACATTTTTGGCCCAATCAGCGTGGATTTTTCACTTCAATGACTTCTAAGCTAACTATATTTGCCCTGTGCAGCGCAGATTCGTTGGCAATCTTTTATTACTGCAGTCACTCAATTGGCTGGTAAAGCCCCTGTGGATTTTTGGGGTAGACCGCTTGGCTCAAATACAACTTGGCGATGTTTGGTATGGCCAATATTTTGTAATTTTTAGTTTTGGTTTGCTCTTCAATATCCTGCTGGATTTTGGATTAAATAATTTTGTTTCAGCTCGTGTAGGGGCCAGTGGAAATCCGCATGAGGCTAGATCTTTATTGAAATTGCGCTTAGGACTTGCGCTGCTCTATGCGGCAATGGTTATGGGATTGGGATTGTGGCAAAAGTTCGATCCATGGCTCTTGGCCTTGGCCGCGGGCAATCAAATATTGGCAGGTTTTGTGCTCTTTTACCGCGCCGTATTGCAGGGACGGCATCACTTTAAAACCGACAGTATTATTTCAGTGACCGACAGATTGGTGGCCATATTGGTGTGCGCATTCTTGCTTTTTGGTTCAGGATTTAAAGGCTATCAAGGGGTATTGGTTTTCTTAGGTGCCCAAACTGCTGGTTATCTATGCGCACTGTTGCTATCAGTATGGCTTGCCTTTCGACGTGCGCCGATTTTGGAAAGCAATATATCAACCGGGTTTTCGGATTTATGGAAACAAACCCAGTGGTTTGCGCTGTTGGCCTTTGCCATGTCATTTTTCACACGCATTGATGCATTATTTATCAAAAACCTGTCTGCAGGAGGTTATGCAGAAGCGGGACTGTATGCGCAAAGTTTTAGATTGTTAGACGCCGCACTCATTTTTTCGGCATTGATTAGCAGCATGCTGTTGCCCTTGTTTAGCGGCATGGCCGCACGCAAGGAATCGACCGATTCCCTGATTTGGACCAATTTTAGAATTGTGATGCTGGCAGCTTTACCCGCGGCCGTTTGTGCCTTGTTTTTTGGCCCTGATATTTTGCAAATATTGTATAAAGATACCTATGGAAATGAAGCAGAATTGGTGAAATCGGCTGCCATATTTACACCACTTATTTTGAGCTTTATTCCTATGTCACTCATCCATATTTTTGGTACATGGTTAACTGCGAATAAGCAGGTGAAATATTTGGCCATTTCAGCCTTGTTATTGTTGGTGGTGAATGCAGCTGGTAATTATGTATTGGTTCCGAAATATGGAGCTTTGGGCGCAGCGTGGGTGTGCTTTATTACACAGAGTATTTATGCGGCATTTTGTTTATGGAAATCTTTTAACAATAAAGCATTTGAGTTTAGAATTCAACGTTTAATCCAAGTATCCATTGTGCTTTTATTGATGCTGATTTCGGGTTTTATTTTACGCGACTTGTTGCAGGGGTTTTATGCCATTATTGCTGTAGCAATATGTCTCCCTATTTCCTTATGGATATCAGGAATATTTAAGGCAGAAATACAATCTTTTTTTACGAAGAAAAACTAATCCAAATCAAGCACATCTGATTTTTCTTTTTTAGGAGCACCAATGAAGGTTTGTATAAGGGTATAAATAAATACCAGAATAATACTTCCAAGAAGAATAAACACGGAATTATTTACCTCATAAATACGCGCTACAACGGAGGCGAGCAGTAGGATTTTGGCAATAACTCCAAATACAAAAAGACCTGAATATTGTTCCTGTCGAATTTTAGAGAACTGCGCATAATTAGCAATTTCCAGCGCAGTACCTGCTAGGGTCAGCACAGCACCCATCCAAAAGATAAGTTTCATCATTCCCGGTCCGGGGAATATGATATATAGCAGCAGAAATGCAAACCCTAGGGATTGTAAAATTCGATTCCATCGTTCGCGCTTTGCAGCACTCATTACCTAGGCGTATAGGGGGAAACGCGACATCAATTGATGGACCTCAGCCTTTACCTCGGCAAGTTTTTCTGGATTGCTGTGGTTGGTTAGGGCTTTGTCTATCATAGCTGCAATGGTTTCCATTTCAGCTTCTTTGAGTCCGCGGCTGGTAACCGCAGGAGTGCCCAGTCTTATGCCAGAAGTTACGAATGGACTGCGTGTTTCAAAAGGAACAGTATTTTTATTTATGGTAATGTCACAGGCTTCAAGGGTGTTTTCTGCCAATTTACCGGTCAACAAATCATCGCCTTTTGGACGCAGATCTATGAGCATGAGGTGGTTTTCTGTGCCGCCACTGATAAGCGCATAGCCCTTTGAAACCATGGCTTTAGCAAGGGCCGCAGCATTGTTTTTCACTTGGATTTGGTAGGCTTTAAACTCAGGTTGAAGCGCTTCACCGAAGGCTATTGCCTTTGCCGCTATCACATGCTCTAGCGGACCACCCTGTGTACCTGGGAAAACAGCCCCATCAAGTATGGCACTCATCATTTTCAATTCACCTTTTAGGTTTTTTTCACCCCAAGGATTTTCAAAATCTTGTCCCATCATAATCACACCACCACGTGGGCCGCGCAGGGTTTTGTGTGTGGTAGAGGTAATAATATGGCAATGCTGCATAGGGTTGTTGAGCAATCCGGTAGCAATTAATCCGGCAGGGTGAGATATATCGGCTAAGAGTAGGGCTCCAACTGAATCTGCTATGGTTCGTAAACGTTGATAATCCCAGTCGCGGCTGTAGGAGCTGGCGCCACAAATAATGAGTTTAGGATTCACTTCTTTGGCTTTCGCAGCTACAGTGTCATAATTGATAAGTCCTGATTCTTGCTCTACACCGTAGAAATTGGGTTTATACAGTTTGCCACTAAAGTTCACAGGCGAACCATGGGTAAGGTGTCCACCGTGGCTGAGGTCAAAGCCCAAAATGGCATCGCCAGGTTTTAGCACGCCTAGCATAACCGCGGCATTGGCTTGTGCGCCACTATGGGGTTGAACATTGGCCCAAGCGGCCCCAAAGAGTTTTTTCAAGCGGTCTATGGCCAATTGTTCTACTTGGTCCACAAATTGGCAGCCTCCATAATATCTTTTTCCGGGTAAGCCCTCAGCATATTTATTTGTCAACACAGAGCCCATGGCTTCCATCACCTGCTGGCTCACAAAGTTTTCGCTGGCAATAAGCTCAATGCCTTCTTGCTGGCGCTGAAGTTCTTGATTAATCAGAGAGAAGATCTCAGTATCTCTCATATTTGAAGCTTGCGAGTGATTCATCATTTAATAGTGCAATTTTACGGAAAGTTCGAACAATACCACCCTTTCAAATTGGCAATACCGTTAAAATCTCCGAAATTCGCACGCACAGTATGAATTTGAACAAGAATTTTGCCAAGCAGGTGGGGATATTCCTGCTTTTCGTAATCGGCTTCTGGGCTATATCAGCCTTGTATTTGTCTCCTGCGATTGGGGGTGAAAAGGTACTTAGGCAGGGTGATATGCAGCAGGTGCGTTTGATGCGCGCTGAAATGGATTCGGTTAAAGCCAAAACAGGGGAGTTCCCCGGCTGGACCGATGGAATGTTCAGCGGTATGCCTACCTCTCTAATTACCGGTATTCAATCGGGTAATTTGGTCCACAAGTCAGGTGTAGTACAGATCTTCAATATGGTACAAGCACCGTTTAGTTTTTTGTTTGTTGCCATGCTTAGCATGTTTGTTCTACTTCTTTCTGCGCAGGTAAACCGCTGGCTTGCAGCGGCAGGCGGCATAGGCTACGCCTTTATGACCTTTAGTATTACCAGTTATGAAGCTGGACATATAACCAAGGTATTGGCTATGGCAGCCATGCCTGGTATTATAGCAGGTTTGATCCTCATGGCACGCAAAAGCTACTTGTTGGGTTTTGCAGTTTTAGGCTTGTTCTTCACAGTTACTGTGGGGTATTTTCACTATCAAATTGCCTATTACGCGGGTATCATGGCTGGTGTATTCATTGCAGCTGAACTCGTTCGCGCACTCATTGCGAAGGACGCCAAGCACGCCCTCATTATGGGTGGTTTGGCATTGGCAGGCCTTGCCTTTGGGGTCTTGTCCAATGTAGGAAAAATCGTAGATACCGAGCAGTATAGCCGCGCTACCATGCGCGGAGGCAGTGAAGTGGCAACGGGTGAAAAGACGCCCGGAACTACTAAGCAAACTGCCCGTAAAGGTTTGGATAAAGAGTATGCATTTGCATGGAGTTATAGCCCTAAAGAGAGCTTTACACTGTTGGTGCCCCGTTTTGTTGGAGGAAGTTCAGGTGAAAAAGTAGGTCCGAATGAAATTAATCCTGAGTCGGAGCAATTGCCTATGTACACCGGCGACTTGGATTTCACCAGCGGTCCAGTGTATATCGGTGCGGTGTTTATGGCCTTATTTGTTATGGGATTTGTAATCGTAGTATTGCTATCAAAAACGGACAAAGACAGTTATAAATTGGCACGCGGTATTGCCCTATTTTCACTTCTGACTACCTTAATATCCCTCTTTTTGGCATTCGGAAGATTCTTCAGTTTGAATGATGTACTCTTTGATATTCTGCCTTATTACAACAAATTTAGAACCCCAATGATGGCCTTGGCCATTGCACAGGTGACCATTCCTTTCTTTGGACTGTATGCCCTGCAGCTGTTGTTCTCTTATGCTGGTAAAGATCAGGAGGTTATTAAGAAAATCATGAAGACTTCTTTTATCGCAGTAGGCGTGTTGTTCGGTATCACAATGCTAGTTCTCATGTCTTCTGATTTTGTATCTTCTCAGGATCCCCAATTGAAACAAAATAACTGGCCTATTGAACAATTGCGCGACTTTAGAAGCAGTAAGGCATGGTCAGATTTATTTAGAAGTATTGCATTTGCCGGAATTGCCATAGGATTGATATGGCTGGTTATGGTGAAAAAGCAAAAGCAGATGATTGCTTGGGTCGGCATTTTAATCTTGGTAAGTGTGGATATGATAGGCATTTCTAAGCGCTATTTGTCTGATGACAACTGGGAATATAAAGAGTTAGAAGAAACAGTAACGCCTACAGCCAAAGATTTGGAGATAAGCAAGAAGAATAAAGATCAGGCGCGTGTTTTCGACTTCAGATACAATCCATTTAACGATGCGCACAGTGCGCCATGGCACAGAGGTATTGGTGGATATCACCCGGCAAAATTGAGCCGTTATCAGGATTTAATTAGCACCTGCATTGCACCAACTGGCGGCTATGCCGATACATTGAATAATGCACTTGACATGCTCAATTGCCGCTATTTGCTCACCTTTGCGGATAGAAATGACCCAAGAACAGAAGCTTATTTGGAAAGACCTACCGCCTTGGGAAATGCTTGGTTTGTAAATGAAGTTATCATTGCTCCCGATGCAAAAACAGCCTTGCAAAGTGTAAATATATTTAAACCTGCAGATCAGGCCATTGTAGAAAAGAAAGATGCCGAAACATCTGCTGGCTTAGAGACACGGTATACCAGAGATAGCAGCGCGAGCATTGCCATGAAAAAGTACTCTTTGGATACCATTACCTATGCGGTGAGCAATTCGAATAAAGGCTTGGCTGTATTTAGTGAAATATACTACAACGAGAGCAATGGATCATGGAAGTGCTTGGCAGACGGAAAAGAGCTTCCAATATTGCGTGTAAACTACACCTTGCGCGGCGCAGTGCTGCCTGCCGGAACCAAGGAAGTTGTGTTGTACTACAATAAAAAAGGCAATCGCTATGTACCTGTTGAAATGGGTGCATCAGGCTTGTTGCTGGCGCTACTCGGATTTGTAGTCGTAAGTGGCTTGTTGAAAAAAGAAGAAAACCCAGAATAAGATGCCGGCCATCTTATCGGTCATAACCATTAATTATAACAACCTTGCGGGATTGAAGCGCACGGTTGCTTCTGTGCTGCAACAAACAGCGCGTGCAGAAATTGAGTTCATTGTAATTGATGGTGGAAGCACGGATGGCGGGACTGAATATTTAAGAGAAGTAGTGGCCGATATAGATGTATTGGTTATCGAAAAGGACAAGGGTCTTTACGATGCCATGAACAAGGGCCTGAAGCGTGCATCGGCGCCCTATGTATGGTTTGTCAATAGTGGGGATATCATTTATGATAATGCAGTTGCTGCGCAGGTTATTGAACTTGCTGCTGCAAGTCCAGATATTATTTTTGGCGATACCATGATTACCAATCAGCAGGGTAATGACATCGGATTGATGAGTAAGTTGAAACCACAGATTTTACCATCGAGCTTGCATCCTGGATCATTTCGATTTGGGATGTCGGTGTGCCACCAAAGTTTTATTGTGAAAAAGGCGTGCTGCAGCAGCTATGATTTGCAGTACCGGCAGGTTGCAGATATTGATTGGGTGATTCAGATTTTGAAGAAAAACCCTTCTTATGTGCGCTTTCCAGGTGTTATTGCAGGTTTTGAGCAGGGTGGAAGCAGCGCTGTTCATGAGAAGAAAGCATGGAAAGAACGCTATGCCGTGCTAAAGAAACACTATGGTTGGCTGCCCAATGTATTGGCCCATGCTTGGATTATCGTTCGTAGGGTCTTGTTTAAAATGAAATTGTGGAATGCATAATGCCCTCATCGGACACTTTGGGTGGTTGCACGAATGGATGATAATTGAATGAATAGAAGAGAGTTACTTTGACAAAAAAGAAAAAAACAAATATGAAGAAATCGATATTCACCGTGATGCTGT
>Ga0315908_10001988_pt1 | contig 15191 bp, 14 predicted proteins | sample LakEriMetagenome_12_FD_203520 | JGI IMG/M metagenome (GOLD analysis project Ga0315908, IMG submission 203520) | Freshwater fungal communities from buoy surface, Lake Erie, Ohio, United States - Buoy 4 MA124 | ecosystem: Environmental > Aquatic > Freshwater > Lake > Lake biofilm | place: USA... | reverse complement strand
ATCCCGTCGATACCATGGTCAGGATCGCTCAAGATCGCCTGCAGGGCGGGTGGCACCAACACATGTGAAACCAGTACCGAAAAATTGGGGAGCGATTTCATGTGTGCAGCACGCACTGCCATCGCTGTCGCGGGTGCCGTGGTTTCAAAACCAATCGCAAACAACACCACTTGCCGCCCCGTCCCTAGTCGCAACTCCTCACTCGCGACTTTACAAGCATCAAGAGGTGAATGGATCACACGTATCTTGCCACCCTGACTTCGAATGCGAGCCAAGTCTGTCTTCGTACCCGGAACTCGCAACATGTCCCCATAAGTACAAAGAACCACATCGTCGCGACTCGCTATTTCCATAGCTCGATCGAGTACTTCCATAGAAGTTACACACACGGGGCATCCTGGCCCATGAACTATTCGGATCGCAGGGGGTAATAGCTGATCAATCCCGTTCTTGAGAATCGCGTGAGTCTGCCCACCGCAAACCTCCATCACAGTCCAATTCCCTTTGGTAATGCGATGAATCCCCTGAGCCAACGCTTCCACATCCCAAACATCTTCTGAACTGTATGCGCTCATTATGGCCTACCGGGCAAGGCGGAAATCTCTTGGAATGTCGAAAGGCTCTCCGCCGCTCGGGTCGGATCTAACTTGGAAATCGCAAATCCCACATGCACGATTACATAGTCGCCAACCCCAGCCTCAGGGGTGTACTCAAGACAAACTTCTTGCGTAACGCCACCGAAATCAACCACCCCCATCCGCAATCCCGATGACGATTCAACACTTAAGATGCGTCCTGGAACGGCCAAACACATACTCAACTCCCCTAAATCCGCCGCCACTGTAACTGCTAGTACCGGATCTGCTAGTACCGGATAAGCCACCTGGTTACCCGCTACTCCTTCGGATCGATCCGAAGGGCAACCTCAACCGCAGCTCAATTCAATCCAAGCTCGCTCGATGTTAGCTCCACTCGATGTTAGTTTCACTCGGTGTTAGTTCCACTCGGTGTTAGCTCCACTCGATGTTAGTTCCACTCGGTGTGAGCTGTGCATGGTATCATAGCACAGCACTAACCCATCGGATCAAAAATGCATGAACTGTCCTTGGCTCAAGAGATTTTCAAGATAGCCACAAGTCAAAATCAAGAAAGTGTTCCGATCGCGATTGGAATTCGACTTGGCGCTTGGAGCTGTGTCCACGAAGACTCACTTCGAAACAGCTTCCAGTGGGTCGTTCAAAATACCCCGATGCAAAACACTCACCTTGTAATCGAACGACTGCAAGAGATCTGGTTCTGTGAGACTTGCCAGCAGTCTCCCGAGTCACCTAAAAGCCCCGCGGGCAACCAACTCTCGGCCCAGAGTCCCATCTGCCCTTGGTGCGACGAGCCTCTACGCATTCTCGACTCCGTTCAAGAAATGTCGGTTGATTGGATCGAGTATCCACAGAGCGATGATTGCGACGTAGAACCCAACGAAGCCCACGACAGCAAGAACAAGCAACATGAAGATGAATGAAACGTCCCCCCCAATGAAAAACGGTGAGACCCAAGCTCCTCGGATTCTTCAAGTTCGCACGAAGATCCTCAAAGCCAACGACACCCTCGCGCGGACATTGCGGCAAAAATTTGCATCAGACAATGTCTTTGTTACCAATTGGGTCAGCAGTCCAGGCTCCGGAAAGACGACTTGGCTAGAACGAACGCTCAAGGAACTTCCAGCGAAATTCCCCATGGAGAATTTGAGGGTCGCGGCGATCGTTGGAGATCTTGAGACCGACCGAGATGCACAACGTCTACGCCGTAGCGGAGCCCCCGTTCGCCAGATCATGACCCACGGCCTTTGTCACCTCGAAGCCGACATGATCGAACGAGAATGGGATTCCTTCACCCCGAAAAACGTTGATTTCCTATTTATCGAGAATGTGGGGAATCTGGTCTGTCCCACAAGTTGGGACCTTGGTGAATCCCTGAGAATCGGATTATTCTCGGTAACGGAAGGAGAAGACAAACCGCTGAAATATCCAGGTCTTTTCAACACCTGCGATGCCGTGCTCTTAACCAAAATCGATCTCGCACAAGCTTGTGAATTCCAACGCGATGCAGCTATCGCAAACCTTTATGCGGTCCGCCCAGGAATAAAAATCTTTGAGGTCTCTGGGAAAACAGGTCACGGATTAGAGGCTTGGCTCGACTGGCTAATCGCTCAACGAGAGAACTGGCAAGCTTCGATCGCCTCGACAATAAGCGCCGCTTCCACATCACCGCGCGAAGCGACATGACCGATCTTGGTCGGCAAAATAAAATTCAATTTGCCATGCGAAGTCTTCTTGTCTAACCGCATAGCATCAAGCATCCGCGTCGGTGTAATCGAATCGCTAGCCGCATGGGCTTGACCCGAGAGCGAAAGGCCCACTGGAAGTCCGAATCGTTCGAGCAAACGAGTCTGCCGATTGAGCGATTCGCTGTCCCATTGCCCTAGTGCCAGCGCAAGCCTACCTGCCATGGTCATGCCAATCGAGATAGCTTCGCCATGCAGATACGTTCCGTAGCTTGCAAGGGCTTCGATGGCATGCCCGAAAGTATGACCGTAATTCAAGACCGCACGCAAGCCAGTCGTCTCATGCTCGTCCTGAGTTACCACCTGCGCCTTCAACTCACAACATCGAACTACGAGATGCTCGAGAATGCTGGACTCTCGCCGAAGAATCGCATCAGCATTCGACTCCAACCAATCGAAAAACTCTTGATCGAGAATCACTCCGTATTTGACAACCTCGGCCAGCCCACTTCGATACTCCCGATCGGGCAATGAATTCATCGACCGCAAATCAATCCACACCAGCGAAGGTTGCCAAAAGGCCCCAACGACGTTTTTCGCTTCGGGCAGATTAATCCCAGTCTTTCCGCCGACGCTGCTGTCGACCATGGCCAACAAAGTCGTAGGTACTTGTAGAAATCGCAAACCCCGGTTCCAAGTCGCAGCTAGAAATCCAGCTAAGTCACCGATCACGCCACCCCCCACAGCCACAATCACCGTCTTGCGATCCGCTCTGAGACTTGCCATGCAACTCCAAAGCCGATGCATCTGCTCAACCGATTTGCTCGGTTCCCCACTGGGCACTTCGATCATTGCGACCTCGGAGGTTTGAAGCCCAAGTCCCTGAATTGTGGAGCGAGCAATATCTACTACTTGGGAGTCGACAATCACGATGAATTTCGATGCATCCGAGATGCGAGATCGCCAAGCGAGCGCGAGTCCCGTCGCCTCTGGAACACCAATAAAGATCGGATAACTACGTTGATCGAGGGATACTTCAATGGATTGCATATAGGACAATTCAATGGGTCGAAGTTTGATTGTTTCCAGGAGACAAACGCTTGGTGACAGCCCGATGCTCGCCGTGACATTTCACCTGCAAACCGAGCAGTCCGTCTGCGGTTGCGTCTGCGGTTGCGGTTTGCCTTTAGGCAAGCTGTTTGTCTGTAGCGAGCACCACGTGGGAGTGACACAGATAATCGTGCAGAGCCTTGCGCCGACTTAGCAAGAACAGCGTTATGGAGTTTAGCCCAAGAAGTCCAACCAGGGAATATTCAATCCCTTTCGAGATAGAAACCGACTGCAAAGAAACGTACAGCGCAAGGGGAAATAGCCAAGCGAATGCATTGCGCAGAACCTCTCGAGGCACCAATTGCTCTCGCCTCGGGGGTAATCCATGCTCCTCGACAATCTGCAACTGAAACAAATACCTACCAGGTGATCGCCATCCCTTATAAATCATTAGCAAATACAATGCGGGAACGATCAATGACGCAAACGCGATGATCGGAGTCAAAAGCTTCAATCCAGTGCGACCGGTCCCTTGGATTGCAAAAATCGAAATCGCAAACGGAGCAATTGCGGCCAACAAGCAAATCTGATCGACGACATAAGCCATCAAACGCGGAGCGAAACCTGCCGGAGTGGTACTCACCGGCGCAATGACCTGCAGTTGATCGATCAATTCGTCGTAGCTCGAAAATCGCTCCGCCGGATTTTTCGCCAGCAACTTTTCGATCAGCGTTCGAAATTCACGTGGAATCGCGTTCGGCCAAGGATTCGGAAACTGAACAGGCTCCGAAAGATGCGAAGCGAGTTTCTGCTCAATCGACTCACCCATCAACGCAATTGCCGGATGACCGAATACCAATTCGAACAGTGTGATACCCAAAGCATACATATCCGACTGTATACTGAACCCTTCACCTCGAATCAGTTCGGGTGCGACATACTGAGGGGTTCCCGCCAAAGTCGCGACCGGAGAATCCTCACCCGCTTTCCGAGTTCGAGCCAACCCAAAATCGGATAGCTTCACCCGCCCCTTCCCTGCCATGATGATGTTCGCCGGCTTGATGTCGGCATGAATCAGATCGAACAACGAAGCATGTTTCAGAGCCGAAGCGATCTGCTTGGCATACTCAATTGCTTCAGAGTACGGTAAATTCCCTTCGACTTTAACACGTTCGGCAAGCGTCGGGCCGGGCAATAACTCCATCGCCAGGAAAGGCTCTTCGTCATGACGCCCCACATAGTAGATAGTGACAACATTGGGATGATTCAGTCGTGCTTGAGCTACCGCCTCCCTGAGCATGTCATCGACTTGCCCTGAAAAGCTCTCTCCCCTGCGCCTCATCACTTTGACCGCAACGTAGCGTTGCAACGATGTATCAAGTGCACGATACACCGCACCCATGCCACCCCGCCCCAAGGGCCGGTCGATTCGGAAGTGACCGTACTGTGCATGAGTCAATGCATCGATCGGTTCTACGTCAACGTCCAAGGAACCTTGAACCGCGTGGATATTCGCAAGACTGACGGTCGCTTGATAAGCGCCCTGAAAAGCCAAACCCAAGACCCGTCGATAACAAGCCGGGCACTGACCATCCCGCCCCGGAACAATAGTAAACTCATGGCCACATACGCAATGATACGCATGCTCCGGCGCAATCGGCAACTCAACGTTCGAATCCATCTCCTGCGGGCTTGTCTCCATCCGGATCATTGTACACTGCCGAGCTACTATTGCGGGGAGCGACTCCCTAAGGAACAATACGCAACGTGTGTTCTATTTCACAGGTTCTCTATTTCACAGGTTCTCGATTCCACGGATTCTCTATTCCAAAGAGAATCATGAATCCCCATGATTGGCATAACGGCCTGCTTCCCCGGCCCACCTCCTTTTGCTCAAGCTCAATCGCATGTTTTTCAACGAAATCCCGGAAAACCATCCAACCCCATCCCTCGTGGTCGACGGAAATATCCTCCAAGGCAACTTGGAACGAATGCAAAAGTACTGCAACGATCACCGATTGAACCTGCGTCCGCATACGAAAACTCATAAATCCGTGGAAATCGCTTCCCGCCAACTCGCTTCGGGAGCGAACGGCCTGACGGTCGCGAAAGTCGGGGAAGCCGAATGCATGTTCGCCGCTAGCCCTGACCTTTTCCTAGCTTACCCAGCCATCGGCCAGAATAGACTCGAACGCTTGGGAGATCTCGCCGCACGTTGTGCAGAACGAGGGGGAAAAGTCTGCGTGGCTGTCGATTCGCGTCAAGCTGCCGAATTCTTGTCCGCGGCAGCCGCCGACCGAGGAGTTCCATTCGGGATCCTAGTCGATTTAGATGTCGGTTTTCACCGTACCGGAGTTGAATCCTCCCAAGATGCCGTCGCGTTGTGCCAATGGATCGATCAATGCCCCAACTTAAATTTTCAAGGAGTTATGTGCTTTCCCGGCCAAATCCTTCCCAATGCCCCGGATGAAGCTTGGGCTCACTACACACAACGCCTCGCAGTCGTCGTCGACGAGCTTCGCCGCAGTGGTATCGAAGTCCCACGCATTTCAGGTGGCTCAACTCCTTCCGCCTGCGAATCGCACCGCAATCCCTATCTGAACGAAATTCGCCCCGGTACGTACATCTACAATGACCTAAACGAAGTTCGGCTCGGGGTGGCGACCATCGATAATTGCGCTGCCCGTATCCTGGCAACGGTCGTCAGCTCTCCGACAAAATCAAAGTTCATTTTGGATGCCGGAAGCAAAACCCTTTCGAGCGATCGCAATTGCGTCGATCCCGAATCGGGCTCCGGAATGGTCGTCGAATACCCAGAGGGCAAAATCTCGCGACTGAGCGAAGAACATGGCGAAGTTACGTTTCCCGAAAACTACGATGGACCTCGCCCCAATATCGGCGACCGAGTCTGGATTATCCCCAATCACATTTGCGTTTGCGTTAACCTTCAAAACAATTTCTATATCGCGGAAAACAACAAGCTCTCGGAATATCGTGTCGATGCCCGCGGTCTTCTGACTTAGCGGACTACTGATGACTTAACGGACTTCTGACTTTACGGACATCTATTTTAACTATCGAGTCGATCCCAAACGGTGCACCACCAATGATCCCGCAACAAAACGTCTCGATCCTTATCCCTGCCTACAACGAGCAATCGACGATCCTTAAAGTCCTCCGGAAACTCGTACAACTCGAGATCGCCCTCCACGAAATCATTATCGTCGATGACGGTTCAACCGATGGCACCGCGGAGAGAGTCGAGCATTGGCTCGCCAACAACACCGAGCACGGGCTCGCCGGCAAACCGAAAATACGCTTGATCCGTCAGCCGCGAAATATGGGCAAAACCGCTGCAATCGCTAAAGCCATCGACGAATCCACCGGCGATATCCTCATCATCCAAGACGCCGATCTGGAATACGACCCAATCGAAATCCCAGGGGTCATCGAACCCATCTTGATCGATGTTGCCGATGTGGTCTACGGAAGCCGCTTCCTGGTCAAAAAAGCTTCGCGAGTTCTGTACTTCTACCACTACCTGGCAAACAAGTTCCTAACGCTCCTAAGCAATCTCCTGACCAATCGCAACATGTCGGATATCGAGACTTGCTACAAAGCCTTTCGCCGAGAAGTCATCCATCCGCTGAATCTCACAAGCCATGGATTTGGCATGGAAGTCGAGATCACCGCCTTGATCTGCAAGACGAACGCCCGAACCTATGAAGTACCGATCTCCTACTACGGAAGAACATACGAGGAAGGGAAAAAGATTGGGATCACAGACGGAATCGCGGCGATTTGGTACATACTATACTACAACTTGATCGTTCCACTGACGACGCAGGGACAAGCATACATTCGCACGGTGAATGCATCGCTGGAAGAACGACGAGCCGCAAGAATGTCCAACGATCACGGCGCCTAACCCGCCTTCTCGGGCAACCATAGTCTTCATCAACTCCCGCCCAGGATTACTTATAGAATGCAACTTCAAATACACTCCGATGATTGGCTAAGCCGAGCATGCGACGCAATCGTCATTCCCTTCGGCGAGAATTGGAAATCTCACCCACAGACGCAGTCCCTTGATCAAGCGACAAACGGCTGGTTCAGCCGCGCGATGGAAAGTGGGGAAATCTCTACCAAGCCGAACAAAGTCACCCTGCTGATCGAACCTGCCGGAGTGCCGGCGCGATTGTTGGTAATTGTTGGCACCGGTTCGGAACCGGCCAACCCTTCCCAAGTATTCTTCCGAGCCGCCGGTTCGGCCATGCGTGCTCTCGCAACCAAACCGCGCAAGTCCGTTCGGTTCGTGGGATTTGGATCCTCTCCCTTGGAAATCCGCGCAGCAATCGCCGGGGCGATGGTCGGCTCACAAGGCCAAGACATCTATCGAACCGAGAAGAATACATTCCCTCCAGATCTGATCGAATGGTATGGTGCAAATGACTCCCAAGTCTGGGCAGGCGAAGTGATTGGCAACGCGGTCAACCTAGCTCGCGAACTTGTCAATCAACCTCCGAATATCCTTTATCCAGAGTCGTTCTCATCGAAAGCCGAACAAGTTGCCCATGAAGCCGGATTCTCTATCGAAGTCTGGGATAAAGCGAAGCTGGAGCAAGAGAAATGCGGCGCACTTTTGGGTGTCGCTAGAGGATCCGTTCGAGATCCAAACCTTCTAATTCTTCGGTATCAAGGCTCCTCGCCGGATTCCCAACCTCTCGCACTCGTCGGCAAAGGTGTTACCTTCGATAGCGGTGGGTACTCATTGAAACCAACCGACGGCATGTTGACCATGAAGTGTGACATGGCCGGAGCGGCGACCGTGCTAGGGATCTTCCAAGCTGCCTCGAAACTACGCGTCCGAAGAAACCTCGTAGGGGTTATCGGCTTGGTAGAAAACCTTGTCTCTGGTGACGCTTTCAAACTCGGCGATGTGCTTCGTGCAAGATCCGGCAAGACGATCGAGATCCACAACACGGATGCCGAAGGTCGACTCGTCCTCGCCGATTGCTTGGACGTTGCACTCCAATCGAACCCATCGAAAATGATCGACTTCGCAACTCTCACCGGCGCTTGCGTTGTCGCTCTCGGGAATGATGTGGCCGGATTGATGAGCAACCATAACTCTCTGCAATCCGAAATCCAGACATTCACCGAACAATGCGGTGAGTACACTTGGCCTCTCCCCATGCACTCGTTCTACAACGAACAAATTGCGGGCAAGGTAGCGGACATCAAGAACGTCGGCGAAGGACGCTGGGGTGGGGCGATCACCGCAGCGAAGTTTCTCGAGGAATTCGTGCAATCCAGACCTTGGGCTCACCTCGATATCGCTGGCCCTGCATTCTTGGATGCGCCGAAGCCTTGGTGCGATGCCGGCGGTAGCGGGTTCTTGATTCGATCCTTTGCGGAATGGCTACTGGCATGAGTCTAGATGCTCCAAATCTTGAGCCTCAACCCGCCCCCCTCCCCGACGAGAATGCGGAACTAGGCTCGGAAGCAAACGTACAAGATCAATTCAGGCGGCAATACCACGAACTCGCTGAGCTTGCGGGCTCGCTTGCTCACGAAATCAAAAACCCCCTATCCGTCATCCACATGAATGCGGATCTGCTGAGCGAAGAACTTGACGAAAGCCAATGGCCTGGCAAACGCCGGGCAATTAGCAAAGTAGAAATGATCAAACAGCAGTGCCACCGGATGGAAAACCTGCTCAGAGACTTTCTGCGATTCGCACGCATGCAGGACATGGAAATGTCCCTCGGTTCTCTCAACGATCAAATCCAATCTGTCCTGAACTTGTTTCAAGCCCAAGCCAACAAACTCGATATCAACGTTTCCAAATTCCTCGATGCGGACCTTCCAAATATCCGTCTCAACAGCTCGGCCCTTCAAGCCGCTTTGATCAACTTGGTCAAAAACGCCATCGAAGCGATGCCCGATGGGGGCGAACTGATGATCCACACTTTCACACGCCCGAACGGGGTCGCGATGGAAATGATCGATTCTGGCTGCGGAATGGATGAAACCACCGCCATGCGCATGTTCGAACCCTTCTACTCCACCAAAGCCGAAGGCTCCGGATTGGGATTACCCACGACTCGAAAAATCGTCGAAGCTCACGGTGGAAGGATCAGCGTTCAAAGCGAAGTCGGACGCGGTACCAAATTCAGCCTTGAATTTCCAACCCCGATTCGGATCTCCAAACAAACCGCTAACGACCCTGAGGATCACTTCGATCAAGCTTCCTCAGGATCCAAAGAATAGGACTCCTCGGGTTCTCTTCGTCCGACCAGCGTTCGACGGCATAACTCGTTCCAAGCTCACCAATCCAACGAGCCACCACGCCCGCTTCATTCTCACCATCCGGATGGCCGACGTATGCCAAAATCGACACGACACCGCCGGGAACTAATACCCTCTCGACCGCCTTCAACGCTTTCAATGTCGACTCAGGTTGTGTAATAACCGACTTGTCCCCGTGAGGCAGGTACCCGAGGTTAAACATCGCGCAATCGATACGGGAAACACCTCGAACGCTTAAGATGCTCTCTAGGTCTGCATGATCCCCGACAACACATTCAACTCTCAGCGAAAACCCAGCTACCACTAACCGTTGCTGTGTCCTCTCAATCGCCTGCTCCTGGCGATCGATCGCAATCACCTTGCCCGACTCCCCCACACAACCCGCTAGAAACAACGTATCAAACCCGTTGCCAGCAGTACCATCGACAGCAACCGCCCCATCGACCAAAAATGGCTTAACTTTCTCTTGTGCTTCAACTGTGAAGTGCATCTGCCAAGCCCTTCGGATACGAACCAAGCAGATCAAATCGTAAAGCGGTCAGCTTGAGCTCGTCGATGGCTTTAGCAAGCTGCTCGGTCTGCGAGTGCCCTTCTAGCTCGACGAAGAAAAAGTATTCATTCGGGGTCCTAGGGACCGGAAAAGACTCGATCCAAGTTAAGTTAATCCCTCGTTGCTTGAATAGCATCATCACGTCAGCCAATGCACCGGGACGGTGAGGAACACGAAATAACAACGAGGTCTTGTCGTTGCCCGTCGGTGCCGGTTGTTCTTTGCCGATAATCGCAAAGCGAGTCGAGTTATGGGGATTGTCCTCGATCGATTCACACAAGACATCCAATCCGTATTCCACCCCCGCTTGAATCGATGCGACCGCTGCTGTTTCGGGTTCTTCGGCAGCGATCCGAGCCGCTTCGGTCGTGCTGGACACTTCCTTCAACGTAACTCCGGGCAAATGCTCTGCCAGCCACCTGCGACATTGCGATAACGCTTGCGGTTTACTGCACACAACGCGCACTTTAGCTCGAGGGCATTTTGCCAACAGATTGTGATGGATCGCTAAATGTACTTCGCCACAGATTTGCACCGGACGCTCGATGAATGTCGTGAACGTATCAACAATCCGACCATCGGTTGAATTCTCAATAGGAACAACTCCATATCGCGCTTGCCCGCGCTCCACTTCTTCGAAAACCGCACCGATCGAGGAGACCCCTTGCAAATGAGTGCTCCCCCCAAAAAACTTGCATGCAGCCAAATAACTGTACGAATGCTCTGGGCCCAAATAAGCGACCCGCGAGGGCTTTGCACCATACAAATGCGTCGCCCCTACCACGAACGATAGGACTTTGCGTACTTCGGAGGATATTTCAGAGGATATTCCGTCATGAAAATCCATCCTCTCAAGTCGTTGCTGCTCCTGCAAAATGCTCGTTGGAGCTTCTCCTCCAGATCCAGACATCTCCCCTACTAGCGATATTCGGGCGGCCACGAGTCGAGCAAGCTCCCGGTCGATCTGTTCGAGTCGCTGAATTTTCATTTCCGGCACCTGGCTCATAGCGAACTCTCTGAAAAATCGGAATGAACGTACTGTCAAATTGGCTGAGATTAGTATTCCAAATCACTTCACAACCACGCCACCACGAAAAACCACTAACTGCAAATCATTGTACGGCATACACTTGCGCCATAAAAGCCCCATCAAAAAAGGGTTTGGCACAGAGATTGCTGTTTCTTACAACTCATCACGTGAGCCGTTTTTCGGGACGCCCGACGAACCTCTCGTACAGCTTAACAATTATCCAACAATCCACGTTCTACGGAGAAACCCAACTATGGCGACTGGCGAAAAAATCATCGGAATCGATTTGGGTACCACCAACTCGGTGGTAGCCGTGATGGAAGGCTCCGAAGTCAAAGTGATTCCGAATGCCGAAGGCAATCGACTCACACCAAGCGTGGTTGCATTTACCGATAAAAGCGAAACCATCGTCGGCGAACCAGCGCGTCGCCAAGCGGTCACCAATCCGCGGCGCACCGTATACTCGGTGAAACGATTTATGGGACGCCGACACTCCGAAGTCGAGTCGGAAGAGAAGATCGTTCCTTACCAAGTCGTTGGTGGGGCTAGCGAATACGTAAAAGTCCAAATCGGTGATCAGCAATTCACCCCACAAGAAATCTCAGCAAAGGTTCTTCGCAAACTCAAAGAAGCTGCCGAATCGTACTTGGGACATCGCGTTTCCAAAGCGGTTATCACCGTTCCGGCTTATTTTAACGATGCTCAACGCCAAGCCACCAAAGACGCAGGCCAGATCGCCGGTCTTGAAGTCGCTCGGATCATCAACGAACCGACCGCCGCTGCCCTCGCCTACGGGTTGGACAAATCGAAGGATCAAAAGATCGTCGTGTTCGACCTTGGTGGTGGTACGTTCGACGTCTCGGTTCTCGAAGTAGCACTCAGCGGAGACGGTGACTCGAACTCGAGCAAGATTTTTGAAGTCATCAGCACCAACGGCGACACCCACCTCGGTGGTGACGATTTCGACCAATCCCTCGTAAATCACGTTGCCAATCAATTCCAAAAAGACAACGGCATCGATCTCCGCAAAGACCCAATGTCCTTGCAACGTCTTCAAGAAGCTTGCGAAAAAGCCAAGAAGGAACTCAGCTCCCTGCCGCAAACGGATATCAACCTTCCGTTCATCACCGCAGATGCGACAGGACCGAAACACCTTTTGGTCACGATTACACGAAGCACGTTTGAAGGACTGATCGATCCACTCATCGAACGATGCAAGCAACCTGTCTTGCAAGCCTTGCAAGACGCGAAACTACGCCCATCAGAAATCGATGAAGTGGTTTTGGTTGGTGGTTCCACCCGCGTTCCAAAAGTACGTGAGCTCGTCAAAGGCATCTTCGGCAAAGATCCACACCAAGGGGTCAATCCCGACGAAGTCGTCGCTGTTGGAGCTGCTATTCAAGGAAGCGTTCTGTCAGGTGAACGAAAAGACGTCCTCCTGCTCGACGTTACTCCGTTGACCCTCGGCATCGAAACCGAAGGGGGAATCCTCACAGCACTGATCGAACGCAACACCACCATTCCTGTTGAGAAGAAACAAGTCTTCTCGACCGCTGCCGATAACCAAACAGCCGTAACCGTGAGCGTCTTCCAAGGCGAACGCAAAATGGCTGCCCACAACCGAGTGCTAGGCCAATTCAATCTCGAAGGCATCGACGCTGCTCCTCGGGGTATGCCGCAAATCGAAGTCAAATTCGACATCGATCAAAACGGTATCCTCAACGTCTCTGCCAAAGACTTGAAGTCCGGAAAGCAAGCCAGCGTGAAGATCGAGCAGTCGAGCGGTTTGAGCAAAGACGAAATCGAACGAATGCGTCGCGATGCAGAAGTGCATGCCGACGAAGATCGCAAACAAGTTGAACTTGCAGAGTCCAAGAACCGAGCCGAAAACACTATCCATTCGCTTGAAAAAGCAATCGCGGATCAAGGGGATAAGCTATCGGCTTCCGATCGTGAACCTCTCGAGACAGCGATCAAGAAAGTCAAAGACAGTCTCTCGACGAACGACACCGAAGCGATCAAACTCGCAACTTCGGAACTTGAGCAAACTGCCAACGCTTTCCGCTCTGCATTCACTTCGCAACCTCAATCACAAGCTCCAGGGGCAGAAACGCCCAAGGGCCCGAATGACGATGCGATCGATGCCGAGTTCGAAGTAAAGAACTAACGCAGCTTACAGCAAATCGGCTCCCCTTCGGGAGCCTTCAAAAATACGAAACAGCGGGGCTAAATGGTGGATCCATCTAGCCCCGCTGTTTTCTTTTTACGCCATCCCACAATATGGAATTAGAAGGGAATGCTATTCGAAGCTGACGCCGCTTTCGGCCCCGTTGCGGGATCCCATCGCCCACCAAATGCGTGGCTCGATCGATAGCGAGATGTAATGAACACTCCCGTCGACCGCGATCAAGTGCACTCCACTACCATGCATGCTACTGGCAGTAACCATATTGTTGCCGTTCGGCTCACCTCCGTAAACGTGGCAGTTGCGCTGATTAGGAGGCAAGACATGCATATAGGTATTCCCCGCGATGCTTAACCCCGAAATCCAAGCTTTACCATGCGGCGCAGAGTAGGCGGGATCCGGAGTCGATACACCCTTGCAGTAACTAACCCAAGCAGGCAAGGTGCGAACGGCAGAAGCTCCACCGCAGTATGACATCACGCTCTGGGGACCAGCAGGCATGAACGAACCAAATCCACTTTGAACAGGAACGAGACTATTGATCACCCGTTCGGAGGCCAAGGCTGTGTTGGACGCCCCGTCGGTGAAATCCCGAAAAGACATCGTGGGCTTATACCAGAGCTGGTTCGTGTCCGCAGGGTTCATGATGGGCATTGCCCCGTTAGTCCTCGCTAACGGCTGATCTTCACCATTGATGCCTGTGGTTTGTCGAATCCATCCCAAATTCCCAGCGTAGCTACCTGGAGCCGGTGCCGCTGTCCCCGCATATTCCGTTTGCACCCAAGGATCCGACGGGCATAAATAAGTTGCAATTCGCGCGGAGGCGGCACGGGCGTTGACGTGATCAGCCCGAATGTTCAACACTAAATAATTCGGGCTGCTTGCCCCCATCACGCTGGTCATCGGTGCAGAAAAGTTGACTGTTTGAAACAAAGGCCCTTGCTCAATTTGAGGCAAGATCATTGCCAGCCAGCTATACATCCCGCCACCTCTGGGATTACCTGGCTGACCACTCCCAGCAATTGTCGGAGGAAAAGTCTTAAAGGCCGATTCATACGACTGCACCGCCAATCCCAATTGCTTGAGATTGTTCGAGCACTGCATTCGCCGCGCAGCCTCGCGTGCCGCCTGCACCGCTGGCAGCAACAACCCCACCAAAACCCCAATAATGGAAATGACAACTAGCAGCTCCACCAATGTAAACCCATGGTGCCAACAGCGTTTGTTTTTAGTCATAATTTTGCGCGAGATCTCGAAGCCCTAACTTCTGCACTCAATACACTCTTATAAATATTACACAAAACCACAAGCAACGCAATTGCACAACATCGCCTTTGCAATTAGATTGCATAATCGGGAACTACCCAGTCGGTTCACTTTCCGCAATACATCAGGGAATCAACATGAAAAGATGGCTTGTAATCGTATTCTTGGCTGCCGCATTCGCTTCTCCAGCAACACTCAAAGCGGACTTATGGGTCGGAGGCCACGGCGATATCGGCATCGGACTCGTCGGTAACACCCTCGATCTTCACCTGCACTTCGCCGACGCCGTCGACAAAGAAGGTGGTGGAAGCATTCCCGCCGGAGAATACGCCCCTGGGGACCACACCATTTTCGTCCCAGGCCCCTCGGTCGACCGCCCGTCAGGCAGCCAATGGGATTTCCTCGGTGCCCCCACCGACAAGATTTGGTTTCTGCCTGCAAGCAGCGATCCGAATAAGCCCTACCTCGGATGGGCAACTGAAGAACTATCCCCCGCAGATTTCAATGGCAATATCAC
>Ga0315908_10001987_pt1 | contig 15195 bp, 15 predicted proteins | sample LakEriMetagenome_12_FD_203520 | JGI IMG/M metagenome (GOLD analysis project Ga0315908, IMG submission 203520) | Freshwater fungal communities from buoy surface, Lake Erie, Ohio, United States - Buoy 4 MA124 | ecosystem: Environmental > Aquatic > Freshwater > Lake > Lake biofilm | place: USA... | reverse complement strand
ATCATTGCCAACATCAACCGCAATATTTTGTTGGCCGATATGGCCGCTTATACCAAGTGTTTGTTGCCCGGTGGAATCTTATTGTTGAGTGGATTTTATGAAGAAGACATTCCTTTCTTGGAAGCCTCTTGTGTAGAAAATGGCTTGCAGTATGTGTCCAAATTACAGCGCAACAATTGGGTTTCCTTGAAATTTGAAAAACAAGTTTAGTTAGTTAGCAAAACAAATGAGTACGCAAGAACAAGTACAGGAAGCGGTTTTGACCGAAAATCAAGTGGGTGATTTGCATGAAATTGTCCTGTATAACGACGATGTAAACACTTTTGATCACGTAATCGAAACCCTTATTCGCGTGTGTCAACACACCGATGAACAAGCGGAACAATGTGCCTTACTCGTGCATTACAAAGGAAAATGTACAGTAAAAACCGGAGAGCTTTCTGAATTAAAACCACAATGTAGTGCCTTACTTGAGGCAGGACTTAGCGCAGAATTGACCTAATTTTTAGTTCATTTTACCTATCGCGCAACTCACAAAAGACTTGGCTTTGGTCGTCAACGGATTTGTTTCTCCTGCTTGCGGATAACCTATTTTGCGTAAGGTTTCTATAATTTCGTGGAGATTGGCTTCTTGTTCGTAGGTTACGTCAACTGTGCCAAGCTCTGCATCTACAGCCACTGCTGATACAAAACCAAGTTCCATTAATTTTGACGTAATGGTTGACGCGCAACCGCTACATTTTACATTCTGAAGGGCAAGTAGTGATTTCATGGTTTATTTTTTGGTGAAGATAGATGCCTTATTTCATGCAAACTATGACAAATGTCACCTAAAAATTAATGGGGCAAATAATCCTTGATTACACCGTACATAAAAGTCCCCGCAACAGCGCCCAAAAGCACTATGGATAGGGAATAAAAACCAGCACCTAGCAATATAAAAATAGGACCTGGACAAGCACCAACCAAGGCCCAGCCCAAACCAAATAATAGGCCGCCTATCCAATAACGGAAAGAACCTTTTTCTTTGATGGGAATAACAATTGGATTGCCTTTGGTGTTTTTTATTTTTTTGTATTTGATCAATTGTAAGCCTATGATGCCTGTAAGTACGGCAGTACCAATAATTCCATACATGTGAAACGAATGAAATTGAAACATTTCATAAATTCGGTACCAAGAAACGGCCTCTGATTTGGTGAGTACCACACCAAATAGAAATCCAACGGCGAGATATTTAATTGCTTTTATCATGAGAATATCAATGGGAAAATAAAGTGAGCCATAATTAATCCACCTACAAAAAAACCAATCACCGCTTTGAGCGACTGGCGTTGTAAATTACTAATGCCTGCAATGGCGTGACCCGAAGTACAGCCTCCGGCGTAACGTGATCCAAATCCAATGAACAGGCCTCCTATGAGTAGAAAAATTATTTTTTTAGGTGACGAAAATACGGCATTGCCAAAAAGTGTGGTGGGCTCTAAATTTCCCTGTGGGAGATCTATTCCCAATTGTTCGAGTTGATAAAGGGTAGCTGGATGTAACTGCACATTAGACGGATCACTCATAAAATGAACCGCAAACCAGCCGCCAAGCATCGCTCCAGCTAAGACGACCAGATTCCACCCTTGCGTTTTCCAGTCAAAGTTGAAAAAGTCGCTGTATTTAGCTGCTCCCAAAATGGTGCAGACGGTGCGGAGATTGGACGAAACACCAAAAACCTTACCAAAATAATTCAGCAAAAGCATAACCACGGCAATCAAAAATCCGGATACATACCAAGGCCACGTGTGAAATAGAAAATCCATGAAAAACAATTTGCCTCAAAAATACAATTTCAAATTATTATAGACCTATAAAGCACAAACTAAAAATATTCAATTAATTTTGAGACCCAAACGGTATACCACATGTTGAAAAAAATTCACCTCGAACTCAAATGGTCCATTAATTATGGTATTGCCTATTTACTTTGGGTAATCCTCGAAAAAAGCTGCGGATTACACGACGAACGAATTGGCAGTTATTCCTTGTATACCAATGTGTTTTTGTTGGTTACCGTGGCCCTGTATTTTGTGGCCTTGTTGGATAAACGAAAACAGGTTTACCACGGTGAAATGACTCAAACCAAAGGATTTTTATCGGGACTTGTACTTACGTTTTTTATTGGGCTGCTCACGCCATTTTTAATCCGTATTTCCCTGCAATACATTACCCCCGATTTTTTTACTCACTTGAAGGAAAACATGTTGGCTACCAAAAAAATGACCGCCCAACAAGTAGCTCTTTTTTACAATTACAAAAGTTATTTGTTGCAAACCTTGTTTTTGAATTTTTCACTTGGCATACTATGTTCAGCCATTTTTTCGTTTGTATTAGCAAATAAAAAACCGAATTCAGATGTTCAATAAACTTACATTCGTTAGCTTTCTTTCTGTACTGCTATTTTCTTGTGGAGGCTCTTCATTGGTAATTCTTAATGCGAATGATAAAACGCCGGTTCCCAAAATTTCGGCTGAAGGAGCATTCGTGCTTCAGGGATACAGTAAAGAAAAACGATACGGCACAGAAAAATCCTATCCGATCAATGTGTTTTACGGCACGTCAAAAAATGACACACTCAATGTACAACGATTTATGAAGGCTTTGGTCGGGCCACATGGAGAACAACTTCGTTATACCAAAATTAAAACCTGTTGCCCTTTTACAAGCAAACACTCCGATATGGGCGTTGGTTTGCTGGACCAATACGAGGTTACCTGGCCAAACCAAAAAAAACCCATGCTCTTGTATTTTAACAACTACGAAAAGGGCGAGTTGCTTGTGCCGGTGGGCTTGCGCCTAAAATAGTGCTTCACACTGCATTTTATCCCAAATGAAAGCCGCTAATTCGGCCTGTATATTTATATTTGCGCCATTAAATCACACCTATGAACTTAGCAGTTATCCCTCAGCTTAAACACATTGACAGTGGCAATTTCTTTTTATTGGCAGGACCCTGTGCCATCGAAGGCGAAGAAATGGCCCTTCGCATAGCCGAAAAATTAGTAGGCATCAGTGACAAACTTGAAATTCCCTTGGTGTTTAAAGGTTCATTCAAAAAAGCCAATCGCTCCCGAATCGACAGTTTTTCGGGCATCGGCGATGAAAAAGCACTCAAAATATTGCGCAAAGTATCCGATACTTTCCAGGTTCCCACAGTGACTGATATTCACACAAACGAAGATGCCGATCGTGCAGCCCAATATGTAGATGTATTGCAAATACCAGCTTTTTTAGTGCGCCAAACGGACTTAGTGGTTGCCGCGGCCAACACAGGAAAAACGGTTAACCTCAAAAAAGGACAATTCATGAGTCCTGAAAGTATGAAACATGCGGTGCAAAAAGTATTGGATTGCCAAAACCAAAACGTGATGGTCACCGACCGTGGTACCATGTTTGGCTACCAAGACATGATTGTAGATTTTCGAGGCATTCCCAGCATGCAACAGTTTGCAACTACAGTGTTGGATGTAACCCATTCGTTACAACAACCCAACCAAACCATTGGGGTAACCGGTGGAAGACCCGATATGATTGAAACCATTGCCCGTGCAGGAATTGCAGTTGGAGTGGATGGCTTATTTATAGAAACCCATTTTGATCCCGCTAATGCCAAAAGTGATGGAGCTAATATGCTGCACTTGGATCATTTTGAAGGATTAATGACACGCTTGGTTGCCATTCGCAAAACCATTACATCCTTTTAATTTTCTGATGATAAAAAAATTAACCTTTAGTATGGCCTTCGCTATGATGGCTATCTCTACCGTATTCGCCCAAACTCAACAAACTTCAAGTCCTCAGCGTTACACGGCGCACAACAAAGGAAAATTCTTTTTTTCGTGGGGTGGAAATCACGAATCATTTTCCAATTCTGACATTCGATTTAGAGGCGAAAATTATGATTTTGTGGTGCACAATGCAGAAGCCCTGGACAAGCCCAAAGGCTGGCACATTGATTACATTAACCCAGGAAGAATCACCATACCACAGACTAATTTTAAAATGGGGTATTTTTTTGCAGACCATTACAGCATTTCGATTGGTGTGGATCACATGAAGTATGTGATGAATCAAAATCAAACGGCCATGGTAAGCGGAGATATTAATCTACCAGCTGGCGATCCGGGTGAAATATTTAATAACATTTATTACAATGAGCCAATTGATTTTACAGATGGTCGTTTTCTGCAATTTGAACATACCGACGGATTGAATTATATACACGCTGAACTGGCACGCACTGCCGACTTTTCTAGCTGGTTTGGAAATGTAAATACCGATAAAATTCAATTTAATTTTACGGAAGGCATTGGAGGAGGGATTGTATATCCCAAAACCAACACCACGCTTTTGGGTAAAGCGAGACACGATGAATTTCATGTTTCAGGCTATGGTGTATCGGCGAAGGCAGGACTTAATATTACGTTTTTCAAGTATTTTTTTATACAAGCAGAGTTGAAATATGGGTACATCAACATGAATGACATCCGCACTACACAAAACCCTGCTGATCGCGCTTCTCAGCACTTTAATTTCTTTGAGCGCATACTTGTTTTGGGAGGTATATTTAGGATTTAATTGTGGCTATCCCACAAATACACTAAGGCGGTCATAGCCGCTGCACCCAACTCTAACTCTCTTTTATTTACCGCGTAAAAGGTATCGTTGGCCGCATGGTGGTAATCAAAATAGCGTTGCGAATCAGGTTGTAATCCCACTTTTACAATGTTGGGATCTTTCAAAGGGCCAATGTCGGTTCCGGAATGTCCATTTCGAAAAAGGTGAATCAGATAAGGTTTAAATACCGTTTCCCAGGATTGAATCTGCCCAAGCTGTTCCGGTGTAGCTTCGATGGAAAAACCCCTGGGTGAAAAACCTCCCGAATCACTTTCTAAGGCAAACACGTGTTGTTCTTTGTTTTTGACAGCCATTTCCTCGTATTTCATGCCGCCTTTGACTCCATTTTCTTCATTCATAAATAAAACTACACGAATCGTGTGTTTGGGTTTGTAGTTCATTTTTTTCAACAACTGCAACACCGTCATGCTTTGTACACATCCTGCTCCATCGTCGTGTGATCCATCTCCCAAATCCCAAGAATCTAAATGACCTCCCACCACCATAATTTGATTTGGAAACTCGGTACCTGTAATTTCAGCAATTACATTATGGGAAAGCACTTCGTCATAATTTTGACAAGACTGCTTAAAATAAAAGGAGGCATTAGGGTGTTCTTTGAGTAGCCCACTCAATTGATTGGCGCCCAAAGTGGAAATAGCTGCTGCAGGAATGCGCTGGGCCACCGGTGTATCGCCGTAGTTGGTCATGCCGGTGTGTGGTAAATCGTCAATTCGTAAATTCATGGAACGCACAATTACGCCTAAAGCGCCCAATTTTCCGGCCTCTCGGGCGCCCGAAGATCGCTGATCGACACAGCTGCCATAAGCATGAAAGGTTTCTATAAATTCGGGGTTCATTGGCCGATTAAAAAAAACTATTTTACCCTTGATGCCCGCTTCACCCAGTTGAGTCAACTCCTCTAAACTTTGCACCTCAACCACTGGAGCTTGTATACCATTTTGTGGGGTGGCTATAGATAATCCCAACGCACAAATGGAGAAGGGAATCTTTTTTCCATCCACTTGTATGTAGGCTTGTTCTTTGGCGCCGCGCTCCCACTTGGGCACTTTTACCGGCTGCAAATAGACCTTGTCCACTCCTAGTTTCTCGAGTTGGCTTTGGGTATACGAAACCGCTAACTCGGCTCCTTTTGATCCTGAAAGTCGGTGACCAATTTTATTGGATAAATCATCAAGCCAGCTGTATCCATTAGACTCGGTTAAGGCCAACGAATAGATTTGTTTTAAAACAAGTTCGTCTGTGGATTGCGCAGATAAAATCGAAACCTGCAAAAGCAGCAAAAAAGTAATTTTCTTCATAAAAAATGGAATAGCATTCAAAAGTAAATGAAATTGTAGTTACCTGCTCGATTCAAAGTCATTCTTGCAAAAAAAAACTCCGAAAGAAAATCGTTCGGAGTTTATAAATATGTTTGGTGGGTATATTCTAATGACCGCCACTTATTTTTTTATCAAAATCAATGCCTTGACTTTTAAGGATTCCGCTTACTTTCCAGGCATAAAAAGCCAAGTAAGCAAAACAAAATACCCCTACAATATAACTGGTTTGGATGGATGTTTGATCGGCCAAATAACCTTGAAGCCAACTCACGATTCCACCACCCATGATCATCATGATCAAAAAGCTACTTCCTTGACTGGTGTGTTTCCCTAATCCACTTACGGCTAAGGTAAAAATACACGGCCATAAGGTGCTGCAAAACAAGCCCACACTGATGATGGCGTAAACAGATACCATACCGCTAGTGGCCATACCAATAGCCAATGCAACCATACCCAGTAAGGAGAAAATCAACAACATGCGCGCCGGATTTCCTTTACTAGCCATATCGGCAGCAATCAAAACTAATATAATTACCGCATAGATGTAAAACACACTCAAATCGTGTTTTGCTAAAGCATTTACAAAAAGGAACACACCAAATGCCAAATAAGGCGCAATAAAACGAAGCACTTTTTGAAGACTCATGTTATCGGTAAACGCTTCAACAGCGCCTGTCCAACGACCAATCATTAAACTTGCCCAATACAATGAAATATAAGGCGCAATGTCTTTGGTTAAAAAACCAAGGTGTTTTTCCATGTAGGCAGGCAAATTACTTGCTGTAGAAACCTCAACCCCTACATAAATAAAAATGGCTACCATGCCCAACACCAATTGTGGGTATTTTAATGCCGATGAACGAGTGTTTTTCATGTCATCAGCCGACTCTACTATGGCTTCAGGGTGTTCGGGCAAAGACGAAAATTTAAGAAGAATGGCAACAAGTAAAAAAGCTGCACCCAAAACTAAATAAGGAATTTTCACACTTTCGATACTCATTTCGGTATTGGCTGATGCTGCGGATCCAAATATGGCAAAACTCACAATCAGCGGACCGATAGTCGTACCCAAATTATTGATTCCACCGGCAAGTGTTAGCCGTTGGGAACCTGTAGTAATTGGTCCCAATGCAATGGCTAAGGGATTGGCCACCGTTTGTTGAAGGGAAAAACCCAAGGCCACAATAAACAAACCCGATAACATCAATGGAAAAGATTGAAGATTTGCTGCAGGATAAAACAACAAAGTACCTAAAGCAGATATGGTTAAGCCCAAGGCCAAGCCATTTTTATAACCAATTTTGTTGACCAAATCTTTTCCAATTGCAAGCGAAACAAGCATGTACAAGATAGAACCTACAGTGTAGGCAATGTAAAAGGCTACGGATACCAATTGGCTTTCGCCTTGCGATAAATCAAACGCTTTTTTAAAGACAGGAATCAAAATGTCATTGCTTGCTGCCACAAATCCCCAGAAGAAAAAGACGGTTACAAGTGGAATAAATTGTGCCCAGTTTGTTTTAGTTTGTGCTGAAATCATACGTAATTTTTTAGTTGGTTTTGGTTTGTTTTCTTTTTGAATAGCCAGAATTAATTCCCTGCTTTCAAAATTTTCATAAATATAGCTTTATTATAAAATGACGTCTGAAATTTCGTGAATAGTTATCAACGAAATCGATTTCATAAACCAATTTATTCCTTTGATACAACGTTTGCGCTGCATCGAAAAAAACTATTTTATGGGCTCAAAACTAATGGCCGTTCCGCCTCCAGCTGCTAAATTCAAATCCAACTTCGATTTAGACGTAACTGTAAGCGATTTGATTTCATAGGCTTTGGGATTACTTTCCCAATGTGCATTTTTAGCATCTTGGTATAGAATCGCTTTGTACTTTTGGCCTTTGGTCAAGAAGTCAAGGGGCAGCGTTGTTTTGCGTGGCTTTTCATCGGTGATGGCACCCAAAAACCATCTTTCTCCATTTTTCTCTTTTCTGGCCACAGTCAAATAATCTCCTGGCTCGGCCTCCATATACTTACTGTCTTGCCAATCCACTGCCACGTCTTTGATGAACTGAAATGCATCGAGGTGTTTTTCGTAATTCTCGGGTAAATCGGCTGCCATTTGGATGGGCGAATACATGGTTACATACAATGCCAATTGCTTGGCCAAGGTCGTGTGCACCTGTTCTTTTTTGTTTTTGTCGTAGACATTCATTTTGATCTCAAAAATCCCAGGAGTATAATCCATGGGGCCTCCCAACAATCGGGTAAAGGGCAAAATGGTTTCGTGCATGGGCGGATTTCCTATACTCCAAGCATTGAATTCATTTCCTCGGGCGGCCTCGGCAGCAATATAATTGGGATAGGTTCGGTTGTAGCCCGTTAAGCGAGAGCTCTCGTGCGAATTGACCATTAGTTTATAATCGGCCGCACGTTGCGCCACAAAATTGTAATGATTGACCATGGCTTGTCCATCATGGAATTCACCACGCGGAATAATACGGCCCACATAACCGGTTTTAACTGCCGGATAATTGTATTTGATCATGTTTTCAAACGCGCGATCCAAGTGTCTTTCGTAATTGCCTACCGAACCTGAGGTTTCGTGGTGCATAATCATTTTAACGTTTTTGGCTTTGGCATAGCTCGAAATTTCTGCAATGTCAAAATCAGGATAAGGGGTTGTAAAATCAAACACATCTTCTTTCCAATTGCCAAACCAATCTTCCCAGCCGGTATTCCACCCTTCAACCAATACACCATCAAAACCATGTTTAGCTGCAAAATCAATGTATTTTTTGGTTTTGGCAGTGGTTGCACCGTGGCGGCCAGATGGTATTAAATTACCCGCTGCATTTTGAGCATTTTGTGACCCAGCATAATCCCAAGTAGCAACACCCACATGCATTTCCCACCAAATACCCACATATTTCATGGGTTTAATCCAAGACGTGTCGTCGAGTTTACATGGCTCATTGAGATTGAAAATCATTTTGGAACCTACGATATCGCGGGCATCATCACTCACCATTATTGTTCTCCAAGGAGAGGCAAATGGGGTACGCAAATAGGCTTTGTCACCAATGGCATTGGGCACCAAATTAGAGGTAAATCGATACTCGGCAGGCACAGCGTCTAAATGCATGACCGGGTAATTGTTTACCGCCGCTTCAAATAAATTGATGTACAAGCCGTCAGCCGATTTCAACTGCAATGGCGTTTGGACGCGCATTTTGTTTTGAATCGATTTTAAAGCGATACCATTGTTTTTGTCAACTAAATCGGTGTTGATTTGTGATATTTTTGATTCTGTATACGGGTATTCTTGGCTGTCGTAATCGCCGGGCAACCAAAAAGCTTTGTGGTCACCAGCCAAGTTAAATTCGGTTTTCTCTTCAGAGATCACAAAATAAGATAGATTGTCTTGTTTGGGTACTTCATAGCGAAACGCCACACCTTCGTCAAACACACGAAAAATCAAATTCAATTGGCGGTTGGTTGCCATCTGAGTTAAATTGATAATCAAGTCGTGGTATTGGTTGATGTACTCTGATTTTTCGCCCAAGACCGGTTTCCATGTTCCATTGTAGGTATTGGTTTTGGTACCCGTAACCGTAAAATGTGAAGCCAAATCGGCACTGTCTTTGAGGTATATTCCTAACAAACTAGATAGGATCACAGGTTTGTCTTTGTAGGTTACGGTGTAACTTGGTGTTCCTTTTTCAGCCAATTGAAAGGTTAACGTAACAAATTGATTGGGCGATTGCACGCGTTGGGCATACGAATGGACAGCGAGGAAAATCAATAAGGTTAAGGTTGTTTTTTTCATGGTGTATTACATTTACTGGATTAGTATAAGTTATTTTTCATTTACATACTCCTGCAAATACGCAAATCGCGGCGTTAATTTTCCCTGTTTAGTGAGTTGTGCGCGGGACAACAATTGGTCATGGTCGTTGTTGAAAAAAGCAGGAATAACGTGGGCTAAAAACATTTCGCCAAAACCCACACTGGCGTCGTTTGGTAATTCACATGGCAAATTATCGACTGACATCACCACAATAGCAGCGGGATGCATGTAAGGGACTTCTTGGTGTTCGCTAGGCAAATACCCAAAAAACGGATCGGCGATGGTTGAAGCGCGCAGCGTGCAAGCAATGGGGCCATCAACATCACAGGAAATATCTGCTACAACACGAATGTTGCAATCGGGTGCCTGCAACATGGCTCGGGTGAGAATCGCTGGCGCATCATTGCCGTAAAAATGCCCCGCCATAAACACATCGGCCACTTTGGAGAATCGTTCAAAATCAGAAATGTAGGCGGTTGGATTAGCGTAAAAATCGGATTTGGATGAAGCGGTTCCGTCTTGGCGTTTGTTGTAATCCAACACATCAATTTGGGTATACACCGCTTCGGAATAGATTTTGGTTAAAAAATCGGAAGCATTGACCTCTTTGATTTTCATGCCATCCAAAATTTCTTTGGCCCCCATGGCCACTTTGCCTTTGCCCGTCAAGACAATTTTGATGGGTGGCAAGATTTGGCGTTTGAGTTTGGCAATGAGCACGTCTTTCCCACTCAAGGTTTCGGCTTTGGGTATATTGAATAACTCGTATTTTAAACCAAAGGCACGCATGCCGTTGTAGGCACCTACAATACCGGCATAGCGACCAAAGCCAATAAGGCGTTTGTATTGGTCATCTACGATGGTTTCATGGTCGTATAAATCGATGTTTTTGGCTAAAACCGCTTGCAACAACTTGCGGTTGTAGGGTTGTTTTTTGATGGTGTGTGAAAAGAAAAAATATTTTTTGTAGGGAATTAGGGCTTCTACGGGTACTTCTTTGACGCCAAATAAAACGTCGCAATCGGATAAATCGGTGGAAACTTCAAAACCCGCATCACGGTATTCTTGGTCTGAAAAAACACGAATATCCGACGATTCCACCTTGATCTCTGCATGAGGAAATTGATTTTTAAGGGCAACTAAGGCTTGGGGAGAAAAAACCACTCGGCGATCTGGTGGGGTTTTGCGTTCTTTGATGATTCCGAATTTCATGTTCTTTTTTTGGATTTTTGTAGTTCCAAAGGTACATTTTTAAGACAACCTTTTCAACCTCAAATTTTCTAAAATAGGAATTACACGAAATCCTGAAAGTCAAAACATTAGCCCAAATAGTTAATAAAAACAGTGCTGTCGTTAATAAGTTACTGTCAATCGCCGCTCTGTGTTTCGCTATATTTGATTTTTAAAGCTTTCCCATGCGTAGATATTTGCTTCTTTTTAGTCTTGTTTTAGCCGCGCTATTTCTTCGGCCATGGGCTTGTACTAAACAAGAACGAAGCGGTACTGAACTCTCGGATATGTTAGAAGGTAGAATCCCAATACTCCTACCTTCTCAGTTAAATTACCCCAAATTATCAAGCAATTACATCGCAGACAAACGCTATGCGATCGATAAATTTTGCAATAAATTTTGGAGCAGTGAGCAATCCAATTTGAGTTTTTTGGTGGCCAAAAATGGACAAATTATTTACGAACGCTACCAAGGTTTGGGGAAACGCGAAACCCAAACCCCCATAACAGCTGAAACACCTTTGCACATTGCCTCGGTGAGTAAAGTGGTTACGGCCACAGCGGTCTTGTTGTTGGTGAATAAAAACCAAATCAAGTTAGATCAAAAAGTAAACAGCATCTTGCCCAGTTTTCCGTATCCTGTAGTGACCATTCGGAGTTTGTTGGCGCACCGAAGTGGCATGCGAAATTATGCTTATTTTACGGAAGATCCTGGTGTTTGGGACCGAAGCCAAACCCTGAGTAACGAAGATGTGTTGCGTTTGCTCGGCGAAAAAAACATCCAGCTGGAAAGTCCCTCTAATACACACTTTAGTTATTGCAATACCAACTACGCGATTTTGGCTTTGGTGATTGAGAAAATTACGGGTCTTCGCTACCCTGAAGCCATTCAAAAAATGATTTTTACTCCCTTGGGAATGACTAACAGTTTTGTGTTTGAATTAGACAAAGACAAAGAAACCGCGATGCCTTCCTACAAAGGCAACAACATACAACTCGCCTACGATTACCTGGATGCGGTGTATGGCGACAAAAACATTTTTAGTACGCCTCGCGACTTGTTGAAATTTGACATGGCCCGAAAATCAGATCGTTTTTTAAGTCCCGAACTGCGGGAACAAATTTACCAAGGCTATAGCAATGAGCGCAAAGGAGTGAAAAATTATGGCTTAGGTATCCGCATGATGGAATGGGAAAACGGCAAAAACTTTTACTTTCACAACGGCTGGTGGCACGGCAGTACCTCAACTTACATCACGCTGCTCGACGAGAATGTCACCATCATTGGGCTCTCGAATAAGTTTACCAAAAACGTCTATGCCAGCCGAAAACTCGCTTCCTTGTTTGGGGATTATCCGTTTGAAATGGAGGAAGATGAGTAATTTTTGTTTCAGGTTTCAAGTTTCAGGTTTCAAGTTTATTCCGCTATGCTCCATCTGTCGACTGTCGCCTCAAGTCAGGTTTCAAGTTTCAAGTTGTGATTCATAGGACCGATATCTAAACTATTCACTTTTGATAAATTTGTTCTTAGTATAATAGTTATGTCTTCAACATGAAACTTGAAACCTGAAACAACATTGATATATCTTAAGCCAACAAATTCAATTTTCTACACCTAATGCCCTATATTTGCAAATGAATATTGGGGTCGACTGGTTTTGACAGCAAGTCGAATTGAACAGTAAGCACGTCGAGAAATGAGGCCGTTCTCGTAAAAAATAGCTTCAAAACTTTACACGGCGAAGGAAACTACGCTCTAGCTGCATAATCTGAATTACAGTAAGATTAGCCTCGTCCTACCAGGTAGGAAAGCCAGATTCACCTCGAAAGCCCTGATTCTAGGCGGTCGATACAGGTGAATCGTAAATTAGAATCTAAGAACAGTTGCGCTTTGAGGCTGTTACGAAAACCAAAGAAGCTAAGAAATTGGTGGTTGTTTCTGACCGAGCCGATTGACGAAAATCCATTCAGAAAATAAACGTGTAGAAAGCTCTTTAGTTGCTTGTTTGGACGGGAGTTCGACTCTCCCCGACTCCACAGCAAGCGCAATTGCATTGCGACTGTAAATTTAAAAATCCATCAAGTTCACTTGAATGGATTTTTTCATTTATAGTCGTCTGGCTTTGCAAAAGACAGGCAATTGCATTTGCAGGAACGGGGCCAAGCGTTAAGAAACAGTCCTGTGGACTGTTTTAGAAAAGGAGCCAGGCGGCGCGATGGCAATGCTGAGCGAAGCTACTCTCTTTGGGGTTGTCGGTTGTGCGTTAACCGTTGTCGGTTCTCTGTTGTCCGTTGTCGGTTGTCTGTTCTCGATCATGCAGATTAAAAGATTAAAAATTGAATGATTTAAAAATTTTGTGTTGAAAGCAAAGTTTATTATCAATGATTAGAAATTGGAATTTGGAATTTCAGATTTGGAATTTTACATAACAGTCTTTCATCTCAAATCTATTTGTCTCTTGTCTTATATCGTTCTCTGTTAACTTCCAACTCCCCGCTTCCAACTTCCCACTTCCAACTTATCCAAAAGCAAAACGCTATCCCATTTTTTCGTACTATTGTAACACCACAAAAACAAACTCATGCAATTCAAAAAAATCACCGATTCCCAAACGACTATTACCGAACTCATGTTGCCTTCGTATGCTAATTTTGGCGGAAAAGTGCACGGAGGAATTTTACTTTCGCTCATGGACAAAGTGGCTTATGTAACGGCTACCAAGCACTGCGCGAGTTATTGTGTAACGGTAGCGGTAGACGGCGTGGAGTTTTTGAATCCGGTGGAAGTGGGCGATTTACTTTCTTTGAAAGCTTCTGTAAACTACGTGGGCAATACCTCGATGATTGTGGGCATACGCGTAGAAACCTTAAATCCCAAAACTGGTGTTTCGCAACATACCAACTCCTGTTATTTTACCATGGCGGCCAAAGATGACGATGGCAAGTTGATTGCAGTTCCGGGCTTGGAAATTGAAAACGAAACCCAATTGAGACGATTTTGCGAAGGCATTGCACTTAAAAACATGTCAAAACAAAAACGAGAACTCTTGAAATCAAATTTGACTCATATGAGCTTTGCCTCATTGAAATCAGCTTGTGCAAAAGAGAAGTGTTTCATTCAATTCTAAGGTGTATTGATAAACAATACACAATTTATCGTGCAGTTTGTCGATTAATGGCTATTCATTGAACGATCATAGGAAGATTTGATTATTTTTAGTTGCGCAACTTAATTTTGCCCATTTACTTCGTATTCATACAAACTAAAAAAAGATGCCTATGTTATCCTTTCACTCTGCTTCGGCTCGTATTATCAACACCAAACGTGGTGTTTCAGAATGTGTAGAAATTGCTTTGGGCGAAAATGCCCATGAAGCTGATCTGTTAATTTTCCATGCTTCTATTGGCCATGATTTTTCGGATATATTGGCACAAGCCAAAACCTTGGCACCCAAGGCTCAAATTGTTGCCGCTTCTTGTTGTGGGGTTGTGGGTCGAGAAGGCGTGAGCGAGTCCATGAAAGACATCGCATTAATGGCTGTAAAAGGAAATGAATTTGCCCTTGCTCATACCGATGATTTTTATGGGCACAATTCCTATGAAAAATGTCTGGAAATGGCCCATGCCATGCAAAAACAAAAGCAAGGCATCAACATGATTTACTTTTTAGGATCTGGAATTGACATAGCTAATGATGAATGTATTCGTGCCTTTGAAAGTGTTTTTGGGGCCGATGTCACCATTTTTGGAGCAACTTCTTCCGATAATATGAAAGGATTTATTAGTTACCAAGCCGTAAATGACAACGTGTATGAGCACGGTGCCTACGCCATAGGATTTTGTGATCCAACGTTGTCAGTTGACACCCAAGCTACCCATGGTTTTGTAGCCATTGGTGAGCCGCTGATAGTAACCAAATCAGCCGGTCATATTATCTATGAATTGAATGGCAAACCTGCCTGGGAAGAATACTTGCATCGTTTGGGATTGGCACAATCATCTACCTGTGGAGACAGTATTCCGATTGGCGCTTTGGCCGAAAAATTATCAGCTGAAGAGGCCATTGAATACGGTAACCAACACATCCTTAGAGTAGTTACCAAA
>Ga0315908_10001985_pt1 | contig 15208 bp, 13 predicted proteins | sample LakEriMetagenome_12_FD_203520 | JGI IMG/M metagenome (GOLD analysis project Ga0315908, IMG submission 203520) | Freshwater fungal communities from buoy surface, Lake Erie, Ohio, United States - Buoy 4 MA124 | ecosystem: Environmental > Aquatic > Freshwater > Lake > Lake biofilm | place: USA... | reverse complement strand
GCATAAAGAGAATATGATTAATTTAGGAGTAAAAAAATTATTACCTGAGGATTGGAAAGCTTTCGCCTGGATCGATGCTGATATAGAATTTGACAGCGTAACTTGGGCTAGAGATACATTAAAAATCCTCAATGGATGTAAAGATATTGTACAACTATTTTCACACGCAGCAGATATGAACCATAATCAACAATCAATGACGGTATTTAATAGCGCTGGTTATCAATATTCAAAAGGTCTACCATTTTCTTCTAGAATGCCAAATTTATGGCATCCAGGATTTGCTTGGGCAATTAATAGAAGGGCATATGAAAAGATAGGTGGATTATATGAAAAAGCGATTCTTGGTTCAGGAGATAATATAATGATGCTTTCTTTAATTGGAAAAGGTGATAAAAGTATTAATTCTGAATCTACTGAAGAATATATTGATTCTATATTAGAGTATGAGCTAAAAATAAAATCACTTCGTTTTGGGTATGTTCCTGGATTAATTCGTCATTATTTTCACGGATCAAAAATAAATCGTAAATATCAAGATAGATGGCAGATTTTAATAAAACATAATTATAATCCAGTAACATTTATAACGAAAGATAAATCGGGTATTATTATTCCAACAAAAGAATTTCCTGAATTATTAAAATCTGATATTTATAATTATTTTTTAGAGAGAAATGAAGATTCAATAAAATAATTGCCTACTCGATTATATATTTTTTAGATTATTATTATTATTATGTAAATAAATTTATTTTCATAATATTAGATTCCTATAAGAGTCCACGGTTGATTCGTATATTCCGGAAGGAATTCCCTCCAAATATTAAATTTCGGATTTTTCTTTAAAAATTCGTTTTTATTAAATATTCTACCACAAGATGAACCAGCTCTTCCGTAAAATTTAGATTGTTTCGCTAACGTTGTCGTTGTAACCTTTCCATCGATTGCACCAAACGGTGCGGGATGTTTTTCATGTAACTCTGCGTGATTACATATTGATAATTGATTCATTACTTCTTTTCCAATAGATACATCATAATGGTCAGCTATTATGTTTTTAGCATTTTCTTGATTTATTTTTCCATAATAATCAATATTTAAGAGTTGTCCTAGACGTAACATTCTTGCGCCAGTACTTGTTTTTGGATCATAAAATGTACGATCAGTCGTTTCTTTCATCCTTATTTTCGGGTCAATCGCGGAATTTGCTACATAGAATACACCAGATTTAGTCTTCTGTATATTATGATATTTTAGACCTTGTTCAAATAACATTATTTCGTTTGTTTTAGTGTTTCCGAAGAGCCAAGAACAAGCATAATCCCCAGCAGAATTAGTTTGTAGGAAATTAGCACAGTCATCAAGTGTTTTTGCATATTGCATAACACGGCGGATTCTACAGAAAATCGGTACACCGAATTTTGGATCGTATGTTAAATCTGAAATAGTAGATTCGCATCCGATAATTCCTGAATCAGTTATAAACCAGTCGGTCATACTCCATATTAATCCAGGCGATGTCTGCATTACGAATGAATGCCCTTTATCTGGGTATATACGCATAATTATATTTTCGAATTTTCCCTCCATAAAATAAGTATGCGCATTATGTGCCATTACAATTTCACCGGTTTCGGTTACTTCTCCAGTAGCAATAAATGACGTACATCTTTCTTTATTATGGTTATGTTGTGAATGTTTACGATGATGGTGTGTAAAATGTGATTTCCATAGGCTCATAATTGAATTCCACCCAACAATAAATTCTAGAGTTATATGAATACCTTTTGATACAGCCCCATCTACGATACCTTGCATTTCTTGAAGTATTTCATTACATTCTCTCTTTAAAATCGGTATTAGGCTCTTAGATAATTTTAAATATTTCTTAAATGAGCTAAATTCCATTTGTTCTCTTACGTATACAGGAAAAAATCGTTTAATTTCTCCGAGTTCTTTAAATAGGATTGAACCATGTTGGAATCCGCGTTCATATGATTTACCTTTAATAATTACTAAAGTCCAACCATTTTTCGTTATTTTATTATGGTTTTTTTGTGTTTTATTATGTTTTCGTTTGGTTTTATTTTGTCTAGTTTTATTTTGTTTAGATTTATTTTTCATTATTATTATAAAAATGTATTATTCCTATATTAATCTTATAAATTATTTGAATTTTATAAGATTTTACTTATATCACATTTTTACTGGTATAAATTAATAATAAGCGTCGCGTGCAGTTTGTCGTTTTTCCTGTCTGACTTCTTCTCTTACTTCACTACCAGCTGGGTCTGCTGCAGCTGCTGCTCTGCCTCTTCTTCCTCCGGCAGGATCTCTAGCTCTTCGTCCAGATTCTGCTGGTGAAACAGCTCCTGTATTTGCATCAACTCTATTACCTCTAGCACCCTCAATATTAAGAGTTAAACCTAGTACGAAACGATGAGATAAGTGTAAAATAATAGAAAATATTAAACCATGTACGATTGCAACTGTCCATTTATTACCTTTTGGTGGTAAGCGGACAAGTATAGCTGGCGTTAAAAGAACGAAAAGAAGAACGGTATATAAAAACATTAACCACAACATTATATATTAAACAAATATTTTTATCCTAAATATTTGTTTTATTGTGTTTTTCCAGAAATATCAGAAGTATCAGAATTATTAAGATATAATATTCTCCATACAGAATGATGTATTAAATGATAAATTATAGCGAAGATTAAACCGTGAACAAACGCAACAGATAATTTACTTCCATTAGGTGGAAAACGGACGAAGACAGCTGGTGTAAAAATAACGAAAAGAAAAGTAGTAAATATTATCATTAACCAATACATAATTATATATTATAACGAAATATTTTTATGAAACATAATTCAATAAATATATTATTTACACAATTAAAAATATAAAATATTATTCTTCTAAAATATATCTAATTCTTCAAGAGTGTAAAAAATTTATGGGTTTTACAATAAAAAAACCCAGCCATAATAATTATAATATAAACTACTACCTAACTAAATAACTACCTACTAATTAATAACAACTTTTTTATTATTCGGTTTTATCCTTCTCTAAATCGGCAATTCTCTGATTAAGAAGCATAATTTCTTCAGTGAAATGTAGATGGTCGACCTCACGAATATTATGTAAATGTACAATTTCTTCTTGAAGAGCCATATTCCATTGCCTTACTTCCGCTAAAGAACTCGATAAATCCTCATTCTCCATGCGCAGATTATCGACCTCTGTTTTAAGCGTCATATCATCTTGGCTGAAATCATTTTCTCTTTCAGTATGTAAATCTTGTTTAGGATACGATTGAAGCGGTATTCTACTTAACACAGGGCGGAGCGGTTCATAATCTGGATAAGTATCCTCGTGGCAGGTTTGGCGAACAAGTGGCACTGCCTTAAATTGTTCTGCTGTCTTCTTATTCTCGAGAATAATCCAGCTATATCCATTATATACGCCATTATATACCAGTCTCGCAGGATTTGCAAAAGTAGCAGTCTCGATTTTCCTCTGTAACTCGTCTGCTGTAGTAGAATCAAACCAACGATTTAAGAAGATATACGCTGACTTATAACGCTTCCCGTTCCTGTCTGTTTTAAATTTAAAATCAACATGACTTACAATACCTATATCTAGCTTCCTGAAAACTTCCATAACATATTCCTCTGTAATAGTATGGAACATATTTGGAACGAAAAGATCGAATACACGGTTAATATGCGACATTATTGGTTACTGATAAATGCTTTGGGATATATATCTTTAGTAAATTTAAAAAAAAAGATTTCAATTTTACAATGCGCTACTACGCTTGCCGAATCCTTCATAATAGTATTTTTATAAGTGTATTATTACATTTTCTTCATTTCAAACACCCAATATTTTTATTAACTATTTTTCTTAGTTTCATAATTAAACAATATAATTACAAGTCGCTATGTTTTCATATGTTTTTCCATCAACTTCTATGACGTCATATGTTTTAAAATCAGTGACATCATATTTCTTGCCATTTACAAGAATAAAGCCAGTGAGTAGAAAGCGTTTATCATAATCTTCATAGAAAGTTAAGACTATAGAAATATTTCTCTCATAATTTACTTTTTTAAGTAATATGCAATTATTGCCAAATGGATAACTTTCACAACAGAAATAAATACACTCGTTTGGTATCACTTGTTCGCCATTAGGATTATTATTTTTAAATAAAATATCGTGGTCGTTTTCGTCATATAACCTTTCAATATCGAGAATTGTCTTTGGTCTAAATAACCAACAGCAAGGAGTCGCGTCTTTATCACACATTATGTCTTTTAAATTATACAATTTAAATTATTTTTAAAAAGGATTTCAATTTTATAATATTATAATGATACAGAATTTATATCTTTTTATATTTTGTTATATCGTTAGATAGGTTTTTGAAATATAAAATGGTTTATACCAATGAAGATTTAAAATATTATTACAGTATTAATATTTATTAGTAATAATAAAATTAATAATAAATAATAGCTTAACTACTAAATAATAGCGAAAATAAAATTAAGAAAAATAAAATAAAAGGAAATAAAACAAATATCCAAGATAATGTAGTAGCACCAGCTTTACACATTAAATTTAATATCCAAGTCCAGAATAATACATAAATAAGTTTTGCTAAAAATATTAATGCTGTACTGGATACGTCACAACTATATGTTCCTAAACAGAATACATTAACATTACCAGAGTTTTGTATAGCCATTACAATTATCGCAATTAGTGAAATAACTAAATAAACATACGAGGGAGTACATAAATTTTTTAATCCAGCTATAGCCATATTATATATTTTAGTTATATTTTATTGTTTTTTATTTTTTTATATTTTTATTTTGTAAATTATATCATTGGTTTAATAGAATTATTATTAAATGTAGGATTTCCATTTAAAGGAATTCCATTTCCAGAAAGTAAACCTTGGCTTATTGGTGCATTTGACGTATTACCAAATGTAAACATAGGAGAACTACCGATTGGTGCATTTGCACCGAATTCATTATATCCTCCTTTTTTAGAACCGTTTTTTTTAGATAACTTTCGTCTTTTTTTTGATCCTCCTAAATTAATATTTCTAGCAGATAAATTTCCATTATTTATCCAAGAAGGATCATTATTATAATTATTTACAGGATACATTATATTTCCATTAAAAAAAGATGGTTTCCACGATTCATTTCCAAAATCATTACCACCATAAATCGGACGTTTATAAGTTACCATATGTTTATTGTTCGAACGTTTTTTATTAGTTCGCTTATTGTTCGATCGTTTTTTATTCGATCGTTTTTTATAGTGTTTACCCATTATTATATAGCTATATATTTATTCAATATCTACGTGAGTTAGCATATGTCTACGGCAACATATATTTGTTAATCGTAATTCATCTAAAACTTCTCCCTCGACCGTTTTTTCTACGCGATCTTTTGTTAAATAAAGGACCTTTTCTGGATTCTCTCCTATTGCTAGCTTCTTTGCGCGTGTCTGTTCAATAAACCATCTATATTTATTCGCTAGAACATTACCACAAGTAAAGCATTTTACTGGAATAATCATTTAAAACGTATATAATAAGATAGTAAATATGTTCTCTTTGTGTTTTTTCCTAAATAAATCAATTTTCTGAGTATTTTATTTTTTTATTCCTGCAATATAATCGGCGATTGAAGGTGTAAAATATGTAAAAATATAGGATTATTCAGAAGATAAATATAGAAACATATAAGTAACTGTAAAAATAATTATAAATATATTTATAATTATTTTATTAGATTTTCTCATCCTAAATATAATAATGAAATCGAATTATACTTTATGGATTTTCATACTTTTAATAATTATATTATTTTCTTTAGCGATTGAAATATACTCATATTATCAACATATTGAAGGATATAGTAATTTAGATAATATACAATTAGCAGATATGAGTAGTTGTTCTAAAGAAACCGCTGGATGTAAATTTATGCAGTATTACGATATTAGTGGTAGTTTAAAAAATGGATATTATTTAAATGTTCCTATGAACTTTTATTTAGATTCAAGTAGTATTTTACAAGCAGTTCCTTATGGTAATGAAGTAAATAAGGGTGGATATGGTTATTCCCCTACTACACGAGCATCTTATTATACTCAACAAGCACATCTCGAAGATAATGCTATAGAAAATCCAGTTACGTGTGAACCATCAAATAATACGATTTATTATCCAAATACACCTTCAGTATGTGCCGATGTTAGTTATATTGTTATAAAAAATGGTAGTCCACAAGTATTAAAGGGTCAAATAATAATTCCAGACGGCTATTATAATAATTCAGGAATAGTTACTTCTATACCATATGGCTATACTTCAAATCCAGAAAAAACAAGTATTTCTATAAATATGGATTATTATAAATCATCAAGTTCAAATTATGATTCTAATAATTATAATATTACTTATCATACAGATATTTCTTCTGGCGGAACATATGCCGATAGTATTACTGCTGGCGCTGGACAAACGTGGATAATCGATAAATCTGGTAATTTAATTTCGGTTCCATATAGTGATGTTAGTGGAAATACCCTTTATTATGAACCTGGAAGTTTCAGATTTGGACCGTCAAATTATGTTCCAAAATATGAAGATTCGGTATATTTAAGTAAATTAACAAATACTAGTACTGTTTCTGAAATATATGATAGCGCTAGGTCTGGTCCTGGGTTTTGCTCTGTATCTACGAATCCAAACGAATTAGAAGAAAAATGTAATTCTCTCGATAAAAATATATGCGGATCTACTAGCTGTTGTGTTTTATTAGGCGGTCAAAAATGTGTTTATGGTTCGGAGTCTGGCCCATTTTTTAAAGCAAATTATAGTAATTTTTTAATAAAAAACCCAGAATTTTACTATTATCAAGGAAAATGTTATGGTAATTGTAATAGAAGTTATTCCAATTTACTTAATCATAATATTCACGATAAAATTGATTTAAAAAAATAGTTTAATAACTAAAATACATAATCCAAGTCTTCTTATAATGAATCCAATTACTTTATCCGATATGTTTAATAAAGCTCATATTCATATAAATACTCATCCTGGAGTAAAACCTTTTATTTCTCAAGAAAACCAAAATCTTAAATTCGGTATTCTCGAGTTAAAAGTAGAGAAAATCGAAAAAACAAATCTACCGGTTCTATTTAAATTCGATATTGATATTTCGGAATCGATGACTGAAATCAGTAGTCCTATAAATAGTTCTAGTAGCCGTTCAAAACTCGAATATCTAAAACAAACATTTAAGCTTATGCTAACATTCCTCGCTGAGCAAACCGACTCTGAAATATATATTATAGTTGGTACTTTTAACGATCATTATTCGCAGATTATTCCTGTAACATGTATTAGTATGGATAACTATGAAGAGTTAATCCAAACTGTTATGAATATCCGAGCAAAGGGATCTACAAATATTGAAGAAACACTGAAGAAATCGGATGAATTCTTTCGACAGTATATTTGCGATTTTCCTGAACATCTTATTGCTTATGTTCTACTAACAGACGGGAATCCAACGACAGGAAATACGAGTAATTCTTATCTTATTTCCTGTATACCTAAAGGTGTCGAGGTATTTAGTATTGGATACGGCAGTGATCATAACAGCGAGCTTTTACAAGGTTTCGGTGAATATTATTTTATTAATAATTATGAAAATACAGGTAATGTATATGGCGAAATCGTATTTACTCTCTTGTATAAAGCGATTAAAGATATCGAAATTGAGATGAAAAATGGATCGAAGATTTATGATTCGATACTTGGTCTTTGGACTACGACACTTAAAATAAAGCAGATGTTTAGCGAGCGCGAATTGAATTTCGCGATTCAGACGATTGATAAATGCGAAGCGTTGATTTCAGGAACGATAATAAAAACAAATCGAGGAAGTTATCTTGATGTCGAACAATTGCCTGGATTAATCGATGAATCTGGTGAAGTAGAAATAGACGATTTACGAAAGTTTATCTACAGATACAAGACACAAGAATTAATGAAGGAATGTTTATCTCTATCTAAAAATAATACTGATGATCTCTATTATACAACTCAGGATAATACGATTGTTAAAGATTTTAAAGAACGGCTACAAATTTATTTTAAGGAAATACGTATTTTTATGCGTGAAAATGATTTAATGGAAGATATATTTATGAAAGTATTATGCGACGATATCTATACTGCATTTAATACTGTAGGTAGTATCGATAATGCATTAATGCATACCGGATCTAGATTAAGGGCACACGCGCGTGAGATGAGTTATAAACCAGCAACAGTTGATTACTCTTATCACGAATCTGTTCAAGAAAACATATTTGGATTATCTAGACAAAACTCTTGTCCTCAACCAGATTATTCTCAAGACGACTACATTGATGAAGAAGATAATTATGAACAGTCGGATAGTGGTTTAAATGATACTACTCAGCTAGTCGAATTAGATAGAGATGATCTTACGAGATATGTCTCAGATAGTAATACTGGCGATGAAATTTATGCTTCTCAAACTGTTAGTGATATTGTTCGTTCCTTAACTGAATCATAAAATATAATATTAATCTTTATAAAGTTAAATAAATTAAAGTAAAAATAAAAAAATAAAAAATATAAATAATATATTTTTTATTGGTAATATCTTTTTTTATATTTTTATTAATTCCTAGTTCTAAAATAAATATATTAAATACAATATAATATAATATAATATAATACAATAAACTTATAATTACAAATATCTTTTTAAATATATAATGGATAGTTTATTTACATATAGGGATAACATAGAAGGAAACGTCGGAATTGGTAAATTACCGATTGAATTATATTCGATATTAGATAATATAGCATACGAATATACTTCTCAAATACCAGATAAATCTCTCACAACATACCATAAATATTATAATAATTTAAGTGGTAATTTAAAAGAAAATTTCGATAAAGTCCAGTATAATCATTTTTGGAATAATATTTGCAATAATATTAATAATTGTATTTTTTATTCTGTTTATGATATGAATGAACTCTATTATTCAAATCCTAAACCGCATTTCGAAAAATATAATTTATATGGCGCAGCAGCAAATCTTATTCCTCATAGAGATTGTATACTATTTAATTTCAATGGAATACAGTTTTATAGAATTATAATCGGATTAACCGATAATAATAATGATACTTCAACAGAATTTATTAATTTAAATTTAAATCATATGATAAATCGCGGGGATTATATGATATTTGATTTTGATAAAACGCTACATCAAGTAACAAAGATAGGCCAGCAAGAAACATCCCGAATATTATTAAAATTACATTATATAGTTTGCGAGAACTGTAAATATTCCAGTAATTATATTAAATTAATCTCTCACTTTTATAAATTTTATTATTATATTGCGCGATATACTGAACAAATTGGTACAGATCCCGATACTTTTATAGGATTTTTCTTTGGATTAATGTGGGAATGGCCATTTTATACAACATTTAAATATACTACTTTTTTTTTATTTTTATCAATAAATGTTTATTTAAACATAATTTATAAAATTAAGTTTAAGAAAAAAAATATTGGTAAATTAATACTATATTCTTCGGGAATTATGTTTAATATTTATTTTGCAATAGTATGTTTTTATTATTTTAGATATTGTTTATTCAGGATTAAATAATGGATTTTTGTTTTCATTTTAGATAGTATTCTTGTTTTTAGATAGCATTCTGTACATCTCTCGTAAATACTAATAATAAAACGAACACTAATTCTCTAATAAATCTCTCGCATTTTTCATATTTTGTTATTTTTAAAATTTGCGATTTTTTATCATATCCATCTAAGTATTTTACTTGCGAATATAATAAAGTTAATAAAACAGAAATGAAAATATAATCCGATGGAACATAATGAAATTCGGTTATTTGAGAGAATAAATTATTAATTGTTATTTCTGTACGAATATTTGTTAAAAATGTATTACGAATTATTTGTGTAGTAACTATACCTTCTAAATCTGTTAATATTGGGTTTGCTAATACTGGCGGCGGGATAATAAATGAACTTACCTTCTTAAAGTATATATTAAATATAATTGAAAGTAAAATAAACCTAAATGAAATAGGAGTAGCATTCATATTATATGTTGATTGTTTTATATTTATTATTATATAACATAATATATCAATTTTATCATCTCTCTTTATTTATCCTGTCTCTTTATTTATCCTGTCTCTTTATTTATCCAAAATATATCCCTTTGTTGTTTTCTTCTTTTTCAAAACTATATCTTCAGAATGTATTTTATCGTGGCATTTTCCACATACAGATGTTAAATTAGCCTTATGATTTTTATGAAATAATCCGGTATCTGTCTCTATAAAACCATCCTTAGTTGCATCCCGCTGGGGTGATAAATGATGTGTTTCTTCCGCGATTTCTACCTTACATATTTCACAAATACTCCGTACCTTCTCCCTATTAAAATGCGATTTCTTAAAAGATAATTCACCACTATTGATTGAATTATATTTATTTCGTATTTCATATGCCTTTTCTAGAAATTCGGAATCTAAATGGAGAGATTTACAAACTTCTAGACCATACATCCTATTTCCTGGACCATCTTTTAATAATCGGTCATACACTAATGCATCTATTTGTGCATCATAATGTACCGACATATGTTTTAAAAATAGTCGATCTAGCGATTTTATCTCCTCATAATTACATATTTCGTGAAAATGTGTTGCGAATAAAAACGTCGACCGTTTCTTATGTAATTCAATTAATCCTGTAGTAAAAATCGCTAGGGCCGATTCCGATTCCGTACCGCTACATAATTCATCTCCTAGAATCAAACTTTTTTCGTCCGACATCTTTAAAATAATACGAAGTTCACTCATTTCTACTGCAAATGTCGAGAGACCCTTGAAAATATTATCATTTCCGAGGATACGAGAGAAAATCGCTGTATAGGGTTTATATATAAAGGATGAACAAGGTACATAGAATCCTGCCTGAGCTAATATAACTGCTACTCCTATTGCCCTAATAAGACTCGTTTTTCCAACAGCATTCGTACCATATATTAATACCCCGTCCTGTATATTATCTCCAATACATATATCATTTACGACATATGTCTCGTTCTGTTGTAAGTGTTCTATTAGCGGATGCCGAATATTTTTTATATCGACATATGGTTTAGCGGCGTTAGTATCAATAATTGGCTTGCAATAATGATAGGTCTTCGCAATATATGCCTTTGTTAGAAGAATATCAATTTTTCCGATATATTTTCCGAGAGATTGTATAGAATCGTAGAACTTTCTCTCGAATTCTCCAATAATCTTCAAATATTCTTTCCCGATTTCTTGAGATAATACTTCTTTTTGAGAGATCATCTTATTCGTAATTCGTGTTAATTGCGGGAATTCAATTTCTTCATTAGTAGTTGTAGCCTTAATAAATCGGATATCCTTTAATGGGATCTTAAAATCGGGAGTAATATTAATTACTTTTTCTTTTGATTCTTTTTTTCCTTCTGTTACAGCAATTTTCTCCAGAATCCCTTTTAAGACTAATCCACGTTTCTTAGTAATCTGTAAGGAACACCCAGATTTTTCGGTTTTATGTATCTTTACATAATCCGTATCATCATTTGAAACTATATCAGAAGAAGCCTTCTGCATATGACTATTAAAAAAATCACGAATTCTCTCGAATAATACACAATTCTCAGAATATTCTCTCGATAATTTATCGATTTTTTCACATATACCTTCTTGAATAATATCTCGATCGATACTATTTATTGTATTTATTCCAGAACATTCCGATATTTTAAGGTGTTTCGAGAGAAATTCCGTTATTTCGTCCATAAATATTGAGATTTTAGCTGGTTCTATATTATCACATAAATAGGATTGTATTAACGGATATTCTTCTAAAATAGTGAATATTTCTCTCAAAATATCGATACTAGAATATAGCGAAGAAATAGCAGAGGGATAGATTTTCTTTATAACGAGCTGTCTAGAAATCTTTTCTAGATCGCGGATTTTACCGAGTTTTTTCCTGAATATATCAATTATTGGATATCCCCCGATTTCTGTCTTCAATATTTCATCGGTCATTTCATATTCTTTATTTAACCAGGGTTCATCGAATACTGGGCTCGTTAATTGTATTTGAAATCTACGTTTTCCAATAGCCGTACAACATTTATTCATAAAAGAATGTATAGATGATAATTTACCAGTACCACGCGCATTATCCGTACCATCATTAATAATATTTAGTTGTTTTAATGTATGGTTAGCTAGGCATAATCTTTTCGAGAGATTATGGAAATCTGGATATCCGATTTTCCTTACTAAATCTGGATTATGCGATTGGATAAAATGTAATAAATAACAGAATGCCTGTGTAGCAATCGTATAGTTATTAAATTCTTGGCATATTTGTAAACATTCTTCACCAAAAAAGGTTGATAAGATATGGTTTATATAGGTTTGCGATTTACAAGCGAGAGCTTCTTCTGAACCCTTTGATTTTTCTTGAAGAAAAATCTTATGGATTGACTGGGTTTTTAATCCAGAATAGTTTAAAAACGTATTAGTAGTAGATTCATCGAATACAGAAATAATAATTACTTCTGTTGGTTGGACTATCGAGAGATATCTCTCTAGTTCGTCGAATGTAGTCGGATTTAAAAGATATGGCATATCGTGTTCAAAAATAGTGGTTTCTCCTGTAAATATATTTACCGAAGATACACCGTAGATTATTTTTTGTTCTATGAGTTTATTATTCATCGGTTTATATTTATCGAACCAAATACAGATTGTATTATTCGATAGTAGATTCTGGGATTCTGAATCATAAGGTATAAATGATCCAGGCGAATAAATCTCGTATAATTCTCTCGTTACTTTTTTATTATCCGTATTTTGTACATATACTACTACTGTCATAGAATCGTTTATTAATAACTCTACATAGTGTTCTAAACGGTGATCCCTGAACCCCGACATTACAATATCACCTTCATCAGTATCATTACTATATTTTATTTTTTTATCTGCTATTGCTAGTTGTGTTATTTGAGAGACTTCTTCTATATTAGATAATATTAATTCAGATGTTGAAGTACGTAGACCATATATTTCGAAAAAAGCACCGACTTGTAATAATACAACCGTTTTTTTCCCATATTTCAAACTATATTTTTCATATAAATCGAAATATATTTTATAGATTGATTCATCTTTTTTAGGCATCTAATTATATTGTATGTAATTATAAAAAGCTATAATTCTTATAATTATATAAAAGCTACGATATTTTTATATTGTTTATTATATTTTTTTTTGATAATTAATATATTTAGAGTTATATATACATAATGCCGTCGTTCATATTCGATATTGCGGACGCTGATCTATTAGGATCAACACAAATACCTGTTATTAATAATGGGGGTTCTTTTACTGATTTATCCTATAATTTTCAGCTTATGGAAGATACTATAACTTATAGAATTACAGTTACTTGGTCTGCATATGTTAATATTGATCCAAATGATGGGTTAACATTTTTACAAGACAATGCAGGAAATCTTATATCTTATTCTGCAGCACCTTCAATTAATATTCGTAATTTCGGTAGTATTCCTCTTTCGAATTTAGGAAGTAATTTTATTGGATTTTCAGGAATAATTACAGCAACTGATAATCCAACTATTCCGAACCCGAATTTATCGAATTGTTTTACTGGATCAACTGCTACGAATTTTGGAAATATTAGTAATTGGAATACAATAAATGTTACTAATATGAGTTCTATGTTTTCTGGCGCAACAGTATTTAATAAAGATTTAAGCTGGAATACAATAAATGTTACTAATATGGGTTATATGTTTTCTGGCGCAACAATATTTAATAAAGATTTAAACTGGAATACAACAAAAGTTACTAATATGGAGCATATGTTTGACGGAGCATCATCATTTAACAGAGATATTACAAAATGGAATACATCAAAAGTTACTAAGATGAATAGTATGTTTCAAAATGCTAGTGTATTTAATCAACGAATAACTAATTGGAATACTAGTAATGTTCAAAATATGGATAATATGTTTAATGGTGCTACATCATTTAATAAAACGGTTATAGCAAAATGGAATTTTACTAATGCTTTTACTAATTCGAATCTTAATAATTTTGTTAGAAATACTAATTATGTTAATAATGAAATATTAGTATTCCTCAATAGTTTAAGAGAGAATAAAACAATAACACAATTCACGATTGGAACAACTGATCTTAATACGAAATATGATTTAACTACTAATTATACTTTATTATATTCAGATATTGGATTTGATGTAAGTTCTTTAATAAATTATGGATTTACTAAAGCAAATTTTGATAGTATTAATTATACACCATTATATTTAGAAAGTAATAATATTACTTTATCACAGTTTACAAAAGCAGGATATACAATTATTGATTTACTTAATACAGGTTTTGACCAAACCAAATTTTTTAAAATTGGATATAATTATTCAACATTATTAAGTGATTTAAGTTCAAATGGATATACATCGCCAATACAGTGGGCTAAATACGGATTAAAACGTGATTTTGTACAGTATAATGGATATAATATTGAATCTCTAGCGAATAATGGTTTATCCTTTCTCGATTTATCTAATTTAGGATATAGCTTAGTTGATATGAGTAATGGAGGACTCAAAATTATTAAGCAAAAATATGGATATACTTATCAAGCATTTATTTTTGATATATCTGCAAGTAATTTTTTTATGCTTGATGGTAATAATAAACCAACAACAACACCTAAAATTAATTGGAATACAAATATTAAGAATAATTTCAATACATTTAAAAATATTCAAGTAAAATATATTAAATATTTTAATACAGTTAGAGTTATTTATAGTTGGGATTCAATTGATAATTTTAATATAAAAGGGGCTGATTTAGGTTTTACAGATGGGTTTTATTTTACTGCAAACGGATTTAATGATATAATTATTCATCAATTTGGAGGTATAC